>Ga0307516_10010641_pt1 | contig 10092 bp, 6 predicted proteins | sample 19_EM_MG_FD_203310 | JGI IMG/M metagenome (GOLD analysis project Ga0307516, IMG submission 203310) | Populus trichocarpa ectomycorrhiza microbial communities from riparian zone in the Pacific Northwest, United States - 19_EM | ecosystem: Host-associated > Plants > Roots > Unclassified | place...
GGGCCCGGCGTCGTCCGGCGCGAACCCGCCGGAGACGCCGCGGTTGTACGCCGCGATCTGGGCGCCGTACGTGCCGGCGCCGGTCGGCAGCTCCACTCCGACGTGGACGGTCGACTCCAGGGCCTGGATCGAGCTGAACCGGCCGCCGGGCAGGGCCAGTTCGGCCACCGCGATCTCGTCCGGCGTTCCCTCCGGCGTACCCGGCGGATCGTCCCAGACCTCGACCGCGACGGACGCCGTGCCGGTGTCGATCGCGCGGGCGACGACGGCGTTGGGACCCCACGCGAAAAACCCGTGCCCGAGAGTCTGCCGGGCCGCCTCGAAGTTCTCACCCTCGTCGCTGGTCGGATCGAAGATCGTGAAGAGCCGATACTGCGGGTTCACGGTGAACGAATACTCGAACACGACCGGCATGCCGCCGAATGTAAGGCATCTCGTGGACCTTCGCGATCACCGGGATCGTTCGACCGGCGGGCGTGGCCGCGGCCCAAGCGGGCCTCGCGCGCCGGGTCCGGGGTCGGCCGCCGCCAGCGCGGACGTGATGGGGACAAAGGCGACCAGGCCCGCGCACGCAAGTGGAAAACGTCGAGGTCATCGGGCCGCCCCCAGCCGGATCCCGGCGATTGCGCACCGACCCCCAGACGCACACTCGGCGGCTTTGCCGTGCCGGAGGCCGACGGCCCGGGCCTTTCTCCACGGTCTGAATTACGTCGCCGTTTCCGGAGGCGCCCTGCGTGTGCCGGCCAGCAAAGCGCTGCGACCAGCGGCTTCACGAGCTCGGTGCCCGTTTCGTCATCGCCCGTAAATCGGAAAGAAACGAAGCTCCAACAGGTATTTCGTAACATTGTTCAGATCATCGCCCGAAGGAGCCGGGGTACGGGGGATTGGCCGGCGGTCCCGCAAACCGGCGGGCCGATCGCCAAATGATCTCGATCTCCATCGAATCTGTCAGGTATTGGCCGAGGCGCGCATTCGGCGCGTTACTCGACGGAGGGTGCTGGGCGGGCCCGGCTCGGGCGGTTGAGCCTGCAGTTGGCCGGGTTCGGGTTCCGCCGGGTCGGCGAGCGAAGCCTATTTACCCAGCTCAGTAGCATGGTCAAGAGGTCGGCCGTTCGGTCAGTCGGGGTGGTACGTTCATCGGCGCAAGATCGGCCGGTGGTGTGGTGGGCGGTCGCGAAGCGGTCCGATACGGTGCACACCGCCACCAATCCCGCCTTATCCCGGCGCTGCCCGGATCGGCGGATGGAAACCGTATTGCGCCGGACGACTATGTCGTTTGCGTTTCCGACACTAGTCGGCCGCGAGAACTGAACCGATGCATTGTTAACAAGCGTCGGCGGACTTGAAATCGCGTTGCCCTTTCGGGCTATGGTTTGCCGCGTTGGTGGGAGTGGGGCCCACCTGATTTCGGAAAGGCAACGGCCTTGGCTGCCGCCATCTTGATATTGGTTTCGCTGGTTCTTGCAGCTTTTGCGGGCGCCACGCTGTGGTGGACGATGCACGCTTGGCGTACGCCGGAGACCTTGGCTTCTACCCGATTCGCCGCGCCGGATGGCGATCACCGTTTGACGTTTTCGTTACTAGTTCCGGCGCGCCACGAGCAGGCCGTCCTCGAGCACACCGTCACCCGCCTGCTCGAATCGTCACACGAAGGTTGCGAGATCATCGTCATCGTGGGTCACGACGACCCGGAGACGGCGGAGGTGGCCCACCGGGTCGCCCGGACCGAGCCCGGCCGGATCCTGGTGGTCACCGACACCAACGAGCAGAAGAACAAGCCGCGCGCGCTGAACACGGCGCTGCCGTACTGCCGGGGTGACGTGGTCGGGGTCTTCGACGCCGAGGACCAGGTCCACCCGCTGCTGCTGGAGCACGTGGACCACGCCTTCCGGTCGACCGGCGCCGACGTGGTGCAGGGCGGCGTGCAGCTGATCAATTTCCAGTCGAGCTGGTACAGCCTGCACAACTGCCTGGAGTATTTCTTCTGGTTTCGCAGCCGGCTGCACCTGCACGCCAGCAAGGGCTTCATCCCGCTCGGCGGCAACACCGTGTTCGTCCGGACCGACGTGTTGCGTACGGCCAACGGCTGGGACGGCACCTGCCTGGCCGAGGACTGCGACCTCGGCGTACGGCTGTCCAGCCGTGGCGCCAAGGTGGTCGTCGCGTACGACTCGTCGATCGTGACCAAAGAGGAGACACCACACTCGGTGCTCGGCCTGCTCAAGCAGCGCACCCGCTGGAACCAGGGCTTCCTGCAGGTCTACCGCAAGGGTGAGTGGCGCCGGCTGCCCGGACTCGGGCAGCGGATGCTCGCCCGGTACACCCTCACCGGCCCGTTCCTGCAGGCGTTCTCCGGCATCGCGATCCCGCTCGGTGTCGCCCTCGCGCTCTGGGCCAGCGTGCCGGTCGGGGTGGCCATGATCACGTTCGTGCCGGTCATTCCGATGGCCGCCAACCTGGTCTTCCAGACGGTCGGGCTGCGCGACTTCGGTCTGCAGTACGACCTGCGGATCCGCTGGCACCACTACGCGCGGCTGATCATCGGCGCGTTCCCGTACGCGCTGGTGCTGGCGGTGGCGGCGTTGCGGGCGGTCTGGCGGGAGTACACCGGCAAGCGCAACTGGGAACTGACCGCCCACACGGGTGCGCACCTGAACCCGGCCGTCGAGGCGAGTGCCGCATGACGACCACAATGGACGCCCCGATCGAGGTGACGCGGCTTATCGCCGTACCGGAAAGGGTCCGGCGCAAGCGCACCGACCTGTATCTGGCCGGCGGCCTGACCGCGGTCGTCCTGTTCGTGCTGTCCTGGAACATCACCGGTTTCCCGTCGGCGAGCGACGACGAGGGCACCTACCTCGCCCAGTCCTGGGCGGTGCAGCACGGCGTCGGCCTGGCGCATTACACCTACTGGTACGACCACCCGCCGCTGGCCTGGATCCAGCTCGCCGGGCTGTCCTGGGTGCCGGCGCTGCTCGCACCGGGCACGCTGGCGGTGGCCGGCGGCCGGATCGCGATGCTGCCGGTGGTGGCGACCAGTCTGCTGCTGGTCTATGCGATCTGCCGGCGGCTCGGACTCGCCCGCTGGACCGCCGCGCTGGCGCTGCTGGTCTACGGCCTGTCGCCGCTGTCGCTGACCATGGACCGCCAGATCTATCTGGACAGTTTCGCGGTGGCCTGGATGCTCGGCGCGCTGGCGCTCGCGTTGTCGCCGCGCAAGCACCTGTGGCACTACGCCGCGGCCGGCGCCGCGACCGCGCTGGCCGTGCTGTCCAAGGAGACGATGCTGATCGCCGCGCCGGCGGTGCTGGTCGCGATGTGGCAGAACGCGTCGAAGACGTCGACCCGGCCCTGGGCGTTCGGCGGTTACCTCAGCGGTCTGGTGCTGGTCGGCGTGTTCTATCCGCTGTACGCGCTGTTGCGGGGAGAGTTGTTCCCCGGTGTGGGGCACGTGTCGCTGATCGGTGCCTGGCAGTTCCAACTGATGTCCCGGTCCGGGTCGGGCAGCGTGTTCAGCGCCGGCTCCGGTTCATACCAGCTCGTGCACTCGTGGCTGTACTACGACACGGTGATCCTGCTGGCCGGGCTGGTCGCGACCGGCGTGGCCCTGGCCGTGCGGCGGTTGCGGGCACCGGCGGTCGCGGCGGCGCTGCTCACGCTCGTCGCGCTGCGCCCCGGCGGGTACATGCCGGCCATGTATGTGGTGCAGGTCCTGCCGTTCTTTGCGATCGCCATCGCCGGCATGACCGAGGAGGCGGTACGGCGGCTGAATCCGCGACGGCACTGGTGGCGCTGGTCGGTGCTGGGTGTCGTGGTGGCGCTCGCCCTCGCGCTGGTGCTGCCCCGCTGGTATGTGGGCGACCGCCGGGCGCTGGTCACCGACGACAACGCGGCGTACGCGGCGGCCGCGACGTACCTGCGCCACGACCTGCCCGACCGGGCCGGCGCCACCATCGTGGTCGACGACGTGCTCTGGCTGGACTGCGTCAACGCCGGCTACCAGCGAGATCGGGTGATCTGGTTCTACAAACTGGACCTCGACCCCGCGGTCGCCGCCCGGCTACCGGCCGGGTGGCGTGACGTCGACTACATCGTCTCCACGCCGGCGCTGCGCCAGGATCCGGGCACCCTGCCGACCGTGTCCGCGCTGCTGCGCAACTCCACGGCCATCGCTTCCTACGGCCCCGAGTCGGGCCGCATCGAGATCCGCCGGGTCGACAAGGAGAAACCGTGACGCTGACCACCGAAGGTCCCGCCCGGGTGCGCATGCCCGGCGAGATCGGCGTGCTGCAGGTGAAGACCACGCTGCTGCAGACCATCGTCATCCCGACGTTCAACGAGCGCGACAACATCGAAACGCTGCTGGACCGGTTGGTGGCGGTGCTGCCGGCGGACCAGTCGGAGATCATCTTCGTGGACGACAGTACCGACGACACCCCGGACGTGATCCGGGCCGCGGCGGCCACCTGCCCGATCCCGGTCATCGTGCACCATCGGGAGAACGGTGTCGGTGGGCTCGGCGGCGCGGTCGTGGCCGGCATGCGGCGGGCGAGCGGCGCGTGGATCGTGGTGATGGACGCCGACCTGCAGCACCCGCCGGAGGTGGTACCCGAGCTGATCGCGGCCGGCCGGCGGGACGGCGCCGATCTGGTGGTGGGCACCCGATACCGCGGCGGCGGCAACCGGGACGGCCTGTCCGACTCCTACCGCCGGCTGGTCTCCGGCGGCTCGACGTTCGCCACCAAGGTGCTCTTCCGCAACTCGCTGCTGCAGGTGAGCGACCCGATGAGCGGGCTGTTCGCGGTGCGCGCCAGCTCACTTGCGATCGACGAGTTGCGGCCGCTGGGCTACAAGATTCTGCTCGAGCTGGCGGTCCGCAACCGGCCGGGCCGCATCGTCGAGGTGCCGTACTCGTTCCAGCAGCGGCACGCCGGCGAGTCCAAATCGTCGCTGGCCGAGGGGATGCGGTTCCTGAAACACCTGGCCGTGCTGCGGTTCGGCGCCCAGCGCACCCGGATGCTCGCGTTCGCCCTGATCGGCGTGTCCGGCCTGCTGCCCAATCAGCTCGCCTTGTGGCTGTTGGCCGGCGTGGCCGGCGTGCATTACCTGCCGGCGGCGGTGGCGGCCAACCTGATCGCGGTCGGCTGGAACTTCGCGCTCACCGACATGTTGCTCTACCGCAACCGGCGGCACCGCAGCTTCGCCAGCCGGATCACCCGGTTCTTCGTGCTCGGCAACGCGGATCTGCTGCTGCGGATCCCGCTGCTCGCCCTGCTCGTGTCCGGGCTGCAGATGGGTGTGCTGGTCGCCAACCTGGTCACGCTGCTGGCGTCGTTCGTGGTCCGGTTCCTGATTCTCGACAAGGTCATCTATCTGGCCGAGCCGTCCGCGCGGGAGACGGCGTGACCGGGCCGCTGCCGTTGTTCAGCCATCGGGACCGCGTACGCATCGGCCAGGTCTTGATCCTGACGCTCTTGATCGTGTTGTTCCTGCCCGAGCGCTCCAACGCCGGCGCCAACCTGCTCACCAACGGCGGTCTCGAAGCGCTCGACTCGGGCGGGTTCCCGGTCTGCTGGGAGAAATCCGGCTGGGGAGACAGCACGCACACGTTCGGGGTGAGCCATCCCGGGCACACCGGCGCCGACGCCATGCAGATCGCGATCAGCTCGATCAGCAACGGTGACCGCAAGGCGATGATGCTCGAGGACCCGTCGTGCGCGCCCAACGTCACGCCGGGTCACCAGTACGACGTATCCGCCTGGTACACCACGAGCTCGCCGAACACGGTCATCACGATGTTCCGGCACGACCTGGCGCAGGGCTGGGTGTACTGGACCGATCTGGCCACGCTGGCCACCACCGGCACCTGGCAGCAGAAGACGGTCCGGACGCCGCCGGTGCCGCCGAACACCGACCAGATCGTCTGGGGTGTCACGCTGTACGGCGTCGGCACGCTGCAGACCGACGACTACACGATGGTCGACGCGACCCAGCCGGCGCCGGACGCGTCGTGCAGCGCGGGACCGGTCTGCACCCAGGGCGTCTGGCAGGTGCTGCCGTTCAACTCGCCGGTGCGCGGCATCCACACGGTGGTGCTGAAGAACGGCAACGTGCTGATCGTGGCGGGCTCGGGCAACAACCCGGACGCGTTCGCCGCCGGCACCTTCACCTCGGCGGTCTATCAGCCGCGGACCGGCACGTTCATCAATGTGGCGACGCCGGCCGACCTGTTCTGCTCGGGGCACGTCCAACTGCCCGACGGCCGGGTGCTGATCATGGGCGGGAACAAGGCGTATCCGGCCACCGACGGCAGCCACGGGTACGAGGGACTGAAGGGCTCGTACATCTTCGATCCGAACACCAACGCCTACTCGAAGGTCAACGACCTGTCGTCTGGTGCCTGGTATCCGTCGGCGACGGCGATGGGCAACGGCGACGTCATCTCGCTCGGCGGTCTCGGCGAAGACTCCAACGGTACGGTGGCCACCCAGTACTTCTCCAACGCCCAGCAGCGGTGGCTCACCATCGGCGAAGCCCACCAGACCTGGAGCTTCTGGGGCCTGTATCCGTCGATGATCCTGATGCAGGACGGGCGGCTGTTCTACACCGGCAGCCACGTCTTCGGCAACGGGCTGCCCGGCTCGGGCGCGTCGATCTACGACTACGGCACCGGCGCGATCACGCCGGTGAACGGGCTGCAGCGCAAGGACGAGCGCGACCAGTCGATGAGCGTGCTGCTGCCACCGGCCCAGGACCAGCGGGTACTGACGCTCGGCGGCGGCAACATCGACAGCAACCCGGACGCCAACCGGCTCACCGACCTGATCGACCTCAAGCAGGCCACCCCCGCGTACACCGCCGGGCCGCCGCTGCCGACCGGCACGCTCACCGGCGGCGTGCCGGAGACCACCACCCAGGGCAAGATGTACGTGTCCGCCGTGCTGCTGCCCGACGGCAAGGTGTTCGAGACCGGCGGCGGGCTGCACAACCGGGCCGATCCGGTGTACGAAGCGTCGATGTACGACCCGGTGACCAACACGTTCGCCGCCGGGATGGCCACCGATCCGGTGCCGCGCACCTACCACTCGTCGGCGTTCCTGCTGCCGGACGGCCGGGTGATGGCGGTCGGCAACAATCCCGGCGACGGGACGTTCGACATGCGACTGTCGGTCTACTCACCGCCGTACCTGTTCCAGGGCGGGCGGCCGCAGATCCTCGGAATCGCCAACAGCCAATGGGCGTACGGCTCCACCAACCAGATCACTGTGGACGGTCCGATTCGGACAGCGTCGCTGATCCGGCCGGAGGCGGTCACCCACTCCAGCGACCCCAACCAGCGATACGTCGACCTGCCGATGACGGTCACCGGCAACACGATCGGCCTCAACCTGACCAGCAATCCCAACCTGGCACCGCCCGGCTGGTACATGCTGTTCGTGGTCGGCGCCAACGGCGTGCCGTCGGTCGCCCAATGGGTGCACGTCGGATGACCCGGACCGCACTCACCGGCACGATCATCGGCGGGCTGGCCGTGCTGGCGATCGGAGCCTGGGCCGTCGCGGCGCCGGGGAGGCAGTCGGCCTCTCCGGCGGCGCCCCGGCCGCCCTCCTCCTCGATCGCGCCGCCGCTGTCTCCGTCGCCGGGGTTGTCGCCGGGGTTGTCGCCGCCCCGGTCGGCGCCGATGACCGGTGTCGGTCCGTCGTTTGCCGCGGCCGCCGAGCCGTTCGTGCAGACCTTCGCCAACCAACCCGGCGTACGCCCATTGCCGAAGCTGCCGTCGCCCACCGCGGTCCTGCACCAACCGCCGAACATCGACGGTTGCGACCACGACTACGGCGAGCGCACGCAGTGCGTTCCGTGGACGTTCCCGCCCGGCGTCACCGACAAGTGCGCCTGGTTGACGGCGCACGGATTCAGCGCGGTGCGGGTGGTCGGCAAGGACCGGCAGCACCTCGACCCGGACGGCGACGGCATCGCCTGCGACTGATCCCGACGATCATGGGGGCAGGAGGGACGGCGGTGCGGCGGCACGAGCAGTTCGCCCGGGGGCGGTGACCGCGCTGGTCCAGCCATCGGCCGCGTTCCGGCGAGCGGGCCGCCCGATAATCCTGGTATGTCGACCGGGTCAGTTCCGCAGCGCCGCGCCCATCGGTGTGCCGTGTCGGCCCGTGGGGGCGGACCCGGCACGGTGGCAGGTGACGTCGGCCGCCGGCAGCGTGCCGTCGAGCAGGTAGGCGCCGACCGTGTCGGTGACGCAGGGATTGTCCTCCGCCCCGTACACGATGTGCTCGAACGCGCCGGCCAGGGTGATCAGGCGGGAGCCGGCCAGCTCCCGGTGCAGGTTCAGCTGCCCCGGGTAAGTCGTGCGGGGGTCACCGGTGGAGCCGACCATCAGCACCGGGACGTTGTTGCTGATCCGGGTCGGCCGTTCCACGGGGGTGGTGGGCCAGAACGTGCACGGGGTGACGCTGCGGGTCAGCGCGCCGAAGTGCAATTCGGCGGACCGGTGCGTCTGGATGTCGCGGTAGTAGGTTTCCGGGTCGTGCGGGACCAGTTGGTCCGCGCAGAAGATCACACTCGTGGCACCGGCGGTGGTGTCGCTCGTCGGGTGCTGGATGAGCGCGAGGTCGGCCGCCAGGTCGTCGGTCGGGGCGACCGCGGTGCCGCCCGCCGCCGTCTTCAGCGCCACGACGTCCCCGGCGATGGCGGCGTATGAGTCGTCGGTGTCGAGCCGGATCGGGATGAACAGCAGTACCGGCAGCGTGTTGCCGTCCACCCGGTACGACCCGATCCGCAGCGGGGCGCGTTCGGCGGCCCGGTAGATGCCGTCCACGGTCGCCAGCACCTTGTCGGTGGTGGTGCCGAGGTGGTAGGTCGCGTCCCGGGCCGCGGCCCAGCCGGCCCAGTTGCGCAGCGCCGCCTCCGTGGCCGCGCCGGTCGACTGCCACAACCCGGTGGCGTACGCGTCCGGGTCGGGCGCGCTGTCCAGCACGAACCGGTCGACCCGCTGCGGGAACATCTGCGTGTAGACCGAACCGAGGTACGACCCGTAGGACCAGCCGACGTAGGACACCCGCGGCTCGTCAAGCGCGGCGCGGACCAGGTCCATGTCCCGGGCGGTGTTGCGGGTCGACGCGTACGGCAGCACGTCCGCGTTGCCGGCGCAGCCGGTCGCCAGGCCGTGCGCGAACGCCACCCCCTGCTGGAAGGTCCGCCGATCCGGTCCGGCACCGCGCAGGAAGAAGTCGGTGGGCCACCGGCAGGTCACCGGCGAACTGGCGCCGACGAACCGGGGATCCATGCCGATCAGGTCGTAGCGGGCGGCGATGTCGGGTAGACCCTCCTTCAGGGCGGCGGGCAGGGCCAGCGCGGCGTCGCCGGGGCCGCCCGGGTTGAGCATGAGCACGCCGCGGCGGTGAGCGGGGTCGCCGGCCCGCACGCGGGACAGGGTCAGGGTGATCTGCCGGCCGTTCGGGTGGGCGTAGTCCAGGGGTACCGCCATCTGACCGCACTGCGCACCGGCCGCCTGCAGGCTGGCCCGTTCACCGGGGTCGGCGACCGTCGAGCAGTCGTTCCAGGCGATCGTCGGGGCCGCGTACCCGTCTGTCGCGCCGCGGCCCGTCGTGGTCACGGCGGCCATGGACTGCCCGCCCGCCAGCACCCCGCCCACCGTCGCCGTCGCACTGAACACCGTGGCCAGCAGCCACCTTCGCCTACGCATGCGCTCTCCTCAGGTGTCCATCGTGGCCGGACACGTCGTCCGGCACCCCGAGCGACGCTACGCACGGCGGTACGCCGGAACCATGGCGGTGGCTCCCGTTTCTCGGGTACCGGAAGGGCTACCGCCCGGGTAGTGCTGGCGCTACCCCGACGACCTCCCGGGCTCGGTCTGACCGAGATCACCCACGACGCCGGAACAACCGGATGCGCGCGCTGAGACCGGCACCGATCACCGGTGGCGATGCCAGCGCAGCGGTCCCGGGTGGATGCTCCACCACAGGCGCCGCCACCACGACCGGCGTTGCCGCAGTTCCTCGGCGTACGCGACGACCTGGGCGCCGGCCCGCCGGGCCTGCTCCTGGTCGGCCGCGC
>Ga0307516_10010642_pt1 | contig 10091 bp, 17 predicted proteins | sample 19_EM_MG_FD_203310 | JGI IMG/M metagenome (GOLD analysis project Ga0307516, IMG submission 203310) | Populus trichocarpa ectomycorrhiza microbial communities from riparian zone in the Pacific Northwest, United States - 19_EM | ecosystem: Host-associated > Plants > Roots > Unclassified | place...
CGTCATAAGGCATGTGCGATTGCTCCGGTATGGGGACGCCACAGTAGCTCCCGTATTCCCAAGCGCGCACAGCAATCGCATCTTTGAGAGTGCACGGCAGCTCCGGTGTGGGGTGCCGCAGCAACTCGTCATCACCAAGCGCGCACACAGCTCCCCCGAAGGTTTGTATTTGAAAAACACCGACGATAATATCGAACGATCGGGGTACGGCTCGAAAAGAAGGTGGCAAACGACGGTGGTATCCGAGATTGCTTCGTCGCTTGCGGCCAATTCCTGGCGAACAGTGAGTAGGCTCGAGATGTATTCGTCGACCGATTATCGAAATCGTGAAGGCAGAGTCGTAGTCCTGGCTAAGGATTTCCTGACGCAGGCTGCAGAATCGATTTCGTTCGCGGGAGGACTTACGATGAAGGTTCGAATCGCGGGTTCAACCGATAGGTAGATCGTCGAGGCAGCGCGGTCGTCGCACTGATTGTAGTCACGGCCCTAGGCAGTACATAGTGTCAGAGTGCGACGAAATATTCCGTTGCGGGTAACAATCTTGAGGGCACTCAGCAGTAGGGAATGATCTCATGTCGTTCTCCACGAGCGGTAGTTTCGGGCGTTGTAAAGGCCGGCGACTGCAAACGTGACGCGTTGTCTGGTTGATTCCGACCATCTTGGCGATGTCGTCGGACGCGACGCGGCTCCAAAAAGTTGAGGCTTAAAAAACGAGAGTGCAGGGATCAGACGCAGAAGCGAGGCAGGTACGATTATCTATCGATGGGTAGCGGATTGGCAGAGCGTTCAATCCGGGCTCGTAACCTGTTGGAATATAGGGATCGATAAAGATGAAGATAGTGAATTGATTGATTGATGCAACTTCGAAGGACGAACATTCTCTCTATATACAACGGGCCTGAGGGACTCGCCAGGGGTAAAGGACGGAAGACTGTCTCGCGAGCCGGCGCTCGGAGACTCGGGCAGCTGTCATCTCCGGACGTGCCGCCTCCGGTCCGTCATCTCCGGACGCCCATTATTCGGACAACTGGTGACCCCGTACGCCGTCCTTGAACTCCTTTCTACCGTATGTATGCATCCACATAGACACCCGACGTTCGCGTCATCTTCGATAGTAACGGTTAATGGTTGCTGGCGTGTCAGAATCCAGTGCTTCAGGAAGCACTGAACGCTAAGGACGCGCGCTGGAAAGGCATTAGCCTTCTGGGCGCAGTAGACGCACCTTGGCTAGGTACTTGCGCGTCAAAGTCTTATTACGAGTATGCGCGACGCATTGACCGTCTGGACGATGCAAGCCCCGGCACATACGTAGCGTCGGGACGAAAAGAGTCCGGGCGCATGCCATCGGAACGTTGTGGATGTTAGTTTTGGTGGTTGTGTCATCGACAGGGAAAGTGGCTCGGCGTACAGGGAGGGGCGAGCGGGACTGTGTTGCTCTCTTTTTGTTGTTGGGACTTGCTCTTGTGTTCTTGATCATCGATACCACCAGACAGAGAATCCTGAATACCTTCACTCCCACTATCGTCGTCCCCGTGAGATAGCAGACTTGCCTACAGATTGAATCACATCGTACCTCACCATATCGTCACCGGACATACGACGTCAACCAGAGCACGAGGTGATAGTTAGGGGTTTCAACGTCGAGCTTGCCTCGCGATAGACATCACCCACACCAACTAGCCGAGAAGAGGACGCTACTAACGTCGAGCATGCCTCCTGAATAATGTCGCCCGCAACCGGCTGTAAAGACGACGCCGGCAACGTCGCGCACGCCTTCTGAAGAACAAAGTCAGCATCCACCAGCCTGCAAGAAAATGCCGCCATCTAAGAAAGCCACCCGAAGAACACCGCCAGCATCACCAGCCGTAAAGACGACGCCATGGACGTCTCGCGGGCATCGTGAAGAATATCGCCAACGTCAACCAGACGGGAATATGATGCCACCAACGATGCGCTCGTGTCCTCGTAATACCGCCAGAACAAAACTACAGCAAAGACGTCGCCACCGAAGTCGAGCACGCCTCCTCAAGAATATCGCTTGCGCGAAATATCCGCGGAGACGACGTCACCAACGCCGTGGCTTCTGGAAACAACGCCGGATACAGTCAGCCGGCGAGCCGGCGCTTCCAACGCCGACTACGCCTCCATCGCTAAGGTCTGCATATCATAATATTGACATGACCTGATCGGATCGCATATGAGTAACGGATCACCAAAGACCAGCCCCACAGTCATTCCCTCCTCCCCTTATTCATAAACTCACGAAACATCACTGCTCAGGCCGGCTCTGGTTCTCATCCACTCTCATCTCCTCCAACGCACTCATCGCCTCCTACTTTCCCAACCTCCCGGCCCGCCCCACACCCCCCACTGCTCAAAAACTCTCCCAAAACCGGCACACCGACACTGATGTGGGGGTTAGGCTTCCCACCTCCTCTTCACCTCCCTTTGTCGTTTCATCGGGTCACCGAGAACACACAATTCTTCGCCAGAAACAAGAGTCTCCAAGTCGGTGTGCCACTCGTGTTTGTATCCCCTGCTTTGCTTACACGGCGGGCACCTGCCCGAACACGAGGCCAATGCGTCTGTCCAACAGCCCCCTTGTCTTCTGTCGGTGCCACGTTCCCAGTTTCCGCCAGGCGCCGTCCTCCTGGCGGCCACCAGGACAGGGCGACTATTGTCCATAACGGTAGCTCCGCTCTCGCCTGGCATCTCGACGATTGGATGACTCTCGTCCTTCGTACCACGTTGCATTGCCATCTGTATCGCTGGATGTGACGAAGTGTCCGTGTTGCAGCACGAAGCGCGGTCGTGATCGGAGATCAGAGGCTGCTGCGCGTCGAGGGTGTTGCGCTGTAACATGGACAGGTAGTCGTCGGTGACGTCGACAGAGCGCCTGTTCTTGCCGATACCCTCCATGGGTCCCAGGGGTGGAAGAGGGTAGAGCAGCTCGGGTTCTTTTGTAGGTTTGTGTTTCTTCTCGGCCTCGAGGGTTAGGAGGTAATCGTAGTTGATGTATTGTCGAGGAATCGGGGTACGGCATATCTTCACGGGGTACGAGGTGAAGCGAGGGGTGGTGGAGATCGGAGAATCGATACTCGGCGCAGTGTTGCCCTCGAGTTTGATCCTGGCGGTGGCGGCGGCGATTGACTCCTCCCACTTGGCCTGCCAGATGCGCTCGCGGCGCTTCCTGAATAGAAATGCGTCCAAAATCCAGTCGAAGAACCACATTTCGACGAAAGTTTCGTCCAGGTAAGTCACTCTGTATCAGTGACGGCGCTTTCGAGCAAGGGGGCGGATGAGATCGGAATGACAGGGGGAGAGAAAATAACCTATTCGCACAGCAAAACATTACATCAATATCTCGCCGTCTGTATGACAGTTTGTTTCTTAAGTTGGCACGAGAGGGGGAGGGTGGAAGTAATTATTTTGAAATGTTGGTAAAAATCGAGCGTTTAACTTCAGACTCACCGAGGGATTTCCTCCTAAAGTTTCCTACCTCTGCGCTTAGAACGAACCCCTTTCAGAAGACCTGACCACCAAAAGTGTCCACGAGGTTCGTTTCTGTCGTGTAAACCATCACCGACCCGAAAACAACTGCTAAGTGCGCCGCTGAATCACGCAAGATGGATGACGAAAGGTGGAGACTCGGTAGCCGCGGGGGTCGGAAAAGGGGAAAAGTGGGAGGAAAGCACCGCCAGTAGAACCGCTAGGCAAGTAGAGAGGTTAAGTTAGTAGAGGAGCTTGTTGGTATAGGGGCGGATTGAGAGGGAGATTGTGGGTTGATAAATTGGCACATAGTCGAAGACAGAACATTCGCTCTAGTTATAGACAACTCAGACTCACCAGTGGGTAAGGACGGAAGTTAGTCTCCCGAGCCGCTGCTCGGAGCCGCAGGTAGCTGTCGTCACCAGTACGTCATCTCCGAGCGCCCAATATCCTGACACTTCCCCGTGCATGGAATATGCAAAGTGACGTAGGAGAGAAAGAGAAAGTGGGATGGCCAGTAGCACTTATAACCGTGTAAACATCGTCATGGAATAGGAGAAATAGTGGGAGAGGGGAAGAAAACCTCCCTAACCACCCATCATTTACGTCGCCAGCATTTTCCCCTGATCCTAGGCCGCTGCATAATAACATCCGCTTTTCGTCAGCATTGAACCTGCGTAGAAACTCCATGATCAGGGGAGCACGACTCCTCCTGTGTGGGGACACCGAAGCAATTCTGTTGTGATCGAGCGCGCACACTTCTCCGCACCTCCGAGAGCATGGCAGCTCCGGTAGCATTACGGATAGTTTGTAAAGAACCACAATTTAAGTATTTAATAATTAAATCTAATAACTCTCTAGTTGAGTGCCAAACCAGCTCGACCAGTGCGAAGCTACTATATCCGATTCCTGGTCGAGTGCGCCAGTGCCAATGTTGGGCGCTGCAGGTGCTCCGTCATCCCCTAGAGCGCCCACATACGCCCCCGAGTGCATACGTCATCTCCAGTGTGGGGTGCCGCAGCAACTGCGTCATATCCGAGCCCCCACAAAGCTTTCCCTACATAGACGTTTGGCGCTCCGAAAAAATACCTGCAATCGACAAAGCCGTGAATTACAACCTCACTCAACGGGTTCCCGATGTTCGCCCGGGCAGTCTGTGCGGAAAATGGCGGACTGCTTCTTTCTTCTCTGAGCCTTTCTGCCTTTCGCGTTTGCACGGCAGTCGTCTTTGTTGCGTCATGCTGTGTGTAGTAAAAGCCGTAGTCCAGAATGGCTAGGCCTTCCATCCGACTTCCGATTACCGTAGCCACCGTAGCTCCGTCGCTTACAGTGCTTAGTTTGTGCTACGATTGCTTTCCGGGTAGCGCTGGCGATGTTGAGGTTCTGTCATACGTGGGTTGTAACTATCCGAAATCTTTTTTCGGTTTCGGCCAATTATTGGTGTACCGCGAACTGGCAAGAGATTTATTACGCGACCGAGGTCTCATCCTTCACCGCAGGGGTATGGAAACGGTTGACGATGCCGCCCCGGCCGCACTCCACGGAGGCTGAGCCGTAAGTACGACTGGCGAAAGAATTCCCAGATGTGGGCCGGATCATCGATTTCATTCTTGGGGAGACTTTTGATGATGGTTTGTAAGGTAGGTTTGACGGAAAGGCAGATCGTCGAGGCTGCTCGGTCAGCACACCGACATAAATCAGGCTGCAGCAGAAGGTTCGGGGTTTTTTCCATGTGACGATCTTGAATTCGCCTTCCGGAGTAGTGAGCACTGCACTCATGTCGTTCTTCCACGAATGGTAGTTGTGCATTCAGCAGCTCGACCACCTCCAACTTGGCAGTTTCTCTAGGTGGCGATGTCGTCGTCGCGCGGTGCTGCTCAAGGGGTTGAGGCCTAAAACCGGGCGTTCAAAGGTGAGGCGCGAAGGCCGGTAGGGAAATGGCGTGGATCGACAGTGAAAGTCCTAGATATGCTAGGATGATGAGGACAACTGCAATACAATAGTAGAGTCAATAGAAGATAGAATGTGTGGCTGTTGTCGCGACCCTGAAATTGGGGGATTCTGTCCGCCGAGGTGGTCCTATCTAAATAGCTACACACCGCGTCAGGAGATCCCGGACGTGGGGAGCAACAAGCTGTTGCTGAGTGCTGCGAATCGGAGCAGAAGATAAAATAGACCACCCCGCCAGTCCGAAGCCAGTAGAGGTAGCAAGAGAAGCAACTAGTGTACATTTTACCTCCATGCGCTGCCCTCCCGAAAGATAAACTCGCCCTCATCTGTTTACAAGAACACCTCACGCTTCTTGTTGTACGCCCACTGATCCTTGAGCCACTGCCGGTACTGCTTGACGCTGCTGATCTTTTCGCCGTAGTAGTCCGGCACGGGGTTCGAGAAGCTCTGGAACGACGGGTCGACACGGTTCCTCTTGATCTGCTGGAGGAACTCCCTCTCCCTGTGTCCGGCAGCAGTAGCATCACATCAGTCGTCTTGCGAACGAGCAAAATGGAGGCACTGCAACTTACCTCGGACATCGGCTTGACCCAGCGCTTCTTGGCGACGTTAAACGCCGCGCCGCCGAGAGTGGGGCAGGCGAGCCAGCCGGCGTCGCCGCCAGGCCTCGCAATAGTCCGTCCTGCCTGGCCGGGCCCGGCAGTCTTTTAGTACGGTCCCGGCCCGGGCAGGGTCCCCACTGCCCTAGTCCGTCGTGGTATAGTATTTGGACGGACTGCCGAAAACTGCCGGGCACTCCACTAGTGTAAAAAATTTCAGTTTAGGGTGAAAACTTTACTACGGCGGGATATGCAAGACCCCACTCACCAACCAGTACGTATTCCTACCGCTGACTCGACCCGACACGCCAGACATCCAGCCCACGGCACTACCCCCACCAATCAGAATGGCTAACAGCGATCTCAGTACCGATGCCTATACCGAAGACGAAGCAGTCTATCATAGTCGTTCGCCCCGAGTCGGCTTCTCAGTAACAACTCCTTCTCCCCACCAATGGCCGGCAGCGAGTGATGGACGTACGGAGAGAAGACACACACCAGCAGCTCTGAGGTTTCCGTGAGTGAGCAGATGCTGAGCGGATTGACGAAGCATGTGCAGGAGACGAAGGCAGGTGGGGACAATGTGAGTGATATAAAACCACAAAGATCGCAGAATGTGAGAGCACGATTTCTCCACAATACCATCTCTTGTCCGATCGCTGTGACAATTACGTCTTTTTCCGCCCCCTTTGTGCTCCTCGGCAGCTGGTCATCGACTTTATTTCTGTACTATGTAGTTGTTGGAATATAGGGATTGATAGAGATAAAGACATTGAATTAATTGATTGATAAATAGCCGAAGGCAGAAAATTCTCTCTACATACAACGGGCCCCGGGGACTGCTATGGGGAAAGGGCGGAAGACAGTCTCCCGCGCCGGTGCTCGGAGATTCAGGGAGCTGTCATCTCCGGTCCGTCATCTCCGGGCGCCCATTGTTCTGACGGTAGTTGTGGTACGCTGTGGCTCCCCGCAGATACAACTGAATCAACAGCGCACCCGCATCGAGACCGGTGACCGGAGTGGGGCAGGGGGGGCCGGGCCCGGCCGGGCCCGACAGTCCGTCCAGTCCTCACTGAAAACTGCCTACAGGACGGCCGTCTTTAGACTGCCGGGACTAGCGGCCGTAGTCCAGTCCCGGGCAGGCCTCAAGACGGACGGGACGGACGACTGCGAGGCCTTGGCGCCGCAGCCGACCGCAGCGAGCCCGAACACGACCAGCGGGTCCATGCCCAGGATCGTCTGCGCGACGTCGATCTCCTTGATGGCGAGGTAGCCCATGCCCGCCAGCATGCTCGCGACAGAGGACACGCGCTCGACGCGAGGTTGTAGCGGCGGCGCAGCTGCAGGAACGTGTCCCAGTCGAGCGCCCCCGTCGGCGCAGCGGAGCGGGAGGTCGAGGCCTGTCAGAATAATGGGCGTCCGGAGATGACGGACCGGAGACGGCGTCCGGAGATGGCGGACCAGAGGCAACATGTCCGGAGATGACAGCAGCCTTAGTCTCCGAGCACCGGCTCGGGAGACAGTCTTCCGTCCTCCTTGGCGAGTTCCTCAGGCGCGTTGTATATAGAGAGAATGTTTTTCCTTCGACCTTGTATCAATCAATCAGTTCACTATCTTCGTCTCTATCGATCCCTATATTCTAACAGGTTATGAGCCCGGATTGAACGCTCTACCAATCCGCAACCTATCGATAATCGAACCCGCCAATATTTGCACCCGCCTCGCTTCAGCACCTCATCCCTGCACTCTCGTTTTTAAGCCTCAACTCCTGTTAGCCTTATTGCCAAGCTTTAGTTCTCCAACAAAGATCCGAACCTTTTGCAACATGGAATCCACGAAGTTCACCTGCAAGCACGGCTCAACGGAGATGCTCAACGATCGCAACTACCACTCCTGGAAGCGCTCACTCAAGACCTTTCTGATCGCAGAAGACGCGTTCGGAATCGTAACCGGAACGGAAGCACCCCCGAACGTGGGCGCGACTGCTCAGCTCCGTGACTTTCGCCGCCGCTCTGGACAGGCCTATTCGCTGATATACGCGTCATCGGACGAAACCACGCGATCCCTCATCGATAACCTCCCCAACGAAGAACCCAACCACGTCTGGACTGCTCTGCGTCTGGCATTCGATAACTCAGCCTCGCTGTCCGGGCGACTTACGACCGTTCGCCGTTTTCACAAGACTACAATGAAGCCGGGCACCTCAGTCTCGGCGGTTATCTCCACACTAAAGGATATTCGTCTGTCAGAATAAGGTGGCGTCCGGAGATGAGGAGGCGTCCGGACATGAGAGACCAGAGGTGGCGTCCGGAGATGAGGAGGCGTCCGGACATGACTGAGTCCCGAGCACCGGCTCGGGGGGCGGTCTTCCGTCCTTTGTCCTGCCGGCCTTCCTGTATATAGAGAGATCTTGTGCCCGCATAATACTGTAGGACAATCTTCACTTTTATCGATCCATATATTCCAACAGGTTATGAGCCCGGATTGAACGCTCTGCCAATCCGCTACCCATCGATACTCGCACCTGCCGACCTGCCGCTTTGCGCCTCGCTTCTGAGTTTCATCCCTGCACTCTTGATTTTTAAGCCTCAACCCATTGAGCCGCATCGCTACGCAACGACATCACCATGACCTCTACCCGACAAACTGTCAAATTCGAAGTCGCCGAGCTGCTTAATGCACGCAACTACCATTCGCGGAAAAACGACATGAGGGCAGTCCTTACTGCGGAAGGCGCCTTCAAGATCGTCACCCGGAGAGAAACCCCACCGAACTCTGAAACTTCTGCTACTGCCCGTGACTTCTATCGGCGCGCTGACCGAGCAGCTTCGATGATCTACCTATCAGTCGAACCTACCATCCGAACCGTCATCAGCAGTCTTCCCGAGAATGAAATCGATGATCCGGCCCGCGTCTGGGAATTCCTTCGCCAGAAATACGACTCTGCCTCCCTGAAATCCGGCCGAAACGACATCATCAACCGGTTCCATACCTCGACGATGAAGCCTGGGACCTCGGTCGCCGAATACATCTCTTGCCTGCTCGCCATTCGCCAAGAATTGGCCGGAACTGAAGAAGCGATCTCGGATACCACCGTCGTCTGCCACCTCCTTCGAACCGTACCTGAATCGTTCGCAATCACCGTCGGCGTTCTCAAAAACAAACCTTCGGAGGAGCAAACCGTGGACGCTGTTACTGCAGCCCTTATCGAGGAAGAGACATCGCTCGCACGAAGGAACGACCAAGTTGGTTCAAACCTCAACATTGCCGGCACTACCCGTCAAGCACTCGCAGCAAGAACTCAGCACGGCAAGCGGCGGGGCTACGGTGGTTACGGCAATCGGAAGCCGTACGGAAGGCCTAGCAATTCAGGGCTACGATGCTTTTACTGCACACGAGAAGGACACAAGGAAAGTGACTGCTGGGTGAAGCAAGAGGCAGAGAGGCTCAAAGAAGAAAGAAGCTCTCAGCGACCCTCCGCACAAACTGCCCGGGTGAACTTCGGTGACTACCCGAGTGAGACTGTGGTTCACGGTCTATAGCCGATTGCAGGTATGTTTTCTGAGCCACAAATATTTGGGCGGAGCTGTGTACGCGCCTTGGTGATGACGGAGCAGCTGCGGCGCCCCACACCGGAGTTGACGTATGCGCTCGGGGAGCTGTGTGCGCGCTTGGTGATGACGGAGTAGCTGAGGCACCCCATACCGGAGCTGACGCATGCGCTCGGGGGAGCTGTGTGCGCGCTTGGTGATGACGGAGCAGCTGCGGCGCCCCACACCGGAGCTGACGCATGCGCTCGGGGAGCTGTGTGCGCGCTTGGTGATGACGGAGCAGCTGCGGCGCCCCACACCGGAGCTAACGCATGCGCTCGGGGAGCTGATGTTCGCGCTTGGTGATGCTGGAGCTGCTGCGGCACCCCACACCGTAGCTGTCGTACACTCTCAAAGATGCGATTGCTGTGTTCATTTGGAAATACGGGAGCTACTGTGGCGTCCCCATACCGGAGCAGTCGCGCATGCCTTATGATGGAGTTGCTATTTACGCTCAATGCTG
>Ga0307516_10010644_pt1 | contig 10090 bp, 19 predicted proteins | sample 19_EM_MG_FD_203310 | JGI IMG/M metagenome (GOLD analysis project Ga0307516, IMG submission 203310) | Populus trichocarpa ectomycorrhiza microbial communities from riparian zone in the Pacific Northwest, United States - 19_EM | ecosystem: Host-associated > Plants > Roots > Unclassified | place...
TGAACTAAGGAACTACAGGGAATCCTACAGGATATATATACCTGTGGTACATGGTCTGTGCGTAGATAAGTATTATTCTCGCCTATTTCACCATATTCCCATATGTAGTCAGTGCACTTTCCATATACGTAGTTATCTGGAAATGTGCCTGCAACGTGCATCAGCATGTGTTAAACACGTGCCTTGCTTGTGATAGTTCTGGCTATCCTATGGAGCCGGTCATGTGATCTACCAGTATTCCGGTTGACACTACTCCAAATCACATGTAACTGTGATCTCTGGAAACCTCCAAGATTAGATAAGATAAGATATAATCATATGTTCTTGTTGACACGCATGTCATCCCCGCAGATTGCTGTCAGGGGTTGTCGCTGTTGCACTGTTCCCTCATCATCTCGCTGTCGTGCTATCAACCACCAGCCATCGTTATCGTCAGTCATCGCCATCTCGCTGTCGCGTCCCGTCGGCATCACACCCACGTGCATCTATCCTGGTCGTCACACTGGCTGTCACGCGTTCATCCCCTTGTCGTTGTCGTCGACGTCGTCGTGCCACCATGGCACTGGCCATGTGCGTCATCTTGTCATCGTCATCATTGGCATCCTCGTCACACCGGCTGGCACACATGTCCATCCCCCTCTCCTCGTAGTAATTGTGGCACGCGTATCCATCCTCCTCTAGTCATTGTCGATGTTGTGCCACCATGGCAGTGGCCATGCGCGTCATCTCATCGTCGTCGCCATCTCATGCACGTGTATCCATACACATATTGTCGTGCTGCCATGGCTGTCTCCCTCCCATGCTTCACGTCATCGCCGCTGTGGGCCTGCGTGTTGTTGTTGTTGTTGTGACTGCCACTGTGCCTCGCCATTGCCGCTACCATTTCTGTCCCCATCGTCACCACTGTTGTCGTGCCTATCCATCGCCTCCGCCGTCATTCCTATCGCCCTCATTGGCATTGCCGTCATCATCGCTGTTTCTGGTTCCCTCGTCATCGTCATCGTCCACCCATCTGGTCCCATCGTCGTCACTGCCACGCGCACCCCCCTGGTCGGTGACTGGGCTTACCCTTGCATCGTTGTTGCTGTCCACTACCGTCGTCATTGTTTGCATCGTCATTGTGTCATTGTCATTCCCTGGTCAGCATGATCAAGCCGTGCCTGCGATGGTGTACGGCATGGAGATGGGTGGGTGCTGGGCCGTGCAGTACGGATGTGTGTGGATAGAGATAGGTGGGTGTATATAAGGAACCTGCGATAGTAGTACATAAAACGAAAATGAGGTCACGCTCACCTATGCAGAGAATATGGAAAGAAAAACAAACTGTAAAGCATGAGAAACACCTGGATGAGCGCTAGGAGCATAATTGAGGGTCTCAAGATGGAAGCAGGAGGGTGGGGAGGGCATGCAACACTCTTGAAATGGTTGCGGCAAGGTGAGGAGAAGGTGGGCGAGGGGAATGAGGGGAAATAAGCACACTTACATATGGTAATGCTTCGCAAGGTGATCCACCAGTCTATTCTTAGGGAAACTCGGGAAAAGCCAGTGCAGATGGTTTATCTTTTAGGCACATTGTTTATGTCACAAAATATATATCCAAAAGACCCTTATTGATGCCGAAAAGTGCTGCCTAAGGTGAGTGATGGCGCCTACTTGGTTAGTTGCCTGACAAAAGAGGAAAAGTTGGAGAACTTAAACATGCGAGGAAGGACAGACTTGGTGAACACCTGAAAAAGCGGACAGCGTGCATTAGTGAGCAGCCGTGAGTGGAAGTGAGATCGAGGAAGTCGACCACGGGGAAGGGGAAGTAAGAAAGAAGTGACGGTGAGATCACCTTTACGACAAAGTAATCTCCACTGGGGCCCATGATACGACGTGCGAGAATGGGTGGTCCTCAAGCATTGGAGTCACCTATATAAACTATCATCCATATGCCTTGTGTACTTAGGACTCTTTTTCCTGAAATCACTATCTTGTAAAGCGGTGATTACTTGAGCTTGAAGCCTCAGACCAAGTGTGCCAACAACACAAGACTAGTAGCTATCTTCATGCTGGTGCCACATATTTTTTCACCTTCCACAAGGTATTGCTACTATCTACACAGTGCCTGTTGTTTGTGTTGCTTTTCAGGAAATTTGCTCCTTTGCTGTTCAGGCTCGAATCCCCCTTTCTGAAACTGATAAGTTTGTTGTTGATGCGATTACCACTGCCTGTGAAGCGCTAAAGATCAATCACATTCCTTGGTCTCGGATCTGATACAGGTGCAGCGCTTTCTGCAAGACCTTGCAAGGTCTTGCAAGGCCAGGCCCCGCCACGTTTGGCCACTTTTGCTGATGAGTACACGTGCCAGGCCATGCTGTTAGGACGTGGTTGTCTATTATGTGATTACCCATCCTACAGCTTTGCAGGGAAACCACCCATTCGTGCCCTCCATAGCACCAGCCATGAACATCGTTGGGCCCTCCCAGCCCCGTTTCGGGCGGCCTGGAGCCAATGGAAGGGCATCAAACGCCTCAGAGTACGAGGAGGACCTCCTGCAGCTGTTACTTGACCTTGGCCCGCTGGGCACTCAGTACCTTCACCAGTGCTATGAAAACAGGTCTCTCACTGGTCAGAGAATGACAGACCATGAAGTGGCTATGAGCTTTTTTCTGCAGAATGCAGTGGATATTACCGCAGCGGACCAAGATCGAGAACTGGCTCGTCTACTAGCTGAAGAGCTCAATCTTGGAGAGGACAATGATATGCCTTGCCATCGACCAAATATCATGCAGTCAGTTCATTTTAGTTGAAATTTGAAAGGTCCTGGTTGGAATTGACGCATGCCATCCACCTACCAGGCCGCGGAATACCCAAGCGACGACTCTGCACAACCACCATCGTCCGTATGTTGTGAATATTTACAAAATGAAATGTGTCCACGAGTAACCCCACGTACAGCAATAACCCTGAAGGTACACAGATCTGGGGCAAATGGTTTACTTCCATGTTCGGATCGCTCAGCATACCTCGGTTGAGCAGCTCGACACCACTAGCCAAATGGCGTACCAAAAAGCAGGGCCCCGCCATGACGCCTCCAGTTGCACGGTTGGTCTTTTCCGTAGAAGCCACCACTTCCCTCTTACAATGATAATCTTCCACTAGAGCAACAGGTCATGTCTGCGTCATCTGCCAAGACCCCATCCACGGGTCTGAAGTTCACGCACCATGTAGCCACTACTACGACGTCGCCTGCCTTACTGACCTCTTCGAGTCCGCTACACATGATGAGAGTCTTTATCCTCCCCGCTGCTGCCGCCAGAACATCACTCTCGCCCAGGCCTGGGCCCATCTCTCGCGCGACCTCATCTCGCGATTCGAAGAAAAGGCAAGAGAATTCGGCACCCTAAACCACATATATTGTGCCCAGCCTACGTGCAGCCGCTTCCTCGGCCCCGTCTCCAATGGCACCAGGCTGTTTAGCAGTGGTTCACCCATCTATGACTGCTCTGCACCAGGGTGCACGGCACGCACGTGCGCCGGATGTCAGGGCAGGTACCACGGCTGGATGCACATCTGCCGCCAGGACCAGGGCGCTAAGCATGTCCTCAAACTGGGCCAAAATGAAGGCTGGGTCCGCTGTCCTCACCTATGGTTCCCACAGTACAGGTAGTATTAGAGTAGTGGTTGACAGGTGTCAACTGGTCTAAGATGACCTATTTGAGTGGAATACCACCTATACGAATAATTCTAAATAATGTATATGACTTGTAGTAGGAAAAATCCTATTAGTCCCTCGGAATAATTAAGGCTAACGTAGACCAGGCACCTCATGCCATATTTGGTAACAGCGGAAGCGCTGACATCGGCCACCACTGCTGCCACCCTCGTGCTCGCTGTCTCACACAGTGAGCTCACTTATCTCCCCTATTTCTTATGCTACAAACACGGGACTTTCACGTCCGTGCTCCTCGGGAGCTCCGCAATCCATCTATAGTATACAATACCTAGGGTACATGCAAAGGGCTACTACAGCAGTAACATACGAATAAATGTGAATAATTATGTAAGTGACATGGACTAGTATCACTTGGATGTTACAAGTGCTTCAACATACGAATAAATGTGAATATTTATGTGACATCACCGCCGATGTGTTGCCTTGCGCTTGCCATCACACACAGTGAGCATAGGAAGAACAAGTATACTTCCATCAGTAAGAGACTACGTAGTGATAGATAAAACATCCTCCAGAGTGCGCGTACATTCCACTGAGGCTTCCTCCTCCTCCTGCTCCTCGTCGAGATCATCTGGGCAATCTTCCTCCAATACGACCTCCAGTGACGGGTATGTTGTAATGAATGATGGCGGGGCAATGGTAATGGGTCCCACAGGGGAACCCGCATCTATGTTCACGCTCTTCCCAGGTTCCAAAGTTCCTGTAAAACCTTGTAGTCTGGTGATTTCCACTAGGCGCTTTAGGTGGGAACTGTTGAACCGTCCACGCACATTTCGAAGGACTCGGATCTGATAGGCAAGGGTGGGGTGTGAGGTGCGCAATTGCTCTTCACAGGTACAGAGATACCGATCTTCGTCTTGGAGATATGTGACAAAGCGGCATATCTCAACGTTGAGTCGTATGATTTCTTCTTGTGCACGACACATCTTGAAATATGTGTCCAACACAAGGCGTGCTGTTGGACTGGCCCAGGGGCGCTGTGAAATGTCCTCACGGGTGTCTTGAAGTAGCTGGAAATCCGACAAGAAGGTGTATTCCACCACCTCCTCCAGAGTAAGCATATGGCGCGGGGGAGAAAGGGCCCGAGCAGCGACATTATAATGTTCCAACGCAGTTTTGATTGCTGACGACCGCACCTGCAACGCCTTACCAATATGTTTGCGTAGCTTGTACCCTGAAAGAGCGTCAATTGTAATCACGGAGCACTGTAGTGACCAGAAACTCACCAGTGCCTGCTCGGTTCATTTTTCCAAGTTCAAATATGCGGGCAACAACCAAACTCTCCAAGTTGTCGAGGGCACGTTGGTATTTCCGTTGAGCCACCAAACGGCCCGCATTCTGCCACTCCACATCTCCAGGCTTCCAGTGAGAAGGTATTTCCAACTTCAGCTCCAACTCCTGTACCGCGACTAGATCTTTGTCATAGGTCTCTTGAGCGTGGCGCCGTGCGGTCTCTAGCCTCATCGTAGATGTTGTATCGCGTCCGAGATCATGCGTAGCATTGTTTGATGTAATAACCGACCATGATTCAGTGGCTGCAAGGTGTTCTCTGATGGATTTGTTAGTTACAACAAGGTATCTGTGTGATGGCATACCTGCTAGCGGCAAGGTTGACAAGTCTTTGCCAATACGTCATCTGCACAGTCTCTTCTTCGGGCTCCTTCTTCCAGGACAAAAGATATGCCCGCTCTTCAGCGAGCCACGCATGGAAAACCGAATCGTCAGTAATATTGAGCTCATGTTTGAGCTGTGGGAGGCGCTCCCGGGCCTCTTCGAGGATGTTCACGGCTTGTTTGTAGTTGTTATGGAGGAACATGGCTGTACAAGTGAGTCAACACAACGCGGAGGGCAAATGTGCACACACATAGATTAGCATAGACGTCATACTCATCATTGTGTTCAAAGTAATTAGCAATAGTCTGCCTGCGGTGGAACATCCCAGAATAACGAACAGTGGATGCAAGCGCATTTGACTTTGAGAATGCACGCTCGCAACCTTCCAGGTCTTCGAGGCCAAGTCCTTCAACGTATGTTGCAAGATGGTCGAGTTGGCACAAGCGACCGTGGGCATGCCCGTGGAATGATCCGACGAGGGAAGTGTGTGCAAGAAGCCGTGCAGGTTCGCCAAGTGAGCTCCTAGATAGCGTAGTTTTGAACTTGCACCTGATATCGTATCCACTGCCAAGTCCCTTGCCAAATGCATCAAAGAGCCTTGATACCACAGCAAGCGGATACTTAGCCCTGCATAGTGTGAGATAGGAAATTAAAAGAAGACACTATGCTCACCTCTCACCACTCCGAACCATATCAGCAATCACCAGTGAGAAGCCATGGTGGCAAACCGCCATAAAGATACCTGTCTCATCAAACACACTCCACATCCTAGTGGTGTGTTGGTCTTTCATATTTTTCCAACGGCCGGCACATGGATTGTCCTCGTTACCCTGGATTGATCCATGAACATCTCCTATGTCACAGAGAGGGCCATCCGTACCTCAGTAAGCATATCAACGTCAACCTGGCGATCCTTGGCAAACACATCTACCTCTTCCCGTGTAAGGAACCGATCACATGTGAGTACTTGCCCCGGGAGGAGTTCTTCACACTGAGTGGTAACTTCGTCCGCTCCATCTACTTCGTCCGCTCCATCTACTTCGTCTGCATCTTCGACTTGTTGCACAGCACGCTTCAAAGAGTCATTTCCATCCATCGTGTAAAGTAGAGAGAATCTCAGTTCTGGCTCGCCTTGTAGAATATATGTGCACGCAGGACATGCATTCTTCAAGCGCCAAAGGGGGCCCGTGCGACGAATCATAGTTAACATCATATGCCGCACATACCGTAAGATCTGTAGATATTGGTCGAATGCAATGGTGAGTTGACGAGAAATATATGGCCGAAAGGCCACCTATGTTCAAAATGAAAATAAGACAGCATTAATTAGATTCAATACATACCCCTTGTAAGTCACATAGCGTCTTAACAAAGGATTGTATTGAGAAATGCGGGTTACGGTTGCGTGCGACTCGAAAGAACTCTAGTGCATTGATGGAAAATGCATGCAAAGGCTTCACAGGAGAGCAAGGAACCGCGCCTTGTTGGACAACCGCCGGCAGAATGTAAGGGTCCGTTGTGAAAATCGAGAACGTGACTTTGTCCATTCCTGAATGTCATTAACGTCAGTGATAGTTGCTGAGGAGTGGCTCACTTACGAAATATGTCTATGACATTAAGTGTGACTTTGCCAGTACAATTGTCCATGCTAACAGATGCACCAGTAAACTCCTCGAAGAACCCTTTGTGTCCTTGCTGTGAACGGCTGAAACTCCAAGTAAGATAGGCTTCTGCCGCTGCTGGTATTTGCCGCTCAAAGGCAGTGGCCCGCAACCGTGCACGGTCCCTGCGTGTCCGATAATCCCTGCGCGACCGACGAGAGACGAAAAGCCTGTGATCAAGGATTAGTCTCATTGCAAAATGAAAATGTAAGGGATGAAACGTACTTCGTGCGCATCACATCCAAGATTTGCCTTGCCATCTCTTGGAACTCCCCACCTGTGTGACTGATTTCGAGAGGGTGTGTACCACTGATGATGTTGTCAAACGCCCTGAAGTCCAGGTTGTCGTCACCAAAGTCTGCAGTATTTTCGCCCACCGTTTCGGAATGACTGTTGGTTTGCCTCTCACAGAGGGCCATGAGGGCCTGCTTCTGTTCAAGGGTCATGACTTTAAGCGTGTCAGAACTTGTCAGAGACGAGAGTTGCACAATAGAACTCACTGTTCAAACATGCATCACGGCGTTCTTTCGCAGCTGCTGCATGCTCTGCAATCCTTTTTGGGCCTAGAATTTGTTGAACTGGGCGAAGGGTGCGGGCATTTAAGTGGCGAGAGGAAGTAACCCGCCGTACCTTGGAGCTTGCTAAACCTGTGCAATTAGCCTTCTGATGCCCTGTGTGACCCATTACAAAATGAAGGATGACTCAGGCTCAGTGTACGTGTGACTCTAAACAAAGTTACCTTTACATAACACGTGACTCAAGCCATTACATCAAAGATCCTTATCTGCGATTCGAATTTCCAACAACCCTTCGATATGATGCCGTCCTCGCCGTGCTCTGATCCCTTCGATCTCGAGATCACGGGGCATCCCGTTGATGAAAGTACGTTGTACATTCATTTGCACTGTGGCTTAAACTAAACGGATTTAGGCCATAATACTATTACTACACGAACTATTGTGGAGACTGAGACAGTCATTGAAACGACCCGTACTCAGTCCAACCCTGACGGTTTGGAGACCACTTATATCGAAAGAAAAGTGAAACGACACAAAGAAATCACCGAGCAAGTTCCTAAGACCCCCCGATCTCATATACCCGCGAGATCTGTCCCTCGCACCCCTATCAACCCTCGCGAGAATCTCTCTCCAACTTCCGTGGCCCCTACTACACCAAGATACCCCCCCGATGTTCCTCATCCAAAGCAAATTACTCTCCCTGAGAGTATTCCCACTCCCAACAAATTCTATGTTATCACAACCGGTCAAGAAGTTGGAATATTCTTTGATTGGTGCGTCCCAGTGCATTAGAAATAACGAATGACTATATGGTTTATGTACTACTTAGGAACGATGCCGCCATACGGGTGACTCATGTCAGCGGTGCCATTTACAAAAGCTACACGACGTTCCAAGATGTGCTGAAGCACTACCACAAGGCTTACTATGCTGGTGAACTGCGTGTGATGCCCAAGCCTGGTGGGCCATTCTGGAAGAAGTCGCAGGGTTCCTCAAGAGGAACGGATGTAGATTCTACGTCAGATATTTCAGACTGGTTCTCTCGTAAGGTAAACTTACACTCTCAGTAGCGTACTAGTAGCCAAGTTCTATGTATTACTCTCATACTACATGACACAGAAGTGTAAAGGTTTGATCTCTGGCTAAGAGGCAACATGTAAACAAGTAATGGAAGCAGGTAGTATCTATATACCATATGAATTGTATTGTATTATGGCAAGGTCAAGCAGGAGTGTACATAGGAGGGTCAGGACGTGAGTCGTGACACATCTCGACTTAGTGTGATATGAATTCTACCGCAGTACCTAACACACCACATCAGCAACGTTTCATGGTCACGGATCACATTCAGTGGGTTAGAATACATGGTACGGATCCGCTGTACATTGGACCGATTTCATGCAAATATATTCAACGATGCCGAACGAGAACAATGCTACAATAGCAAACTGTTTGCTATGTTGTTCGCCATCAAATGCCTGAGCTCTGGCGTGTTGTCTTACATATCTCGCAAGGGCCACACGCTGATAGTCCAGAAAAGTATGTTTTGTGGATAGGTGATAATAGGCTAGCTAAACTACTCCATACATGTGTATATCCGAACATCTACTAAGTGGATTTGAGGGTGCATACTCGTGGAGTTTCACCTCAAAGAATTTCACCTCAGATACAACAGCAATGAGAAGATCAAAAACCTGTAAGAACGTGTCACATAGTTTGTCTCGGGACCCTCTGCTATGGCACAACTCCTGGACCAGTTGCCTAAGCACACGGATAAAGCGGCGGCCCACGCGTGCGTGGGTTTCACATTCCCTGAAGAACCGATCAGCTGAACCCCAGCTCTTCTCCCTGGCTCGCCGCAATGCAAGGTTGAAGTTGCGGTCCCAGTCGGCCTCGGGCTCCCACTCTGTCTGCCAATCATGGATTGCAATGCGAAGTTCTGGCAGAGTCGAGGGGACTGGATCCATATCGTCGTGGTGAGTGGATTGCCAATGACTTCCGTCAGAAGCTTGATCACGATCTGAGTCAGAATCCTCAGCTATTTCTGTACATGTGCGATGGCAGTCGCTGATTTCACGGACGGGCACTTGTGCATCCGTAATGGCCTTCCTCCTATGTCTGTTGATGTCAGTAGCGTGGACAATACGTATATAGCATACCTTTCCCGAAGTCTACAAGATCGAGTTAATTCAGAGTAGTATACGGACATAGCAAGTACTTACTGTTGCATTCGGATGCGTGATTTCTTGTTCTGCGCCTCTCTAACACTGGTCAAGATGAGATGAAGTACGTTTTTTGTCATAAAAGGGCTTACCCAGGCTTGGAAAGCCAGCGTTTGGTAGCCTCAGCTTGCTGGCTGGGCTTCGAGGGAGGTGCAGGAGGCATATATACAGTAGATGGTAAGGACAAGTTCGACAAGTGAGTGATGTACTTATGTAAGGTATCATGCTGCGAACAGCCACATCTCACTTCAGCGCTTCAGCGCTCAGAGCACTTCAACAGAGAGTTGGCACATCACCGGCACCTTCTGACAGCCCCATGTTTCAGTAGGTTGGAATCTATGGTCTTTGTTCACTAAG
>Ga0307516_10010645_pt1 | contig 10088 bp, 8 predicted proteins | sample 19_EM_MG_FD_203310 | JGI IMG/M metagenome (GOLD analysis project Ga0307516, IMG submission 203310) | Populus trichocarpa ectomycorrhiza microbial communities from riparian zone in the Pacific Northwest, United States - 19_EM | ecosystem: Host-associated > Plants > Roots > Unclassified | place...
GTGCCAGCGGTGGCACGCCGGGTTCGCCCACGCCGGTGGGCGCCGCCTTGCTGTCGACGATGTAGACCTCGACCTTCGGCATCTCGTGGATCCGAAGCGCGCGGTACGTGTCGAAGTTGCGGTTGATGGCCCGGCCAGCCTTGATCTGGACCTCGCTGTAGAAGAGCGCCGAGAGGCCGTAGCCGATGCCGCCTTCCATCTGCGCCCGTATCACGTCGGGGTTGACGGCGATGCCGCAGTCGACGGCGCAGACCACGCGCTCGACCTTGAGCTTGCCGTTCTTCATGGACACCTCGGCCACTTGGGCCACAAACGACTCGAACGAGTGATGCATGGCGATGCCCTGCGCGAGCCCGGCCCTTGCCGGGCGGCCCCAGCCCGCCTTGCTCGCCGCCAGCCTGAGTACGCCCGCGGCGCGCTCGCTGTTCTTCAACAAGGCCAGGCGAAACGCGAGCGGATCCTTGCCTGCGGCGGCCGCCAGTTCGTCCATCAGCGTTTCCATCACATAGGCGGTATGGGTGTGGCCGACCGAGCGCCACCAGAGCGGCTTGGCCGGCAGGGACTGTGTGTGCAGTTCGCCCGCCATCATGGGCAGCGCGTACGGCGACTCCGCGACACCCTCGACCGAGGTCGAGTCGATGCCATCTTTGATCATGGACTCCATCGGCGTGCCGGCCAGGATGGACTGGCCGACGATCGTGTGCTTCCACTCCGCGATGCCGCCCTTGGCGTCGAGCCCGACCTTGACCGCATGGACCATCATCGGCCGGTAGAAGCCTGCGCCGGTGTCGTCTTCGCGCGAGAACTGCACCCGCACCGGCACCGGCCGGCCGATCGCCTTGGCAACGTTGACGGCCGCGACGGTGAAGTCGCTCGAGCCGTTGGCTCGACGGCCGAAACTGCCGCCTGAATACACGGTGTGCAGGGTCACCTTCTCCGGCGGCAGGCCTGCCGCGCTTGCAGCAAACATCTGGTCAAAACTCGGGAACTGGTGGCCGCTCCAGGTTTCGAGCATGCCGTCGTGCAGCCACGCCACGCAGTTCATGGGCTCCATGGTGGCGTGGGCGAGGAACGGGAATTCGTAGACGGCCTCGATCGTCTTGACGGCCTGCGCGGGCGGCGCCGCGCCGGCCGCAGGCTTGGCGAACGGCTTGCCGGGCTGCCTGGCCTGATCGCGGTACTGGGCCAGCGTCTTCTCGCTGTCGAACTGGCCACTCGTGGCTTCGTTCCACTGCAGCTGGAGCGCCTTGCGGCCCTGCAGCGCCGCCCAGGTGCCGGTGGCCACGACGGCCACGCCCTCGGGCACCTGCACCACGTCGGTGACCCCCTTGACCTGCTTCGCCGCTGCTGCGTCGAACGACACCAGGCTGGCGCCGAAGCTGGGCGGGAAAGCGATCACCGCCGTCAGCAGGCCCGGCAGCTTGACGTCGATCGTGTACACGGCGCTGCCATCGCACTTGGCGGGCGAGTCGATGCGGGGCGTCGAGCGGTCCTTGCCGATCACGCTGAAGTCCTTGTCTTCCTTGAGGATGGGCTTGTCCGGCACCTTCTGCCGGCTTGCCGCCTCGGCCATCTCGCCGAAGCTGGCGCGCTTGCCCGAGGCGTGGCTGATCACGCCCTTGGCGACCTTCACCTGGGCTGCCGGGACGTTCCAGGCCTCGGCCGCGGCGGCCACCAGCATGGCCCGTGCGGCCGCGCCGGCGTTGCGGTACTGGAGGTAGGAGTTTGCGATTGCCGACGAGCCGCCCGTGCCCTGCATCGGCCCAAACAACAGGTTGTTGTAGCGGGTGGCGTCGGCAGGTGCGGCTTCGCTGCGCATCTGCGCCCAATCGGCGTCGAGTTCCTCGGCCACCAGCGACGTGAGGCCGGTCAGGTTGCCCTGGCCCATCTCATGGTGCTTGCAGACGACGGTGACCAGGCTGTCGGTGCCGATGCGCACGAAGGGATTGGGCGCCAGCGGCTGCGCAGCCGTGCCTGGCGCGCCGGGCCCGGCCGCCAGGCTCTCGCGGGCCGCGAAGCCGAGAACGAGGCCCGATCCGGAAATGGCCTGCAGCACGAGGCGACGGCTCACTGCCGGCACACCCGCGCTGCGCAGGCCCAACCGGCGCGCCAGGCGGTCGCGCAGGTCGGGGGCGATGGCTTGCTTCATCAAGCTGTGCATGGCGACCTCAGCCTTTCAGGTGAGTTGCCTGGACGCGGCGTGGATGGCGGCGCGGATGCGCTGGTAGGTGCCGCAGCGGCAGATGTTGCCTGCCATCGCGCGGTCGATGTCCTCGTCGCTGGGCTTTGGCTTTTTCTCCAGCAGCGTGGTGGCCGACATGATCTGGCCCGACTGGCAGTAGCCGCACTGGACCACATCGAGTTCGACCCAGGCCTTCTTGACCGCCTGGGCGGCCGGCGAGGAAACGCCCTCGATCGTCACCACCTTGCGCCCGGCCACGGCGGAAAGCGGTGCCGAGCAGGAACGAAGGGTCTCCCCATCGACGTGCACCGTGCAGGCGCCGCACTGGGCGATGCCGCAGCCGTACTTGGTGCCGGTGAGGCCCAGGTCTTCGCGGATGACCCAGAGCAGCGGGGTGGCAGGATCGGCGTCGACTTCGCGGCTCTGGCCATTGACATGGATCGAAACGGACATGCGGTGCCTCCAGGAGAGTGGGCGTTCAAATGGGGTGGGGGATGGATGACGCGGTGGGGTCAGCGCGGGCAGGCTGCCCCGGTCTCGATCCAGGCGCCAATCAGGGCGCCGAACTGCGCCTGCGTGCCCGGTGCCGGCTCACGACCGCCCCCCGGCGACCAGGCCCAGCCGACGAGCGAGTCATTGGCCATGTGATCGTGGATCTGTGCCAAGGACTTGCCGCCGTTCCTGCGCGTGTCCTTGAGCTGGGCACAGATCTGGGCCAGCGAGCGATGCTGCCAGGCCATGCTCTTGGGGGCCACGTGCCACAACGGGTGCCCCGGCACACCGGAGGCCTCGAAGTTGGTGCTCTGGTGGCAGGTCGCGCATCGCATGCCGATGGCACCCTTGTCGTCGGCCCCGCGCACCACCCACGGGCTGTGCGGATGCATGTCGGTGCCTTGTGCCGGGCGCTCTCCGACCGGGTGGCAATTGAGGCAGCGGGGACTCTGAATCACCTTGCCGGCTTCGACGAACAGCGCCCGCGAACGCTCTGTCTTGTTGGCAACCGCGTCGAAGCTGTCGGGCGAACGCAGGTCGACCGCATGTGCCGCGCAGGGTCCGCACAGGGCGGCAACCAGGACGGCCCGCAGGGGAATCGAGGGGGGCGTGAGGCTCATTGTTCTCCTCTGGCAGTGACAGGCTGGCGATGAAGTTCGCACGTGTGAATCAGCTTGGCGGACCGCCCGGGATTCGCGTGTAGGCAAATGGCTCGCAAGCGTGTAGGACGCTTCACGGCCATCTCCCCATTCTTCCCGTGCCAGGTGTTCAGCGGGTCCGGTCCGGCATCTTGAAGAGCCTCTTCAGCGGGCTGTAAGCGCCCGGGCCTTTTTCTTCTCGGGCAGGGCACCCACAGTCGGGTCCGTCGACAGCTCCCCCGTCCGGGCGGCGCACACGAGGCCGCCACCGACGGCAGCGACCGCGTCGGCGCCGCCGTGCATGCCGCCTGGGTCAGGCACGACGTCGCACAGTGCGGCTACTGCCAGAGCGGCCAGATCATGAGCGCCACGGCCTTCCTCAAGTCGCTGCCCAAGGGCAGGCAGCCAACCGCCGCCGAGATCAATGGCGCCATGGCCGGCAACATCTGCCGTTGCGGCACCTACGCCCGCATCCGTGCCGCAGTGGCCGACGCCGCCAGAACCCTCGCCTGAAGGAGCCGCCATGCTGCCCCATTTCGACTACAGCGAAATGCCGCGCGCCCTGGCGCACCTACTGGCCCGCGACGGTGCCGACGCCGCTGCCCCGCTGCCACGCCGCAGCTTCCTCAAGCTTGCCGGTGCCGGCGGCGTGGCTGGTTTTGCGTTGGGCGCCTTTCCGCACTTGGCTGCGGCGCAGGCTGGGGCCCAAGCAGCCGGTGGCTTGAAGCCGACGCAACAGCCGTCGGCCTTCGTGCAGATCGCGCCCAATGGCGAGGTCACCGTGACCATCAACCGGCTCGAGTTCGGCCAAGGGGTGCAGACCGGCTTGCCGATGATCCTGGCCGAGGAACTGGACGCCGACTGGCGCCTGGTGCGCAGCCAGCCGGTGCTGCATCGCGTGACCTCGGGTGTGCACTGCAACCTCGCGGTCAACCCGCGCAGCGTGGAAGCCCAGGTGCAGGGCTCCGCGCTCATGGGCCTGTCGATGTGCCTGCCCGGCGCTGCCATCACACTGAAAGACGGCGAAGTGCAGCAGAGCAACTTCAGTGATTTCGCCGTGCCGCGCATCACCGACATGCCCGAGATCGCGGCGCACATCGTGCCCAGCGCCGAGCCGCCCACCGGCATGGGTGAACCCGGGCTGCCGCCGCTGGCGCCGGCGTTCGCCAACGCCATCGCAGGGTTGACCGGCAAGCCGGTGCGCGAGCTGCCGTTCAAGCTGGCGTGAGAGCGCCCCCAAGGCTGCTGCCTTGCGTCGCCTGCCCCTTCGGGGGCAGGAGCCGGCGACGTGGGGGCTGTGGGCGGTTTCTCAGGCGCCTCCGCGTGGACTGAACGTGCGTGGGAAGAAGACGGGATTGGATCGGTCTTTCAGGCGGTATCCCAGCGGCGGCCGGATGGAGTTGCTTTCGACAACGCCCACTTCGTCAAGGAAGTCGGCCGCCAGCATGCGGGTCCGGAAACCACTCTTGTCCACCGGGCGCCCAAGCACGACTTCGTAGGTGTGCTGCAACTGCGGCAGCGTGAAGGGTTCAGACAGCAGGAAGGCCGGCAGCGAGGTGTACTCAACCTTGCTGCGCAGACGTTCGACCGCCGCTTGAAGAATCTGTCCGTGGTCGAAGGCAAGCTGCTTGCGCTGGATCACTTCGTCGACCTCGAACCACCCCACATCAGCGGCATTCGCTCCCTTCATCAGCTGCCCATGCGCCGGGATCAAGGCAAAGTACGCGTGGGTTGACGACCACCCGCGCGGGTCGCGCGTCGCACTGCCCCAGCTGCCGAGCTGTTCGAGATACGGGCTGGATACGCCTGTTTTTTCATGAAGCTTGCGGCGGGCGCAGCCGAGCAGGTCGAGATCAAGGTCAACGTTCACAAAGCCGCCTGGGAGTGCCCACATGCCAGGGAACGGTTCGGCGGTGTCTCCGGGGCGCTGGACGAGCAACACCTGCAGGGCGTCGCTGAGCACGGTAAAGATGATGACGTCCACGGTGGTGTACGGCCGGGGGAAAAGATCAGTGCTGGGCGCGCGCTGCTGCTTTGAGTTCTTGGTGCCTGGGGTTCGGGCATTGGTTGCCATGTGTGTTCCACGCTTGACTTCGAAAAGTCTTAGTTGTACTGTACGCCTTAACAAAGTTGCCTTGTGCAACTAGTGAGCCTGCGCAGGGCGGCTGCTGCATGGGTGCCCTTGCCTCCGAGCCACCAGGCCGATTCACCCCACCACTAAGGAACACATCTTGCACCTAGCACGGCAGAAGGCCTTCGACCACTCGTCCGCACCGGTCTACCACGGCGTGTCAGCCCCAGTTTGCATGCACATTGCCCACTGCGCGGCCTTGGCGGCGGCCTTGCTGCTGGGCGCGTGCGGCGGTGGCGGTGGTGGTGCAGGACCGGCTCCCGGCGACCCTGTACCTCCGAATCCGGCGCCTGTAGTGACTGCGCCCAGACCCACCACCCAGCCGCTCACGACCGAGGTGTTCGTCAATGGCCCGGCTGAGTTCAGCGTGGCGGCCGAAGGTGAGGGCATTCGCTACCAGTGGCAAAGAGACGGGCTCGACCTCCCAGGCGCCACAGCACCCAGCCTCATCCTGCCGCAGGCCGGTGTGGCCGATAGTGGACGGCACTTCCGCGTGGTCTTGAGCAATGCCGGCGGCAGCGTGACCAGCGATGCGGCAGCCTTGCTGGTGGCGGACAAGGCCTGGTCCAAGGAGCAGAAGCTGGAAACCAATGACAGCGGCGGGGCTTCCCATACACAGGTCGCGATGGATGGCATCGGCAATGCCTTCGTCGTCTGGTCGCAGCGATCTGCCGGTCGGGAGAGCGTCTGGGTCAATCAATACTCGGCCGCAGGTGCTGCATGGGGCACTGCGAGTTTGCTTGAATTTGACGACATCACCGGCACGGGATCCCCTGCCGTGGCTGCCACGGCGGGCGGCGACGCCATGGTGGTGTGGACCCAGGGTGCTGGTGACGCTCTGATGCAGAGCGCACTCTTCTTTGCCGACGCGGCGGTGTGGAGTTCTCCGATCGCTGTGGAGAATCCGGCCGCCTTGGAAGGTACCGCAGACTCTGACCCGGTGCTGACCCTGGATGAGGCCGGCAATGCGCTGGCGCTGTGGGTGCAGCAAGGGCCCACCGGACAGCGCAACCTCAAAGCGGCGCGCTTTGATCGCGGCACGCTGAAGTGGGAGCCCGCCGCGCTGATCGAGACTGCCGATGGCGCCGTGCGAGAGGTCAGCCTGCAGGTCCGGTCAGACGCCGACGGCAATGCCATGGCGCTCTGGGTGCAGTCCGATGGCACGCGCGACGACCTGTGGGCGAGCCGCTTCGATGCGGCCACACGAACGTGGGGCAACGCCGCACAGGTGGAGGACGTGGACGATGCCGTCGTCGGGACGCCATCGTTGGCGCTGCAGGCCAATGGTGATGCCGTGGTTGCCTGGCGGCAAGTGAACGCCGGAGCCACCGTCGTCAAGGCGAGGCGCTACACCGCCGCGTCGCGGGCATGGGGCGCAGAGGCCAGGCTGGAACCTCTGGCCGGCGCGCCCGGCGACCCCAGCGCCGCGATCGATGCGAACGGCAATGCGATGGTGATCTGGAACCTGAGTGCTCCCGACGCCAGCCGGTCGTTCCATGTCCGTGTCGCGCGCTCCCCGGCCGGTAGCCAGGACTGGGCCGCTCCGCGCACGCTCAGCAGCTCTCGCTTTCCTTTCAATTTTCCCCGGGGCGTCAGCGCACGTATTGCATTTGACGGCGACGGCAATGCCACCGCCCTCTACAGCAGCACGCCCGATCCGGAACGTGGCATCCAGTTCATTCAGGCGCAGCGCTACTACGCTGTTGCAGACGATTGGGGCACTGCCTTCAAATTGGACGATTCGAGCACGCCCCACGACAAGAGCACGGCCACATTGATGATGCGCAGCGATGGCAGCGGGATCGCGACCTGGAACCGCTTCGACGACAACAACGGCGCGAGCCTGTACGCCAACAACTACCGCGCACCCTGACACCCCGTCGCTGCCACCCAGGGTGGCTGTCAAACGGACAGCAGACCGTGTTCTGCAGCTTCTACAGGAACTTGGCATCCGATGATGATCGACTTATCAGCCTACCAGCGCATCGTTGTCCTCACCGGCGCCGGCGTCTCGGCGGCGTCGGGCCTGCGCACCTACCGCGGCCCGGATGGGCTGTGGAAGGATGAAGAGGTACGGCGGGCGGCGATGGTGGAGACGCTGTGGACGGAGCCGGCGCTGACCTGGCGGTTGTTCGGCGCGCGGCGCATGCCGGTGCGCACCGTGCAGCCCAACGCGGCGCACGAGGCCCTGGTACGCATGGAAGAGTCCATGCGTGCAGACCAGCAGTTCCTGCTGATCACGCAGAACGTGGACGGCTTGCATCAGCGTGCCGGGAGCAGGAAGGTGCTGGAGCTGCATGGCAACGTCACTTTCACGCGCTGCATGAGCAACAGCTGCGAACTGGCGCCGTTCGAGGACGGCGATGACCACAGCGACGAGGTGCCGCGCTGCCCCAAGTGCGGCAGCGTGCTGCGGCCGGACGTCGTGATGTTCGGCGAATACCTTCCAGTGGACACGCTGCGGCAGTCCACCCAGGCTTTGCGCGTCTGCGATCTTTTCATCGCCATCGGCACGTCGGGGATCGTCGCGCCGGCGTCGCAGTTTGTGGAACTGGCCGAGGTGGCCGGTGCGCGGACCATCTACCTGAACCTGGAGCCCATGGAGCCACCCAACCCGGCCTTCCATGAGGAGCATCTTGGCCGGGCCGAAGAGCTGCTGCCCAGGTTGTGCGGCATGGGGGCGTAGACCGGGGCGCCGCCTTGCTCGCCTACCCCGCGTCTCGGCGGCTTGATTTCGGTGCGGCGCTGAACCCATACGCAGCGGCAGGGTGGTGGACTTTCAAGGACCGGCATCCAGGCGTCGCGCACTGGCTCCGGGCCAGGCGGCCAAGCAGTCGGCGACCGGTGGCGAGTTTGAGATGGAAGGCGGCCCGCAAACCGAAGGCGGACAGACCGCCGCCACGACCGCGGCGCGACGGGGACCGGCGCCCAACTCACCATCGAGCGCCTGCAGGGCGTCTCCACGGCCCCCGCAGCGATCCCCGCGGCGGCGCCGTGATGTCACACAAGCCGGCGACCCTGGCCGGCCTGGAGGCCGACTGCCTGGCCGCCAAGAGCCAGCCGGTGCACGCCGACATCTGCCTGCAGCTCTGCGAGGCCTTTCGGGTGCACGACGAGAGCCACGTTGACGAAGGCCACGAGAACGTCTCGGCCAGGACGATGACCGAGCGGATGGACGATGAGGCGATCCGCCTCGCGGGCTACGCCTCCGGGATGCATGGCGGCGACATGGACAGCATGCTGAAGTACAGCTTCCGCTCCGGGCTGCCCAACCCGATCAGCACCGCGGTGCCGAGCATGCTGACGTTTGGCGCCTCGAGCTTCATCGGCACCATCCACGGGCCGTGGGCCGGCTTCGGCAGTGCGCTCGCCTTCGCGGTCGGCAAGCCGTTCATCGCCGGCGGCATCCAGCCGGCCATCGTCTCGCTGTGCGACAGCGTCCGTGGACGCAACGGGCCGACCGTGCTGGCCAAGGGCGAAGTCAACGACGAGGTCTGGCTTGACGCTGCAGCGCTGACGCGAATCACCGATCCGAAGGTCCTCGATACAAAGGCCGGGCTCCACCGGTTCCTGAGAGATGTGAGGGACGAACACCTGACCCTGATGCGTGAGGCCCTCGACGGGATCCAGCAGGCGCTGGAGAACTCTGCGCCGCAGACCCGAGAGGTGCTGAGCGCCTTCACCGATGCGGCCGCCAGCGAGGAGGCGAACCGCCCGAGCATGCTGGAGCAGCGCGAGACCACGCTGAAGGCCGAGTTCTCGAGCCTGCGCCAGAAGAATGGCAATGGCTGGCAGGGCATCCCGCGCTCGCTCCGCGCGTCAGGCGGCACGCTCACCACCGCGCTGTCGGGCCTGAAGCCGGAGGAGATGCCGGAACACATCAACCGCGCGATTCATCGACCCAGCCAGCTTGAGGGCCTCAACAAGTATGCGAGCGCAGCCATCGGCACGGGCTGGGCGGCGGCGACCTGAAGCAGCGGCAGAAGGTGCTGGGCGCGGAGATCCGCGACGCCGGCCATGCGCTCGACGCGCTGCCGGACGACACCTCGGGAATCGCGCCGCCGGCAATGCGCGCCAAGGCCGACCGCTACAAGGCCATGGCGGCCGATCTCGCGGCGGTGACCCAAGGCCTCCGCGACGGCACCGCGAACTTCTTGAGCAGCCTGCCGGACCGGGAAGTGCGGCAGGCCTTCGACCGCTGCGTCACGAGCGGTGGCCAGCACGTGTTTGAGAACACGACCAAGGTGAAGTACGCGAGTCTAGGCGATCACCCGCTCGAGTTCCTCCGGATCCACGGGCTTGATCAGGTGACACTGGAACCCGGCCGCCACAGCCGCTTGCTTGTCCGTTTCCTGGCCGTATCCTGTCACCGCAATCAGCTGGACATCCCTCAGCCCGGGCAGTTGGCGAATCCGTCGCGCCACTTCATAGCCGTCCATCTCCGGCAGACCGATGTCCATCAGCACGATATCGGGTCGCATCGAGGCCGCCAGTGCAAGCGCCTGGGGGCCGTCGTGTGCCATCTGCGCGTCGTGTCCGTTCATTTGAAGCAGCAGCGTCATGGTGTCCGCCGCGTCCTTGTTGTCATCGACCACAAGGACCTTGCGGCTACCCGTGATTACCGCCACGGCAGCAGGCCCGGCTG
>Ga0307516_10010646_pt1 | contig 10086 bp, 15 predicted proteins | sample 19_EM_MG_FD_203310 | JGI IMG/M metagenome (GOLD analysis project Ga0307516, IMG submission 203310) | Populus trichocarpa ectomycorrhiza microbial communities from riparian zone in the Pacific Northwest, United States - 19_EM | ecosystem: Host-associated > Plants > Roots > Unclassified | place...
AAGAATGGTAGGAGGTCCTATCGAAACTAACAATCGAATAGACCCCCCTCGCGGGCTGATATATCATTGATCGTCAGCATTCCCTGTACCCGTGGGCTTCGACCATAATGAATTCGTCCGTCCGCATCCCCCGATCACCCAGCACTCAGCACTCAGCACTCAGTAACGGCCCCCGGCTGGGAGGATGCCCAGGCTCCGGCGCAGTTCTCCAGGCAGGACGCAGTAGTACGCAGGTCAGATGCTCCTCTAGGGTCCACAGCGCTCGGCGGGCTCGTGAATACTATCCTCGTTTTCCGCGATAATAGTACCTCATTCGAGTGAAACGGCTAGCGTGAGGCTGAGTAGGGGGTACCCATGGCGCCGGCCGCGCTTTGAACGGGTCTGGACAAGCTGTACACGGGATGTTACATACCCGTGATCCATTGTCCATTTATCACGGCGGATTCGGAAGGCCGTCAAGTCTCGATTTCGATCGATCCATCTTTCATCAAGCGCCCACCGCCTGGCGATGTAGGGTTGCCAGACCACTCACGCACACGGATGAACCTCTACACTTACGACCGAGTACCACAGAAAGAGGTGACCCAAATGGCCTGCTACGTATCTTTTGGGCCCCGGATGGAGTTGTTACTTCAACTTGTAGGCGGCCTACCTGATCCGTGATCCGTATGAATCACTGGGATGATGATTTACCATCTCATCGGCTGATTTTTTTGCTTCTGACTCGGCGGAGATTGAGATCTTCTAACATACCAACCACCTCAGTCCTCGGACCAACTCCCCTCGAACCCAAAGTACCAATCATCCGTTCGTACACACGTGGGTCAATCGTTTGCGTTGCGACGGTTTCTCTCAATTCATGCTCCTTCCGCTTTAGACCATGGCTTCAGAACAATCCCCACTTTTGGCCTCCGAACGAGCTGCCGAAGCCGACCACAACCTCATCTACCTCCGGTTCTCGCCTCGCCGCAAGCGGACAATCCTCGCGCTCATCGCATGGGCTGGGTTCATCCCCTGTACGCCGCAGTCGCTTTTCGTTCGGACGTAACCATACGACGTTGACTGACCACGATGACACGATTTTTTTTTCCTCGTGTGACTCACAGTCTTCGTCTTCGGCTCGTTCATACCCGCTATCCCTGAGGTCGCAAAGGAACTTCATACAGATGTTGCGGTGATCAGGTAAGCGCACCACATGCTCTTTGTATCACCGACTGAAAAAGGTTTCGAACGGTAGCTGGGCAGTTAGTATAACATGGTTCGTTGCCTCGTTCACCGGGATGACGTGGGCTACGTACGCGGCCTTCTGTGAGTTACTTATTGTTCGGCCCAACGACTCTACTAGAATGTTGGTTTCCACAGACGGTCGCAGGGTCGTGTTTCTGTGCGCCACGCCGTGTCTGGCTCTGGCATCCTTCGGCGTTTCCACATCCCGTTCAGTGCCTGAGCTACTATTTTGGAGGGCCCTTCAAGCCGCGGGAAGCTCGGGTGGTATGTCAACCGGTATGGCAATTATAGGCGACATCTACAAGTTGGAAGAGCGAGGAACCGCGGTTGGAATTACCCTTGGCGTACGTTTCAGGCGTTAGCGTTGCTTGAACGCTGAACACTGAACACTGAACACTGAACGCTAAACCCTTTTTTTGTTCAAAGGCTCTTTTACTCGGGCCCGCCGTTGCCCCACTGACCGGGGGAATCGTTACGGAGTACGTTTTGTGGATCCACGGGAATTGAGCGCCTATTGATGGAGCGATCACCCGTTCGTTGGATTCACCCATTTTGATCCCTAGGTACGCTTCTTGGCGGTTGATGCAAGCCGGGGTTGGATTCGCTGCACTCCTGACGTTCGTGCTCATGTACGTCGGTATGCCTGAGACCTCTCACCCCGGGACCCGTGGGGTCGACAAACAGTTTGGCGGTAAATTCAAGTGGGTGTGGTTGAACCCGTTCAGATGTCTCTGGTTTATGCGTTCGCCGAACCTGCTCGCACTAGTGAGTCCTCGTCAGCTTTTGTCAGGTTTACAGGCCGCGGTTTGAGTGATGACGTTGATCGCATGGAACATCGACTACTAGACGTTCGTCGGTGCCACGGCTCTTTTTTCTGACTTTGGTACAGGTCTTTCTGTGTAATTACCCGGTGATCATGTGGTCCTAATCGTTCCCGCTCTGATCACAGTTCTCCTCCTCCCGATATCAACCACTTTTGTGCGTCAGTTCCACCTCGATCAACGAACCTTCAGAATTGACTCCTGGTTTTCTCTCCCTTCTCCCTCGAAATTGGTTCGTGATGATGTACCACAGGGAGAGCGGTACAACATCCATAACACGGCGTTGATAGGGGCGTGTTTCGTGCCCGCTGGTGTCGGGAACCTGCGTCAGTTCTATTTCGCTTCCGCATACTCAACCATCCACCTAACCCGCGAACCCCGATTCCCTCCATGTGACAAGTCGGCGCCCCGCTCGCAGGCCGTCTCTCTGACCTCATGATTAGGAAGTGGCGCAAGAAAAGGGCCGGGAAATGGGTCGCTGAAGACCGCCTTAGGGCTGCCCTGTTCGGTGCAACCTGGATGATCCCACTCTCAATGGTCTTGTTTGGAGTCGCGAATGCATACGTTGGTGGAACGCTGGGTTTGGTGCTGTGTCTGGTTTGTTTGTTCATCAACGGAATAGGGGTAAGTTCCAAGGGTCCGCCGCGCTTGAATGGGGATTGAGGGTTTACCTCCCCCATTCGAAGGGGTTTCCTCGGATCGGAGGAAACTTGACATCCTACCGGTACTAACACGACCCTACCAAACCTAGGTGGACCTCGTTCTGGCGCCCATCGTTGCGTACAATGTGGATGTCGTACATGCACATAGCGCTGAGGTCATGTCCGCCCATTCGTGAGTTGTCCTTCACTCCGGCCGTGCTCCACAGTTTGCCCATCAGTTGGCCCTGTCCGTTTTGATTCGTTATGTTGGTCGCGGTTCTGACACTTCCACGTTCCAGTGGTGTGAGGAACTTGATGTTGGCTATGGCGTCGACCTCCGTCGTTCCAGCCGTTGAACGGTGGGGAGTCCTGGTGACCAGCTTGGGTGCGACAGTCGTGACGTCCCTAGGAGCTCTGTAAGCGTTTCCACTCAATTTGTTCTTTTGCCTCCTCCTGTTCACCTTTTACCCCACAACTCCAACCTGCCGGATGGCCCCACGTTCACTCTCACGCTTCTACCACCATTGAGACACCTTGAGCGTGCTTATCTTCAGGAGCACGGAACGTACTGATGACGTACCAATCACTTCTCTAGGGTTCTATGGGTAACGATCCGTTTCGGAGAGGAACTACGTGCATACGTCGATGTTGGTTATTCCACCATCACCGATGCTTAATTGGAGAAGCGACGACCCGTTGCGATCCGGATACGAAGATGTACCCAAGACATGATAACGCTTAGAATTCACACTATGAATAGCCCGGCAGATGGTTTCTCGAGTCTGCAAACATATGATGAAACGACGACCTAGGTACGACCGGAGTTGAAGGTCTGTGGGTGTGGTGACCGCTATCATAAATGAGGTAGGAGAGTGACTCTGATTCCGAGTCGTCAGCTCTCGTTGAGAAGAAATGAAACGCCCCTCGCTGATAGGTGTGCGTGTGCGCGGGTCAACTGTAAATTGTAACAGTTTCGGTTCCATGGCATTGGATGGCGAAGCCCAGCCTGGAGCTTCTTTAATTATTTCGTAAACGAATATCTGGGGGTAGGATATGCATGGTGTCGTGAGATGTAAAAAAAAAAAAAGGAAATGGGGTGAAGGATGTGAGTTCACGAAAGTGTACGTGAACTCGATTGGGGGATCCGCCGTAGATGAAGAATGACGTGAACGAGAAGCCACAGGAGAACCAAGAAAATGCGGGGGACAGACCAACGAAAGTAACCAATTTACTACGATTGAGTAGAATGGAAGTAAAGTGATGTAGGGTAGGATGGAATGATTTTGATGATGAACGTTTCAAACGATGTGAGGCGAAAACGAGGGTGTACAAGAAACCAAAAAAGGCCGGCTGGCGAGTGTGATGTGAATGTGAATGGGAACGGGAACGGAAACGCGAATGCCATATGGGTACAAAAATGCGATGGGGAAAGATGCTTGGTGGATTGGATGAGATTCGTGAATGAAGACTTTGGATGGGGTCGTGAACGGGAACGCGTCGCGGAGTCGTAAATCGAGGGTGGAACAGACGATAAGGGATTTAGAGTGGGGAGGGAAGCTGCAAATGAAATCCCGGAGAAACCAAAACAAAGAAACAAAGACGACACTGGGAGTGGGGAATGAAATCATCAACACAACTGGGACAAAGGCGACCTCCTGGATGCCGTCAGGGCCGTCCTCGCCACGGGATTCCTCGGACGGGGTGTCCTCGTGGTTCGATCTCGGTGCTTCAGATGAAGCGCGGCGACAATCTGCGGCATTGTCATAATACCCGGACCGGGAAGGGGCGCGGGAGAGAGCGAGCGCGGGCTTGGCGTGGGCACGTCGTCGAATGTGGGGAAAGCGACAGGGACTTGATACATGAGCGCTTCATCGACCGCATGGACTCCGGGTTTGAGGACCGGAGGAAAGATCTGGCCCTTTTGCGTTAGGTGTTGGAATATCCGCTGGGCGAGGAGCCCGTCTTGTGCGTCTAGCTCGCGTGATCCTGAGGGACGGGATTTCCTAATCGTCAGAAATCCTCGACGGTCTAGATCCTCAGGAAAAAAGGGCTGACCTTTTGCATCAGACCTGTTTTCGATATGCCAGGTTATGCTGTGATGGAGAGTAATAAGGAACTTTGCGTCCATAGACGCTTTCTTTGTTTGTTTTTTCGTGACCATTGAACTATTTCGCTTCCTGTCGAGTTGTTGAAGTTTCCTCTGGCGGGCGGTCGCCAAGGTTTTTCCCAGGTGGTCGCCGTCCACCCTGTACACGGCCCCGGAAGATGTTATGGACAGCACGGGGGTGGCCTTTCCGAGGTCGATACGTCCCACACTGGCACGTGACTCGGAGTTGAGGGTGGAGAGTGGGCGGGGATTACTCTGTTGGACGTCCATCTCCATCAAGCCCGAGTTTGAACGCTGTCTGCGGGGCAAGCAGGTGGACGGCGTACACTCCATCGGCGCTGGTGCGGGGAGGAGGTCATCTGGAAAGGGAATGTACATTTCGTCATGACAGGTTGGGGTGGGAGAGATTTGCAGAGGGGTTGATGGGAAGGGAATACAACTCGTTGGGGAGCGGTTTTCCTGGCCGGTGGAAGTTGCGGAGGCGGTTGTTATTGAAACTACTGGAGCCGCCTTGAGAGAGAATGATATGCGCCTCCTGGATGGGGTATTTTCGGAAGGGGAGGCGTCTGAGAGGTAGCGATCGTAGAGGTTCATCATGAACATGACGAGAAGAGAGAGGAAGTGGAGGAGGAGGAGAGGGAGAAGGAAAAGTACATAGACCGAAGAAGTAGAAGGGTGGAACGAACCAAAACCAGCTGCAACCGTGGACTTGGTCGGTCGCCTGCCGTGGGTGGACCCACATTTAGCCATGTCAAGGCGGATGACCATTGGGACGTCCCAAAACCGCGGCTCGTTCGGCCCCAAGACTGCGGCGTAAAATAAAATAAAATAAACGACCCCGAACGTCAGCACACGCAACGTCCGCCGGCCTTGCGGGTGGCTGGACGAATTGAAGGCTGAACAACGAGGCAGGCCACGACTTTCTTGTATGGCCAGCCCCCGACCACCCAGCGCCCACGTGTCGCCGGTTGTTTGCACTGCTCGCCCTCTCCAGCTCGCCACCCTCACATGTCCCATCCCCCGCAGCCGGCACAAGACTAGCCAGCTTCAAGAGCCACGACCATTCACGACCTCTTCTCTAACGACCTTTACCCTTTTGGATATTTTTGGTGGCCAGGCAAGTATTTTTATATATTTTTCTTTTTCCTTTTTCGATAAGCCAGCGGAAGTGATTGGGGTCGCTCCCAAAAGACGCCCCAGCGTTCCCGAGCCGACCTAGTGACTTTGTGCCTTCGCTTCATCGTGCGCAACGTCCATGAGCTGGCTGTGAACACCCGCCGGTTCGCCATGTCTTGTTTCTGATTCCATTCCGTCGCTCGTTAGTGCCATGTCCCCGTCCTAGTTGACCCTTTGCCTTGGTCGCCGCCGTAAGAGTTTTTTCTCCCGCTCCTCCTCACCCCAAATACGCGCAGCACACCCTCTTTTCCATTTGCTCGTCTCCCCTCCTTTTTTCCCTTCTCTTTTTCTCTCCCCATCTCCTACGCGCGTTCGAATCCTCTCTCCTAATGTCCCAAACACTCACACCGGTCTTTTAACCCAGGATACACACATTTCGCAAGATAAATGGAATCATTTGTTTATTCGACTCACCCTTCTTACAACGACAGTGACTCTCACCGCGTCCTATCCCATCCCCAATTTCCCCTCCTTCTTCCATCGCCACAATCCGACCCATCGCTGCGTCCGCCTCCGCCATCGCCCGCCTTATCCCAAACATCTCCCTTCAAACGATCAGCTTTGAGCCCACCGCTTACGTTACCCCCATTTCTCGACGGACAGCACTCTTATCATCAGGACGAGCTGGTTCGTTCTCCTGATATGCATTGCGACCCACTGCAGCCCTCAGAGTTACGATTGTCGCCACCTGCCGCCCTACCTCCCATCCTGCATCTTCCGATCGGCCTCGACGCTCGGTCCCTCCCGCTTACTCACTCGCCTCCCGAGAGGCCACCCCATTTCAATGACGAATCACTCCTGGAACGTTCCCCCGGCGCTCGGGATGGCGCCACGTTCTTCCACCGGCCCTCACCCTTACCTGCTGAGAGCTGGTTGGACGTGGGGCCCACGCCTCTCTCAGAACGCGATCATTTTGATTGGGAGGACGGCGTAAAACCCCCACAACCTCTCTGTCATGAGCCCCTTCGGTCCGTTTGGTCTCCAGAATCCCCGTCACCTATCGAAGAGCTCGATGAGATGGACTTTAATCCTTCCACTCCCTCGTCTTCCCGTTCTTCCACTGCCTCTTCCGTATGGAGTCTTGAGTCCCTACCAGACCAGCAAGAGTCAGATCCATCAGCCGGTTGGGCGGATGCGGATGGGAGGTGGACGACCAGTCCTGAGCACGAGGATAGCGGCCCGCTACATTTCGCCTCCATCTCCCCGCCCTTCTCATATCCTAGCCATGATTACAAACCCTCCAATCACCACTGGGATGACCGAGGCTATCTGTCACCAGCTGGCTTTTCACCAGAGGACGGAGAGGAATTGCTACGGTCCCCCTCTTCTCTCCGTTCTCCCCTCATTCCAGACTTGCCCCTCCATTACGATGACGACGACGATTTCGACACGTCAGCGTTGTTGTGTACCCCCAATCGCCGCAAGTCCCTTCCGGAGTTGGAAGACGATTACGGTCACATGTCCCCGTCGTCTAGCATCCTGAACCTTCCTGGGTCGGGGACAGACGACTCCGTGATGCATTTCGAGCAAGATCTCCCTGAGATTGATCTGACATCCCCGCCACTGGTTACTTGTCCCACCCCTCCCGAGTTATACGACGGGCCCGCTCTGGGTCTGTATGTGACGGACGAGTTCTCCAACGCTGCGCAGTCCCCATCGCCGGAGTACACCCACGTCGATGACTTCTTCACCTACTTTCCCGAGCTCGAGAAGTACGACATTCCGAATACTGATGAGACCACCGAGGGCCTGAGCCCTCTTCATCCGGACTACGACCTTGTTCGGCTCGTCGGGCTGTGCAGGCGAAGCAGAGATGCAGAGAAGACTGCTCGTGCCAGGGAGATCAAGATCGGAGAGAGGATCAAAGCCATCGCTGCGAGCATGTGTCCCCCAGACGGAGTGGATACTATCGAGAAGAGGATCGCGCTCCAGCAGGAATACACAAGAAAGATGGAGCATACGAAGATCAGGAAGAGAGAGAAGGAGAGATGTCGAGAACTCCGATCGTTATTGAGCATCAAACTGGAGAACATAGAGAGAGAGAAAGAGGCATCGCGGAGTCAAGGTCTGACTCCAGGTCAAGAAGATGGACCGCCCGAACCCCAGGAGGAGACGATGGACGCCGAGAGTGTTGAAGAGGCTACGAAGGTCACCCTTGGTATCGAGGGGCCGAACAAAAAGTGGATGTCCAACGATATGGGACAACTTGTTGCGAAGATGCTTTTCAGTCGCAGGGATCTGTACAAACCACTCGGTACCAGGAAGGTGCCCGGTCATGGGAATTCTGCGTACATGCGTTCTCCGCTGTCCTATCCCAAGCACGATGCCGCTGTCGACCCGGATGCTGTGTTGGTGAGAGACGGGGACGTTCCTATGGATGTCGAAGAACCGCCAATATCGAACTGAGGAAACCTCGGTTCCAGAAGTGGTGAGCCGGCTTGGTGTCCAGTTTTTTTATTCCCATCTAACCACTCTTCTATCACAGACAGAAAATGAGGGGGGTCGTGCAAAGCGGCGTTCGTCGCTGTGTGTTTCGCATCGCATGTCTATTCCTAACCAATCTGCTTCCTACAACTCGTCTCATTTTCTTCACTTGTGTTTTATGTTCTTCCCCCATCTTCCTCGCGTCCTTTCATCCTCCCCCGCCTTGTCAACACTGATGTGCTTCCGTGGGTCATCGCGTATCGTTCATCTAGGTTTTTCTCTCGACTCGCCCGGTCCTAGACCTACTGCATGGCACACATACTTCTTTGCTCGCACGCTCCATTCGTCCCTATGTTCGCACAAATTCCTCCCAGCCACGTTAATGCACGCACGACTGATCTTCCCTGTAGCTTTTAATGTTTACTAGCCTCTCCATCCTCTATCTCCTCCTTTTCCGTCCATCTATGTCTCTCTCGCTCAATACCACATAAACCACATACCGCCCAACTCTGCTTCCAACCCGTTTGATCTACTGTCGGTATATCTTTTGCCCCCTGATATAAAGTCTTGGCGATCTCCTCACCCTCCCATTCCGTTTTACTCATTTCCACTTGTTATTTACTCACATCCCGCCTTCCCCTCTCCCCTTTCGTTTCATTTTCCTTAACGGGCCCCCCCATTTTTTGTGTTAGATATAGTCTACCTCACATCAGAGTTCCTTTGTTTGATCTTTACTCCCCTTTTTGTTTGTGTTGAAACTGTTGAAACTTATGTCGTGAATGATGGACTTTTTTTCCGGTTGTTGCCCACACCTGCTCGGTCTTTACGTTTTGCACGGGGACCATGCAATAGCTGGGTCCGTATGCAATAGACGAGTGTGAAATTTTCGTACGCATGTTGGAGACGAGAAAGCCACAGGTTTCACGTTAATTCGTAAGATCGGAGGACGCCTGCGGCGAGGTGGTTACCTCACCCGACCGCGGAGTCCCACGTAGCGCCGCGTAGATGTTGAGTGCGTAAAAGCGGCTTGTGAAACAATTGAATATCGTTTCTCAATTGCTGCACGGTCGGAGGGAGAGGTACAGCAGAAACGCCGCCCCCGCTGGAGTATTACGTGCGCGACGTCAGGGTTGGCAAACCTCCTGGGTCGGTCCGATAGGTTTGTATGTTATCGCGGATCCTGCTCGTGTCATCGCGACGCAGGACTGAATGTCGCAGAATCCTGGCGCCGACGAGTCGGATGGTACTGGGCCATGGTGAGAAATTGATTACGCGGAGAATCTGGGGGGGACTAGGGGGCGCAGAAACGTGAGGAACGGCGGTGATGGGAACGAGTCGTCTCCGGCGGACGGACGGTACTCGAGTGGTTCTACGTTATCGGACGTTAGTCCTGTAATCGCGACGCAGCGTTGAAATGTCACAAGATCTTGGCGCCGACGAGTCGGGTGGTGGGGGTCAATTACGCAGGAAGGAGTGTAGGGGAACTAAGAGGTGCGGAAGCGCAAGGAACAGCGGTAGTGAAAGCGAGCACCCGACGGAGTCGCAGCACAAGCGTTCATTCGCTCGAAAGGCGGGGAGGCGAGAGCCAGGACCGTCCAATGTCAAGGTGAACTCTGGGTGTATCCGTGGACAACTTTTGCGGCACAGGGATGTGGGAGAGGTTCCGACGTCCAGCGCAGGTTAGAGGTAA
>Ga0307516_10010647_pt1 | contig 10085 bp, 13 predicted proteins | sample 19_EM_MG_FD_203310 | JGI IMG/M metagenome (GOLD analysis project Ga0307516, IMG submission 203310) | Populus trichocarpa ectomycorrhiza microbial communities from riparian zone in the Pacific Northwest, United States - 19_EM | ecosystem: Host-associated > Plants > Roots > Unclassified | place...
ACCCCCCCCCCCCCCCCCCCCCCCCCCCTCCCCCCCCCCCCCCCCCCCCCCCCCCCCCCCCCCCCCCCCCGACCCCCCACCACCCCGAAGGCGCGACAGGCACTCCACCAAACCCGCAGCTCACCCGAGAACGGAAATGCCACGGCGCCGGGCCCCACCGAGGAGGGACTCGACGCCGTGACGGGCGGTGGCCGGGGCATGACGGGAAACCGGCACCGCGTTCTTGGGGCCGGGGTCTCGTGGCCCGTGATCTTGGCGATCCAGGTGATGAAGTCACCTGGATCGGTGTTGGCGCCGTGGCCCTGCTCCCGGTTCGACTCCCTCGCAGTTTCGGTTGGCGTCTTGAACTTAGCCACGGTGTGAACAAAATTGCCAACAATCCTGGGTCATTCATGGAGGATCCACAGCTTCATGGCGGGCGCACAGCGCTCACTCATCGGAAACGCACCGGGGTTCCCGGGGTCAAACATCTGACGTACCGTCAGATCCATGGACACGATCTGGCTCACCGGGCCGCAGTGGCTGGCCGTCCTGCGCATAGGGCTCGGGCTGTGGTGGCTGGAGAGCTGGCGGCACAAGGACAAGAGCACCTGGTTCGAGGGCGGCGGAATCACCTGGGCCGCCGACATCGCCGCCAAGCACCGGTGGACGGCGGTGCGCAGCGGCTTCGACGTGGTCGTGACCCCACGCCCGAGGACGATGGCGTACGTCGTCGCCTACGCCGAACTCGCCCTGGGCCTCGGACTGATCCTCGGATTCCTGACCCCGCTCGCCCTGGCCGGCGGTCTGCTGCTCAACGTCCTCTACTTCACCCTCATGATCCACGACTGGGCCGAGCAGGGGCAGAACTCGATGATGGCCCTCATCTCCCTGGTCGCCCTGTTCGGAATGTCCTGGCAGGACTGGTCGGTAGACGCAGTGCTGGGGTTGTTCCAGTGAACGCCTCCGGTACCCGCCACGACCCGTCCGGGAGCAACGCCGGTACCCGCCACGACCTGCCCGAGCCGGACGCCTTCACCCGCGCCTACTGGGACGCCGCCGAGCGGGGCCGCCTGCTGCTGCGTCGCTGCGGGGCGTGCGGACGGGCCCATCACTACCCGCGCGAGTTCTGCCCGCACTGCTGGAGCGAGGACGTCGTCTGGGAGCCCGCGAGCGGCCGGGCCGCGCTCTACACCTGGTCCGTCGTCCACCGCAACGACCTGCCGCCGTTCGGCGGGCGCACGCCGTACGTCGCCGCCGTCGTCGACCTCGCCGAGGGCCCGCGGATGATGACGGAGATCGTGGAGTGCCCGCACGGGGAGCTGCGGGCCGGGATGGCACTGGAGGTCGCCTTCAGGGACGGGACGCCGGTAGTGCCGGTGTTCCGGCCGCGTGGGTGAGGCCGAGCGGCTTCAATGGCCTGCATGGCCCACCTCGACGACCAGCACAGCGCCCACCCGAACCCCACCCCCACCCCCGTCCATCTCCCCTCCCCCTTCCCCGAGTTGCTCGGCCACGGACTGCGCCTGCGCTCCTGGGACCCGGACTCCGAGACCGACGTCGAGACCTGGCTGCGCGGCAGCGTCGACCCGGAGTTCCAGCGCTGGAACACACCGATCAGGTCGATCACCGACGCCGGCAGCGCACGCGAGTCGCTGCGCTCCAAGGCCGCGCAGGCGGCGAACGGCTCTTCGGCGTCGTACCGCGTGACGGACGCCGACACCGGTACGACCCTCGGGCACATCGGCGTCAACGCCATCCACCCCGACCTGCGCCACGCCCGCGTCGGCTACTGGGTGCTCCCCGAGGCGCGTGGCCGTGGGGTCGCCACACGCGCCCTGGCCCTCGCCGCCCACTGGGCCCACACCGAACTGGGCCTGCACCGCCTCGAACTCGACCACGCCCTCGGCCACGAGGCCTCCTGCCGGATAGCCGAGCGGTGCGGATTCCGGTACGAGGGGACGCTGCGGGGCGCCATGTTCGAGGCCGGCCGCCACGACGCGTTCCGGGACATGCACCTGCACGCCCGCCTGGCGACGGACCCGGAACCGGAGGTGCCCTAGGCCGGCGGAGGGCCAACCCGCAGAAAAATCAGGGGCGTTGCCCACCACCAAGCGTGACCATGAGGCATGCGCCCAGATGACTCGCGCCCCGCCGACTCACCTCGCCCCAGCGACTTACCCCACCCCGAACACTGGCACCGCACCGAAGACCTGGACCGTTTCCTCGACCGCGCCGGAGACTTCCTGCGTTCCCGGCCCGCCGCACACACCGTCATGCTGTCGGTGACCGAGGCGGTGCGCAGACGTGGACCAGGGGCGTACGGCGACGAGCCCCCCGTCTACGGCGTTCTGGAGCGGGACGGCGCCGTGCGGGCGACCTACCTCCAGACCCCGCCGCACCAGCTCCAGGTCACCGCGCTGACCACCGAGGAAGCCGATTCGCTGGCCGCCCACCTGGCCGGACTCGGACGCGTGGTCCCCGGCGTCGGCGGGGAGCACGAGACCGCCGCAGCCTTCGCCGCGGCCTGGCAGACCCGTACGGGCGCCACGACCACCATCCGCCACTGCCAACGTCTGTACAGACTGGGCACGTTGACCGTCCCGGAGCTCGCGCCGGCGGGTCGGGCGCGTATCGCCAGCACGTCGGACCGGACTCAACTCGCCAAGTGGTACGAGGAGTTCACTGAGGCAGTTGGCTTGCCGGGCATCGACAGGGACTCCTGGGCCGACGCCCGCATCGCCTACGGCGGCGCCACCTTCTGGGAGGCCCCCGACGGCGCCCCCGTCGCCATGGCCGGAGTGACCCCGCAGATCGCCGGCCAGGTCCGGGTCGCCCCGGTCTACACCCCGGCCGAGCTGCGCGGCCGGGGCTACGCCGGTGCCGTCACCGCCGAGGTCAGCCGGGCGGCACGGGACGCGGGCGCGGACGAGGTGCTGCTCTTCACCGACCTGGCGAACCCGACCAGCAACGCGCTGTACCAGCGCATCGGATACCGGCCGGTCAGCGACTTCGCGGTGTACGACTTCGTGGCGGGCGCCGAGTTCGCGGCGGGCGCCGACTTCGCAAAGTAGCCGGTGCCGCTCAGGGCCACAGCAGCCCCTTGGCCCAGCCTCCCGCCCCCTCCCGCCGGTACACCAGCCGTACGTGCTGCCGCCGCTCGTCCCCCTGGAAGAACTCCACCTCCTCGGGCCGCAGCCGGTACAGCGTCCACGAGGACACCGGGGTCTCCGGCTCGCGCTGCGCCCGCTCCCACGCGTCCTGCGAGGTCCGCGCCAACTCGCCCAGGGAGGTGAGGGGCTCGCTCTGCCGTCCGGTGAGGGCGGCAGCCAGCGCGCCCGTGGAGCGGGCGTGCAGGTCCGCCTGGCCCTCCTCGGACGGGGCGGCGGTGACGGGCCCGCGGACCCGCACCTGGCGGCCCAGGACCGGCCAGTAGAAGACGAGGGCGGCGTACGGGCGGGCCGCCAGCTGGCCGCCCTTGCGGCTGGTCGCATGGGTCGCGAAGGACCAGCCGTCCGCGTCGGCGCCGTGCAGCATGACGATCCGTACGTCCGGCAGGCCCTCCTCGTCCGCCGTCGCGAGGGACATGGTGTGCGGCTCGGTCTGCCCCGCCGCGACCGCCGCCGCGAACCAGGCGGTGAAGAGGGCGAGGGGATCGTCGGGGACGGTCCCCGGGTCGAAGGAGGGCAGCGCGGTGACCTCCGGGTCCCACACCCGCAGTGCCCTCAGCAGTTCGTGAAGATCGGTTGTCATGCCCCGATTGTCACGCGCACCCCACACAACGCATCAGACCATCCGCACTCAGCCGCACTCGCTGAGCCCGTCCGCACTCAACCCGTGCGCCGTCACACCGATCCCAGATCCGACGGCACCCACCGCTCGGGCCGCATCCGGATCACGACCTGCTCGCCGCCGGATACCCGGAGGGTTGCGCGCAATCGGCGATCCTCGCTCTCGACTCGCATTTTGCCGCAATCCTCCGGCGCGCCCGCGCCATCCTGCGCATTCTGGGAACCCAACCACCCGGACGCGGAGGCGACATGGCGCTCAGGTTTCTTGGCACGACCAGCGACGACGGCGACTGCCCACCCTGTACGAGATCGAGGACACGGACGAGATCCTCGTCCAGGGCGAGCGGGAGACGGACCCCGAGCACCTCGTCCACCTGCGGGACGTCAAGCTGTCCGAGACCTTCGTCCGCGTCCCCCGGAGCCTGCTGACCCGCTACGCCCCACGACACCAGGCCCTCGAGCTCCAGCCGTTCGCGTCCATCTCGCACCTCTTCCGCGAGTTCCGGCACACCGCCTGGCGGCTGGAGACCCGCCGCGGCTACGCCTCCGACCGCAACTCCCCGCTCTGGCCGCGGTTCCTCGCGGGCGAGGACGTGGCCAACGAGCCTGACAACGCCTGGCGGGAGAACGTCCGGGCACAGACCGCGCAGGGCAAGAGGTTCGAGCGTGTACGGATCGTGGACGAACCGGCCTCCCAGGGGCAGGCGTTCCTTATGGCCCGGGCCGTGACCAACGTCGCCGCGGGCGAGGACATCCGCCGTCTCACCCGTGCCGAGGCCGAGCGGCTGCGCCTGCCGGACTACGACTTTTGGCTGTTCGACTCCCGAGTCGTGGCCCGGTTCGCGTTCGACGACACCGACACCACCCTCGGCGTGTACGTCACAGAGGACCCGGCCGAGGTGCTCGCCGCCTGGCACCACGCTGCGCCTACTACCGACGTCTCGGGGCGGGTACGTTCCACCGTGTGAGCACCGACTTCCAGACCGCCAGGGAAGCCCTCGGCGCGCGCCTGCGTGAACTGCGCGCCGAGACCGGCCTGGAAGGAAAGGCCATCGCCGCCGAACTCGGCTGGCAGACGTCGAAGGTCTCCCGGCTCCAGAACGGCAAGCAGACCCCACCCGCGACGACCTCACCTCGTGGGCGCGAGCGATCGGGCGCCCGGACGTCGAGGCCGAGCTGCACGGCTTGCTGGCCGCGCTGGACATGAAACAGCGGCACCGGTCCTGGCGACGGCAGTTGGCCGGCGGACACCGCGGCTGTCAGGAGATCGCCGTCCGGCAGACCGAGGACACGGAGACGATCCGCGGCCTTGAGGTCTCCCGCATCCCCGGGTTGTTCCAGACACCCGAGTACGCGCGCGTCATCTTCGACAGCAACGCCGAGTTCCGCGGTATCCCGCCCACGACCGAGGCCGCCGTCGAGGCACGCATGCGGCGCCAAGTGGCGCTGTACGACCCGGAGAAGACGTTCCGGTTCCTGGTCTGCGAGGCGGCCCTGTATCACCGCTCGTGTCCCGTTGACGTGATGGCCGAGCAGCTCGACCGGCTGTACAACCTCGTCGGGCAACGACGCATCGAGGTCGGGATCCTGCCCTTCGGGACGCAGCTGCGGCGCACCGCCCCGCACGCCTTCTGGATCTACGACGACCGCCTCGTCATCGTCGAGACGATCAGTGAAGAACTGTGGCTCACCGGCGCTGAGGACGTCGCACTGTATGAGCGGGCGTGGAACTGGCTCGCCGAGTCCGCCGAGTACGGGACGCCGGCACGACGGCTGATCGGCCGTGCACGGGCGTCTCTGGATCTCGCGTAGGCAATCAGGCACAACTGCTGGTGGAGCGTGCGCAATCATGCGCAATCGGCGCACTGGCCCGCAATCGCAGAGCCTACGGTCCTGCAATGGCCCACCCGATGAGCATCAGCACGGAGTACGGCGCCGGAGACAGGTGGCTTGCCGACTGCCACACGCGCCCGGCCGAGGTGTGGAGGACATGGCACTCCGGTGCTCTCGCCCCGATCGTCTCCGGCGTGCGCTGGCTCGTCGCCGAGACCACCGTCGCCCACGGCATGCCGGCCGCCGCTCGCATCCCCGAGGAGCAGCGCGGTCCGGTCGTCTTCGACCCGTACGGAGACCGGGCCTGGTGGCTGGTGCCGCTCGATTCGGCGGAGGAATTCGCCGAAGTCCGGCAGGTGCAGATGCGGCACCCCGGCTGGATGCTGCGCTGCCCGCCGACGGGCCGCGAGCTGGAGCGGGTGCACTGGCTGTGGCAGCCCGACGGATCAGGCCATCTCACCGACCCTGCCGTACTCGCCGCCGCGTTCGGCCCCGGCGGGTACCGACCTCGTGCGGAGGCCTCTTCATGAGAATCAGAGACGCGGAACCCTATATCGGCTTTCCCCTCCCCGAGCCAGCCCCTGAGGCCGGCTGCGCGGAATGCGCGGCGCTCGACCGCGGTCGCTCGGCGGCGAGGGAAGAGGGCGATCTCTCTCGCGTCACGGACTGCAACGTCAAGATCCGCAGCCATCCGCACGGCGCCAGGAAGCAGGGGTGAGCGCCACGAGGTGGGACGTGCGGGACAGCGGAAGCGCGTTCGGACAGCTGCAACGGGTCGCGAGCAATGCGACGTTCGTCAAGATGCAGCGGGCGTACCGTGCCTGGCTCGCCCACACCACGGCGTGCGAGGGCTGCCTGCCGGTAGACGCTCGCTGCCCTGTCGCGGCCGACCTCTGGCAGGCGTACCAGGACGCGATCCGATAGGCCTCGCTCCCGGCAGCTCGGTGGCGGGCGCCGGTAGCGAGTGGGCGGCCGCCTCTGTCCCCCGTCGGGGGCGGCCGCCGTACGATCGCCCGCCCGTCCTCGCACTCCCGTCCCCCAGGACGAGAGGTCGGGCGGGACCAGGCCCCGGCCGGACGCCGATCCAGTCGGGGCCATCCAGTTGGCGCCCGCTGGCCCTCAATGCCGTTGTCGGCCCCTGCTGGCAGTGTGAGCAGTTCGGCCCTCCGCACGGTCATCACGACCAGGCAGGGGGCCACTTTCGGCCCGGACCCCGTGTTCCCGCCGCTCAGCCTCTTCCCAGCACGACCGTTCCCGACGAGCAGAACCAGCCACCCGTCCCCGAGGCCACTCCCAACTCCGGCAACCGCCCACCCGCACCCCGCACTTGACGGTCGCCCCCTTCCCCGCGCAACTGCCGTACCGCCTCCACCAGCAGGAACAGCCCACGCATTCCAGGGTGTTGGGCGGACAGGCCGCCCCCGTCGGTGTTCACCGGCAGCTCCCCGCCCTCGACCCGCAGCCGGCCCTTCTCCACGAAGGCCCCGCCCTCGCCCTTCGCGCAGAAGCCGAGGTCCTCCAGCGTCACCAGGGTCATGTAGGTGAACGCGTCGTAGATCTCCGCGAAGTCGACCTCCGCCGGCCGCACCCCGGCCCGCTCGAAGGCGAGCCGTCCGCTCACCGCGGCCGGGGACACCGTGAAGTCGGGCCATTCGGACATCGTGGAGTGGGAGACGTGCTCTCCGGTGCCGAGGACCCATACCGGTGCGGTACGGCAGTCGGCCACGTACTCCTCGGCCGCCAGCAGCACCGCCGCCCCGCCGTCGGAGCGCAGACAGCAGTGCAGCTTGGTGAAGGGGTCCGCGATCATCGGGCCGGACAGGACGTCGTCCACCGTGATCGGTTCGCGGTACATCGCCTCCGGGTTCAGGGTCGCGTTGGCCCGTGCCTGTACCGCCACCTCCGCCAACTGATCGACCGTGGTGCCGTGTTCGAGCATGTGGCGACGGGCCGCCATGGCGTACTTGGCGATCAGGGTGTGGCCGTAGGGCGCCTCGAACTGGAGCGGGCCGCGCGCGCCGAAGGAGAGGTCGCCGGTCCGCCGGCCCGCTCTGATGTCCGCGCGGGCGGTCGAGCCGTAGGCCAGCAGTACCGCGTTGGCATGGCCGGCGGCGATCGCGTCCGCCGCGTGGCCCGCCATCACCTCCCAGGTCGAGCCGCCGACGGAGGTGGAGTCGATCCAGGTGGGACGCAGGCCCAGGTACTCGGCGACCTCGACGGGAGCCAGGACGCCGGTGCCCGCCGAGGCGAAGCCGTCGACCACCGAGCGGTCCAGTCCCGCGTCGGCGAGGGCGCGGCGGGCGGCCTGGGCGTGCAGGGCGTACGGGGTCGCGTCGTCCACGCGGCCGCAGTCGGAGAGGGAGACGCCGACGATCGCGACTTTCCGGGAGCGCGTCATGAATCTGACGGTACATCAGATTACGTGCCCGGCGGCAGACGGAAGACGTCACAGGGCTGGGCATCCCATCCCCGCCGCCCTAATATGACGCCCCGTCAGATATGAGCAGACCGGCACCCAGGAACCGGCACCCAGGAACCGGCACCCAGGAACCGGCACCCAGGAACCGGCAGCCCAGACCCGCGGAGAAGGGGCGGCCCCATGGACACCGACTTCACCGCCGAGCAGGACGAGATCCGCCGCACCCTGCGCGCACTGCTGCGGGACCGCTGCGGTCCGGCGGAGGTACGGGCCGCCGTCGACACCCCGGCCGGCCACGACCCCGCCCTGTGGACCGCCCTCGCCGAACAGCTCGGCCTGCCGGGGCTCGCGCTCCCCGACAGCTACGGCGGGGTCGGCGGCTCGGTGACCGAACTCGCCCTCGCCTGCGAGGAGACGGGCCGCTTCCTCGCCCCCTCCCCGCTGCTCGCCACCGCCGGACTCGCCGCACCCCTGCTGCTGGCCCTGGGGACCGAGGCCCAGCGAACCGCCCTGCTGCCCCGCATCGCCTCCGGCGCGCTCACCGCCGCGCTCGCGGTACCCGGCACCTGCCTCGCCACCGCCCTCGCCCTGACCGGCGACAACGGCGGCGGGTGGGTCGGCGGCGGGCGCGCGGGAGGGGTGCAGGCCCGGCAGGCCGGGGCGGGGTGGCGGCTGTACGGGCAGGTCGACCAGGTCCTCGACGGGCACCACGCGGGGCTGCTGCTGGTCGCCGCCCACGCCGGCGGGTTCGCCCGGTCGCGGACCCTGCTGTTCCTGGTGTCCGGGGACGCCGCCGGACTCGTACGCGTGCGACAGACCGCACTGGACCCGACCCGGCCGCAGGCGCGGCTGCAACTGCGGGATGTGGAGGCCGAGTTGCTGGGCGACGAGAGCGTGGACGTACTCGCCGCCCTCGCCGGGGCGGGTGACACGGCCGCCGCCCTGGTCGCCTGCGAGGCCGTCGGGGCGGCCGACCGGATGCTCGGCCGGACCGTGGAGTACGTCCGGCGGCGCGAGCAGTTCGGGCGGGCGGTCGGCTCCTTCCAGGCGGTGCAGCACCGTCTCGCCGACGTGTACGTCCAGGTGCAGGCGGCGCGCTCGGCGGCGTACTACGCGGCCTGGGCCGCCGCCCAGGGCGAACGGGTCGGGGGGCTGGCCCTCGCGCAGGCCCTGGAGGCGCTACGCGGCGCCGCCGCCGAGGGGATCCAGCTGCACGGCGGGATCGGGTTCACCTGGGAGCACGAGGCGCACCTGTACTTCAAGCGTGCCTCAGGCGACGAACTGCTGTTCGGGCCGGCGCACCGGCTGCGGGCGCACGCCGCCGAGGCGGCCCGGCTCTTCACGGATCCGGAGGTGCGGGTGTGATCGGTGTACGAGTGATCCAGAGGGTGTCGTCGGCGCCGGGGTTCGCCAAGGTCGCCCCGCATGTGGTCCCCGCCCTGGACCGGGCCGTGCACCGGCTCACCCGGGGCCGGGTGCTGCTCAGCGCCCGGCTGCTGCCGGGCGTGATCCTGACCTCGACCGGAGCGCGGACCGGGCTGGCCAGGCGGACCCCGCTGGCCTGCATGCCGGAGCGGGACGGCGCGAGCTGGATCCTGGTCGGCTCCAACTTCGGACGGGCCGGCCATCCCGCCTGGACCGCCAACCTGCTCGCGCATCCGGACGCCACGGTCAACTGGAAGGGGCAGGACGTCCCCGTCACGGCCCGGCTGCTGGAGGGCGAGGAACGGACGGCCGTGTGGCAGGCGGCGCTGGCCTTCTGGCCGCCGTATGCCACGTACCAGGAGCGGGTGGAGCGGGAGATCCGGCTCTTCAGGATCGAAAGATCGAAAGGACCGAACGGGTCGTACGGCGATGATCCGGCGTCGTACGGTGACGGTCCGGTGTCGTACGGCGACGATCCGGCGTAGTGCGGCGACGATCGGCGTAGTGCGACGGGCGGCAGCCCACCTGGGTGAGCTGCCGCCCGCGTGACAGGACTTGGGGCCGCGCCAGGGACGTCGTCGCTGACGTCGTCGGTGACGGCGGGGCTTACTTCGTGGGCTTCTTCCCGGTCACGCCCA
>Ga0307516_10010648_pt1 | contig 10085 bp, 10 predicted proteins | sample 19_EM_MG_FD_203310 | JGI IMG/M metagenome (GOLD analysis project Ga0307516, IMG submission 203310) | Populus trichocarpa ectomycorrhiza microbial communities from riparian zone in the Pacific Northwest, United States - 19_EM | ecosystem: Host-associated > Plants > Roots > Unclassified | place...
CGTCACAGTTCGAAGAGTACGTGCCGGGTCCGACAGACGTCAGCGGCGAGGGTCACTCCACCTCCCGGCTCGTCGCCGTCCGGGCGATCAGCACGTCGAGGCCGTCGAGCACTCTGGCCAGCCCGAAAGCGTACGCATGATCGGGGTTATAGGCACCACCGAGCGCGGCGCCCGCGGCAGCGCCGACCCGGGTCGCGGTCGGGTAGGTGTGCTCGCTGAAGACCTCGACCAGCACCGGGCCGTTCTCCGCCCACCAGGTCAGGTCACTGCGCCGGCTGCGCGCGGCCGCCGCCCGGGTGTCGGCCGCGGCGCGCGCCGCGGCCTGGACAAAACCCAGGAGGTACGTCAAGGCCGAGTCGGTCGCCACGTCATCGAGCCCGGAACCGTCGAGGGCGCGCAGCTCGTGCTCGTATTTCGCGGCCATGCCGGGGCCGAGCGGCGGCCTGCTGGCCGGAAACCCGGCCGCCCAGGGATGGCGCTGGTAGAGCGCGCGATTCTCCTCGGCCACCGCGGCCAGGCGATCCCGCCACGGCCGGCGTGCCGTGTCGGCCCGGGACATCTCCTGATAAACACGGTCGAGCATCAGGTCGAGCAGCGCGGCTTTGTCGGGCACATAGGTGTAGAGCGTCATCGGCACGACCGCCAACTCCTGCGCCACCCGACGCATCGACACCGCGTCGAGACCCTCCGCGTCGGCCAACGCGATCGCGGTCGCCACCACCCGGCCGACGCTCAGCCTGGGGCGGCGGCCCTTGCGCGGCCGCTGCGAACGCCCGGGCCCATCGGGAAACCAGAGCAGCTCGATCGTGGGACGTGCCTCTGCCACCGGCTGGCGCTCCTTTCTTGTACGGCGTATTCTATACAGCGTCCGACTAACAAGAAACCCGGCGACCCGAAGACTCGCCGACCACCGCCGCGCGGGGCGCAGCCAGCTCTATCCCGCCCGGTCGTACTCTCGATGCGTCGATCAGGAACGGAGTGGTTGTGCTCGTCGTACACGGTCTCTGGGTGCCGGCAGCCGACCGTCCCGGGCAGCTTGCGATCTGGGCCGAGGATCCAGCGCTTCCCCTGACGACCACGTCCCGGGCGCGATCTCGGCCGCATCCGTTCGCGGTCGCCGCCCAGTCGCTGTCCAGCGCCCTGTCCGGCTCGTCGGACGACGTGCGCGACGCCCTCGCCAAGGCGGTCGACGGCTCGCTGACGCTCCAGCTTCCGGGCACCGCCCGGGGACCACTGCCGTCACCCGAGACCGGCAGCGAGTCGACCGGACGCTCGATCACGCTCGGCGCATGGGCGGTGCCGGTGCTGCTGCTTCCCGGCGCCGCCGCCCTGGAAACGCTCGGTGCCCTCGCCGATCCCGATCCGGACGGTCCGTGGGCGGCCGCGGCGTCCTTGCGATATCTGTCCGTGCTGGCCGGGCATGCGTGTGATCTCGCCCGGCGGGGCCGGATGCTGCCACAACTGGTCACCGAGGGCGGCGTGCCGGCCGCGCGCTGGCGACCGGTGCTGACCGGGGCCGACGTGGCGACCTATCGCGACTTCGCGGCGGCGATGCCGCCGGTGTGCCGCGCCACCGGCGAGCTATCCGGGGTCGGCCGGGTCCTGCGCGACGCCGTGGACGGGCTGGTTGACGGGGCAGCGCGGGCGATGATGCCGGAACGCATCCTGATCGGGCACCGAGCCGGGCCGACGGCGCCGCTCCCCGACCGCTGGATCGCGGCGCTGACCGCGGTCGACCCGGCGCTGCCCGGCGCCCGGCCCCACGAGGTCGCCGAGTTGAGCCGGGCGCTCGACGACTGGATGCGCGCGGCCAACGACGCCAACGGTCCGATCCGGGTCAGCTTCCGGCTGATCGAGCCGGTGGCCACCCGGGACGACTGGTGGCTGGAGTTCGCGTTGCAGTCCGCCGAGGATCCCAGCCTCTATCTCAAGGCCGCGGACCTGTGGGCCGGTGAGCGGATGCCCGGCCTGGTCCGACGATCGGACGAGACGCTGCTGGCCGGGCTCGGTGGCGCGGTGCGGCTGTTCCCGGCGCTGCACGAGGCGCTGCTCGACGCCGAGCCCGAGGCGATGGAGCTGAGCACGTCCGAGGCGCACGGCTTCCTGCGCAACGTCGCGCCGCTGCTGCAGGCGGCGGGGTTCGGCGTGCAGTTGCCGGCATGGGCCGGACGCAAGGCGGTGGGGCTCAAGCTCACCACCCGGACCCGGTCCACCAGCGGTTCGTCCCGGGCGGCCGGCAACTCCGGCTTCGGCCTGCAAGACCTGGTCGACTTCCGGATCGACCTGGTGATCGGCGACGGCCCGGTGAGCGCCGACGAGTTGGCCGAGTTGGCGCGGCTCAAGGTCCCGCTGATCCGGGTGCGCGGCCAGTGGGTCGAGCTCGACGACCGCCAACTGCAGGCCGCGCTCCGGGCGGTCGGCAAGCGCCGCGAGGGCGAGTTGACGGCCGGCGAGGTGCTGCAGCAGGTGGTGGACGGCGGTGACGAGGATCTGCCGCTGGTCGAGGTGGACGCCGACGGCATGCTCGGCGACCTGATCTCGGGTCAGGCGGCCGAACGGCTCGCGCCGGTGCCAACGCCGGACGCCTTCCAGGGGACGCTTCGGCCATACCAGGAGCGTGGGTTGTCCTGGCTGCATTTCCTGGCGCGGCTCGGGCTAGGCGGCATCCTCGCCGACGACATGGGGCTGGGAAAGACCGCCCAGACGCTGTCCCTGCTGCTGGCCGAGCGCGCGACCACAGCAGCCGCACCCGACCCAGACGGCCCAGACGGCCCAGACCGCGCGGACGGCCCAGACCGCGCGGACGGCCCAGACCGCGCGGACGGCCCGATGCTGCCGACGCTGCTGATCTGCCCGATGTCGTTGGTGAGCAACTGGCAGAAGGAGGCGGCTCGATTCGCGCCCAGTCTCCGGGTCTATGTCCACCATGGCGGCATCCGCCGACGCGACGACGAGTTCCTCGCGGCCGTCGCCGATGCCGATCTCGTCCTCACCACCTACGGGACGGCGCTGCGTGACCTCGGCGCGCTGCGTGACGTCGCCTGGGGTCGCGTCGTCTGCGACGAAGCTCAGGCAATCAAGAACAGCGGGACCCGTCAGGCACAGGCGGTCCGCGCGATCCCGGCGCGCACCCGGCTGGCCCTGACCGGCACCCCGGTAGAAAACCACCTGGCCGAGCTCTGGTCCATCATGGAGTTCTGCAATCCCGGACTCCTCGGTCCGGCAAAACGGTTCCGGCAACGATTCCAGGAACCGATCGAGGTGCGGCAGGACGCCGACGCCACGGCCGCACTGAAACGGGCGACCGGCCCGTTCGTGTTGCGCCGACTCAAGACCGACAAGTCGATCATCTCCGACCTTCCGGAGAAGAACGAGATGAAGGTGTGGTGCACGCTCACCGCCGAGCAGGCCACGCTCTATCAGGCCGTGGTCGAGGACATGATGGCGGTCATCGACGACAGCGAGGGCATCCAGCGTCGCGGCAACGTGATCGCGGCGATGACCAAGCTCAAGCAGGTCTGCAACCATCCGGCCCACTTGCTCAAGGACGGTTCGCGACTGCCGGGACGATCGGGCAAGCTGGCCCGTCTCGAGGAACTGACCCAGGAGATCATCGAGGACGGCGACAAGGCGCTGGTCTTCACGCAGTACTCCGAATTCGGCTCGATGCTGCAGCCCTACCTGGCCGCGCATCTGGACCGACCGGTGCTCTGGCTCCATGGTGGACTGTCGAAGGCGCGCCGTGATGAATTGGTCGAGCGGTTCCAGACCGACGACGAACCGATGCTCTTCCTGCTCTCCTTGAAGGCGGCGGGCACCGGCCTCAACCTGACTGCGGCCAACCATGTCGTCCACTACGACCGGTGGTGGAACCCCGCCGTGGAAGATCAGGCAACCGACCGCGCGTTCCGCATCGGACAGTCGCGGGACGTGCAGGTCCGCAAGTTCATCTGCACCGGAACGCTCGAGGAGAAGATCGACGCCATGATCGAGCGGAAGAAGGCACTCGCCTCCTCGGTGGTCGGCACCGGCGAGGACTGGATCACCGATCTGAACACCGACCAGTTGCGTGAGCTGTTCGCGCTCGACCCGGTGGCGGTGAGCTGACATGCCGATCGATCCGAGTGGCCGCTTCTTCGCCACCGCCAGACCGATCCACGTGGACGGCGGCATCGCGGTACGCGCCCGGCACGGCAAGATCGGCGAGCAGTGGTGGTCACGCCGATTCGTCGACATCCTCGAAGGCATCTGCGACGGCGGCCGGCTCGCGCGCGGACGCACGTACGCCCGCAAGGGCCAGGTGATGGATTTCGAGCTCGCGCCCGGCCGGGTAAGCGGTCGCGTCCAAGGCTCACGCACCGAGCCGTACCGCGTGACCATCACCATTTCGGCGTACGACGACGCCGACTGGGCGCAGATCGAGGAGGCGCTGGCCGCCCAGGCCCTGTACCGCGCAGCTCTGCTCGCCGGCGAGATGCCCCACGAGATCATCGACGTCTTCGACGGCCTGGGTCGCCCGCTCTTCCCGTCCAGGCTGGACATGGACTGCTCGTGTCCCGACTGGTCCATCCCGTGCAAACATGCCTCGGCGGTGCTATACGTCCTGGCCGAAGCGTTCGACGCCGACCCGTTCCTGGTCCTGGCCTGGCGCGGCCGTGCCCGCGACGAGTTGCTCACCGCCCTGCGCGGCATGCCGGAGCCCGTCGACGCCCCAGATCCCCTAGCCGTCGACGAGGTTCCCCTGGAGTCCCGCCTGGCCGACTTCTACTCACCGGCCATCTCCCTGAGCCGCCTACGCGAGCGCCCAGCCCGCGTGACCGCCCCACCGGAGCTACTGCTCCGCGCCCTCGACGCGCCACCGATCCGGGTGCGCCACATCCCGCTGGTAGACCTACTGCGCGCCGCCTACCGCGACCTGGCCAACCCGACGACGCCGGGCTAGCCGGCCGCCGACCGGGTAATGGGCCTGATCGCGCTTCGGCATAGGCTCGGAATCATGAGTGAGATGAACTATCGCCGCCTCGGCAGCTCGGGCCTCGTGGTCTCGGTCATCGGCCTCGGCTGCAACAACTTCGGCCGCAAGCTGGACGCCGACGGCACCCGGGCGGTCGTCGACGCGGCGTTCGATGCCGGCATCACGCTGTTCGACACGGCCGACATCTATGGCGCCCAGCGCGGCGCCTCCGAGGAGACACTCGGCGCCGCCCTCAAGGGGCGTCGCGACGACATCGTGCTGGCCACCAAGTTCGGCATGGACATGGAGGGGCTCAACGGCGCGGACCGCGGGGCGCGCGGCTCCCGCAGTTACATTATCCGGGCCGTGGAGGCGTCACTGCGCCGGCTCGGCACGGACTACCTCGACCTCTACCAGTTCCACACACCCGACCCGGCAACGCCGATCGACGAGACGTTGGCCGCGCTCGACGACCTGGTCCGCAGCGGCAAGGTCCGATACCTGGGCAACTCGAACTTCTCCGGCTGGGAGATCGCGGACGCGGACTGGACCGCCCGCACCGGCGGTCTGACCCCGTTCATCAGCGCACAGAACCAGTACAGCCTGCTCCACCGCGAGGTCGAGGACGAGATCGTGCCGGCCTGCGAACATTTCGGGCTGGGCTTCCTGCCGTTCTTCCCGCTGGACAGCGGCCTGCTCAGCGGCAAGTACCGGCGCGACGAAAAGGCGCCCGCGGGCACCCGACTCGCCCAGGAGCGCTACCACCGCTGGCTGGACGACGCCGATTGGGACACCATCGAAGCGCTGACCGCGTACGGCCACGAGCGCGGTCGCGACCTGCTCGACGTAGCGATCGCCGGGCTCGCCTCGCGCCCCGCGGTGACCAGCGTGATCGCCGGCGCCACGACCCCGGAGCAGGTGCGCGCGAACGCCACCGCCGGCGCGTGGCAGTTGACCCCCGACGACACGGCCGCACTCGACAAGCTGCTCGCCTAAGCCATCCGGGAGGCGATCTGTTCCTGCGTCAGCTTAGACGGCGGCGAACGCCGGGCCGTCGGCGGGCAGTGCGGGCACCTCGCCGCGAGATGCGGCCCGGCGGGCGAACTCCCGGATGCCGGCGATCTGCCGGTCGCCGAGCGAAAAATCGAGCGTGCGGAAATAGGTCGCCAGCGTTTCGGCGTCGAACGGCTCCCACCGCGCGGCCGACTCGGCGACCGCGTCCAGCTCTCCCAGGCACAGGTCTCGGGACCGCTGGAAGGCCTCGTGCACGTCCTTGACCTGGCCGGGGTAGGCGGCGGCGAAGTCCTTGCGGACCGCCCATACGGCAAACACCATCGGCAGCCCGGTCCACTGCTTCCAGGCTAGGCCGAGGTCGGTGATCTGCAGGCCACGAGTCGGCGCCGCGTACATCGCGCGCAGCGCCGCGTCGCCGATGAGCACGCCGGCGTCCGCCTCCATCAGCATCTGGGCCAGGTCGGGCGGGCAGCGGAAGTATTCGGGATGAACGCCGTACTTCTCGGCGAGCAGCATCTGGGCCAGCAGCACGCCGGTGCGCGACGTCGAGCCGAGCGCGACCGGGCGGCCGTCCAACTCGTCGAGCGGCCGGGTGGAGATCAGATTGACCGAGAGCACCGGCCCATCGCTGCCTACCGCGAGGTTGGGCAGCAGCAGCAGGTCGTCGGCGTGCCGCAGGTACTCGACCAGGGAGATCGGGCCGATGTCCAGGTCACCGGCGACCAACGCCGCGTTGAGCCGATCCGGGTTGTCCTTGCGCAGGTCAACGTCCAGCAACGCGCCGGAGCGCATCAAACCCCAATAGATCGGCAGGCAGTTCAGGAACTGAATATGGCCGACTCGGGGGCGCTGGACACTGTCGCTCATCACCCGACGCTATCCCCGGCTCGCTCGCGCCCGCCCGGGGGTCGGCGGGATGTTGCTCACGTCGCACCGGGCGCCGGAAACCCAGCCTGGAATGGTCAGGCCACGTCTTGAGGTACTGGAGGTACCATGAACATGTTAGGAGGTGCGTCATGACCACATCCAGCGCGCCACGACGTCAAGCACCGCTCAAAGTCGACCCAGAGATCGACGAGCTAATCTCCAGCGGCGCAAACTTCCTCGGTATCACCAAGAAAGACCTGGTCGCCGAGGCGGTCCAATTCTATCTAGACACCCGCCGGGAGGAGATGCGCGAGCGCATGCGGACGCTGATGCGTCAGCTCGACGGCACCCGCGCCTCTCGGGTCGCCTTGCTGTCCGGACTAGGCCGCGAGCAGCTTGAGGCGGTCGGCGGAGTCGACGAGGAGGATTGAGTAACTCGTGGAACACGCCCGGCCAACGCTGCGCTGCCTACACGACGACCTCAAAATCGCCACACCCTCGGCGGACGTGCCGCTTGACGAGATCAAACATCCGCTCCTCGCCAAGATCCGCCAGCAGTTCGCTGACCCGGCGACTCCACACGAGCGAATCGCCGCCATCGACGACGAGGTGCTCTTCAAGGTCAAACTCCAACGCTGGCGCGGCGCCGTATGGACCGACCGTCCGAGCGCCGATGTACGGGTCTGGCTCGTCGCCGCCGGATGGCGCGAGGACGGCTCCACCACCGACTTCTACGCTGCGCTCGCAGTCCGCGCGAGAGTCGCCCGTTCCCGCCAGTCCGCATCATCGGATCGGTTCCACCTACCCTGGCGGTCGTCGTGCTGGACCTGATCCCCGGCTGCGAACTTGACGGATGGTTCCCCGAGTATTCCATGCCGGAACGCCCACTCGACGCCGCCGAACAGGCCTGGTCGAACCTCATGGACCCGGCAGCGGCCGCCAAGCTTCTCGACGAAGAATCCTGACCCGGCCGCTCGTCCGATCCGTCGCGTGCAGGCGCATTGACGATCTCATCTAGATCAAGACCGCCCGGTAAATGCGTTGAGCCGGTCCGGGTTGTCCTTGCGCAGGTCAACGTCCAGCAACGCGCCGGAGCGCATCAAACCCCAATAGATCGGCAGGCAGTTCAGGAACTGAATATGGCCGACTCGGGGACGCTGGACACTGTCGCTCATCACCCGACGCTATCCCCGGCTCGCTCGCGCCCGCCCGGGGGTCGGCGGGATGTTGCTCACGTCGCACCGCCCGCCACACCGCCGGTACGCAGCACAGCACCGCGACCAGCCCGGCGCCGCCGGCTGCGGCGACCAGCAACCGCGGGTCGAACCGGTCCACCAGCAGGCCGGCGAGCAGCAGGCCGGCCATGCCCGCGCCCTGCACCGCGGAGCCGAGCACCGCGAACGCCCGGCCGCGCGCCTCGGGCGGCACCCGGCGGGTCATCAGCAGGTTGCTGCAGAGGTTCAGCGCCCCGTTGCAGGCGCCGCCGACCAGCCAGAGCGGGATCAGCAGCAGCGCGTCGCCGACCGCGGCGCCGGCCAGCACCATCGCGCAGGCACCGGCGAGCGCCAGCAGGACGCCCCAGATGAGTGCGTCGGTGCTGCGCGAACGAACGCCGAACAGCACGCCGCCGATCAGGACGCCGGCCGTCCACGAGCCGCTGACCAGGCCGAAGACGGTCGTAGAGGCGCCCAGGGTGTCGCGGATGAAGAACACTTCGACGACGTTGATCGCGCCGACGCCGAGGATCACCGCGGCCACCGCGCCGATCATCACGGTCAGCACCCGGTCGCTGCGGAAACGCCACGGGACGCGCTCCTCGACGGTGGCCGCCCCGGACCGGGCTGCGGGCCGGACACCACGGCGGGTGTGCAGCAGCAGACCGGCGGCCACCAGCGACAGATAGCTGACCGCGTCGAGCAGCAGGGGCGGCCGGGTGCCGAACTGGCCGACCAGGACGCCGGCGAGTGCGGGCGCGAGCAGCATGCCGACCGTACCGGCGGTCTGGTTGATGCTGCTGGCCTTGGCCAGGTCGGCGCGCCGCACCATCGTCGGCAGCAGCGCGGCCAAAGTCGGCGCTGTGATCGCCAGGCCGCAGGAGAGCAGGCCGACCAGCGCGATGATCAGCGCCGGCCGCTCGGCGTACGCCAGGCCGAGGCAGATCACCGCCTGCGCGATCCCGGTGCCCACGAGCAGCAGCCTGCTGTCCACCCGATCGGCGATCCGGCCGGTCAGCGGCGCGAGCACGACTAGCGGAATGCTCGCCGCCAGCAGCAGCGCGGAGACGGCCCGGCCACCGGCTCCGGCCTGCTGTAACGCCAGAGCCAGCGCGGTTGCGGCCAGAAAGTCGCCACAGGTGGTGATGGCGCGCGCGCCTGCCGCGACGTAGACATCCGACCAGCGAGATGTGAAGGACATACTTCGAAGTTATTCCTTCACATCTTCTTTCGCAATGCCCATCCGGCCCTCAATCGACCGGGAACGCCGTGTAGCGCACCGCCACCGACCGGGCTCCCTCCGGTGCACTCGCGATCCGCTCCCGCCGCGAGTACGGCTCGAGCAACTCCCGTACGGCGGCGTTGAGCTGCGTCAACTCCTCGGCGGTCAGCAACAGCATGTGGCCGCTGAGCACGACGGCATCGCGCCAGGCCTTCGGCTCCCGATGCTGGCCGGCGATCCACTCCTTCATCCGGGCGAAGTCGCGGGTCAGATAGACGTCGACCAGCACCTGCTCGGCTTCCCGCACCTCCGGACCGTCCTCGATGGGGTCGACGTTCCAGCCGGACGACGTACTCCGCCACACCCGCTCCCGCGCGTCGCCGCGGCTCGGCGCCTGCTCGACCAGCCCCAACTTGGCCAGCTCACGCAGGTGATAGCTGGTCGCGCTGGGCGACAATCCCACGACGCCGGCCATCTCGGTGGCGGTGACCACCGCGCCGGTGGTGGTGAGGTGTTCCATGATCTCGATGCGCGCCGGATGCGCCATCGCCCGCATCGCCTTGGGGTCGGTGATCGTCGTCTGCTTGCTCTGCGCCATGCAGACATGATCCCGCGTTAATTGCGTCGCCGGCACGCTTGTCTGCGCGTACTATTCGACGCTCGCGTGCGGGACTCCCGTGCGCTGCCGAGCGGGCACAGCCGGTACCGCGATCACGACGGAGCGCCGGGCGGCCCAGGCCAGCCATATCCCAACCGACTGCCGAAAGGTCTATCGGATGACGCTGCCTGCCCAACCCGACCTCGACACCGAGCT
>Ga0307516_10010650_pt1 | contig 10083 bp, 8 predicted proteins | sample 19_EM_MG_FD_203310 | JGI IMG/M metagenome (GOLD analysis project Ga0307516, IMG submission 203310) | Populus trichocarpa ectomycorrhiza microbial communities from riparian zone in the Pacific Northwest, United States - 19_EM | ecosystem: Host-associated > Plants > Roots > Unclassified | place...
ATAACCATAATCTGATCACCTGCGGTCGTCATGGATACACCGCCAAAAATCACACGATCTGATCATGTGTTTGGCTATGGTTTAGGCTACAAGTCCGTCTTGTAACGTCTCCTGCCAGCGGTGTGATGGTCGCGTCAGGACTCTGGACATTCAGGATCGGGATGAGAATAACACTGCTGTCAGGGACGGTGTTGAACCTGGCGTTATAGTGTAAACATAAGATGTGGCAGACTGCGACGTGGCGACGTTAGCTGGTGAATCGGGAGCAGGTGGTGGATGAGATGTGGGCGTGAAGGAGTGTAGTCTCGGTAAACACGACGGAGGAGTGGCTTTCAATTCTGTGGGACCCGTCGCAGAATTCGAGGAGAGAGGAAGAAGATGTGGATGCGATGGTAGGTTGGATTGGTTATTCCCCGAAGGAGTTTGGACTCGGCAGCGCAGCGAAGTCAAGATCAAAAGATCAAGGCAAGTGTCATCCAAACTCAAGCTTTTGTGAATCACCCGCATAGGCTGGGGCACCCTCCAAGTACATCTAGCAAACAATTGTCGCGAGCTGAGGAAACTGAATTCGTGGAGGACGCCGTGGATGATGGTGTTTTCTTTGGAGAGTCCAGAAGTATTGGCTTGCAGGATAGTCGAAGGATCCTTTGAAATTAAAGGTTTCGGTGAGGAAATTGGTGACTGCAGAGGTGCTTGAAGAGCCAAGTGAGACGTAAGAAGTGGCATTGGAGAAGTAATCGATATACCTCCATCAAGGTTCGTGTTGTCCTGGATTGGAGGTCGATGTGGGCTATGTTGTGGAGATGAAAGGAGGCGCGGTGAGAGTGCTGCTTTGGTGACCATTCGATGAGCATTGAGGATGTTGAGGAGAAGGGCGAGAGGACTCAGATGTGGCCGATGGTAAGTATGTGCTGCAGGCGGGGAGGAGGAGCCGGATGATTCGGTCGGGAAGTGGGTTCTAGGTAAGAAGAACGTTGAGAATGAAGACATTATGCATTATCAGTGGGTGGCGTTCATTCCGCGATTGCTCATAAAAGGTTGAGACTGTAGTAAAGTAAGGGATGTGGGGATGATTTGGTCCAAAGCCTGAGCGTGATGATAACAATTCTTTTGCGCTTGTATACTTAGGACCTTCAATCTTCACAGTCACGGTGACTATTGAACAGGACGTCGATGACCAGAACGAATACGAACTGTCGCAGGGACAAGACCCCGAGCCTCGTGGAGGTGAGCCGACATCACCCTTCTCGTGCTTCAATCTTTCCTAACTCCTCCCATTCAGCTCCAATCTACCCTCGACTCACCCTTAATAAAAACCAACGAAGTTATACCTAAATCAGAGCAATCACGCGTCCGAGGTCTCTTGCAGGACATCGAAACTGAACTCAAAACTATCGACACCAGGAAAAAAGAGCAGGATATGTTGAAGATATGAAGAAACTTCTACCCGCAATTGCACCTCACAAATCTCTTCCTCCCGAGATCCTCGTCGAGATCTTCCTGCATTATGCTGCAGATATTGCTGAACAGGTCATCTACGGGACGGAACCCAGCGATCGCCGTCTGTCGCAGTTTCCCTGGGTGCTTGGCCATATCTGCTCAAGATGGAGGCAGATAGCTCTGGCAGAACCGCGAATCTGGGGTACCATTGGCGTCAATGGCAACCTGCCGATGTTGAACGAGGCGTTCAGACGTGGAGGCCAGTCACGGTTGTGGCTATCTGTGAAGGAAGGTGAAAATGGGAGATACACACACGATGTATTCCTTCGCGATGTCATCTGTTCCCAGTCCAAGAGGATCACAGACTTGTCACTCTCCGTCTGGGACGAGACATTCGAGAGGTTCCTTACGTTGCCTTCGGATTCTTTTCCGGTACTGGAAGCCTTTCAGTTAGAGAGGACGGTGGGATATTCGTGCCTACCTGACTCTGATGCGTGCGTCTTTCAAGGCGCTACCCGCTTGCGGCGCATTGACATCAATACTGAACCTTTTCCTATGAATTTGTGCCTGCGTTGGCCATAGCTGACGCAGATAAAAATTCCGTGGACCCCAATCCAGGTACCCATCGCGCACGAGCTCATGAACTTGTGTACCAACCTCCGCGAGTGCCTTGAAGAAAACCGGGAAACCCTTCCCGCTGTTCAGATCAAGTCTCATCCTCCTTCCAGCATCCATATCCCATATTTGTGGAGATTAATGATTTGTCAGGAACTCGCGGAATATCTGCCTCATTTGTTCACCGAATTTCTTCCGCCCTTTGTCATGCCGAACCTTCAACAATTCAATTTTTCTCTAGAACCAAAGTCAAATATTGTTCCGACTCTCATTGAACTCACAGCAATCGTCAACGGCCTTTCGCCACCTAACTTGATTTCAGAACTGATATACCCTGGAGAAGACAGGCTCATAGAAGTGACCAGCACTCTGCCTTTCGTGACATCACTTACGGTCCGACATAGCGTTCTTACTTCTTCTACGATTTGGATGATGGCTCAAAAGGATGGTCTTCCCAATCTCACCTCACTCAGGCTAAGGTCGAATATGAAGCTATGGACACTTTTATCGACATGTTAGAGACACGCTAGGTTAGGGGACTGAGGCTCAGACTGCTCAGCTGGCTGCCAGTGGCTCCACTGCAGGTATAATTCAATCGCTGGAAATGCATGTTGCGAATCCCCCCAGCCTGCACTCCGTTTCAATGCTGTTGAAGAGGATTTGTAAGATTCAAGATCAGTTGAAACTCGAGGTTGGCGTGATTAATTTTGTAGAACTGTGTACTTATGGAGGGTTGTCAACACCTTGATAATCGACATGGGGGATCAACCTGAAGAAGGTTGAAATCCACACGTATATATATATCTACTTAGGTTGATGATCAGATATTTGGGCAGATTCCAACCTACGAGCTCAATGATATCACTGAGCTTGCCCTCCAGCTGCAGCTCAGCAAAGCTTTCACCAATGTGCCATTGATCTCTTCCTAGTACCCCCGCAGGATCTGGATCTCTTCTTTTAGAGCCAATGATGTTGGTCTGGTCAAGGTAGACGTTTAAATTGTTGTAACTTGAATGTCTTTGCCTCACGCGTCCAAATTGCCGGCACTGGACCTCGATCGGGACTTCCTGAAAGATGAGTATGTCCTACGGGTATCAAACGTCGGTTAATATTGAGATGGGAGGGTATACGGGTAACGGAAGACAGGAATTACAGAAAACGTCAAAGCAAGAAACAAGTGTGATGAAGAGAAACTTAAGTTGAATGTGCCGATCCATACCCTGAAAGTATCCTCACCATCCATCCTCTCTGTGTCCCAAATCCAGGCTCTTCAAATCGTCAAGATACAGCTCATGTTCAGGTCTCAAGAAGAGACTCTGCACACTCCCAGTGCTCGTCATCGAGATGTCCGTTGTGGTCGTATGCGACATGTTCGACCCCAGCGAGGGTTTCGCCGAGTGTTCATGCCCCCTTCGGGTCACCACTGGCATCTCCTTGGGCGCAGGGGCTCGAAAGCTGTCGAAATCAGCCGTAAGGCTCGCCCCGAACGGGGCATTGTCGTCATCGTATCCGTGGTCGTGTAAGAGCATCGTCATGTTCGCCGGAAGCGCAGGTAACACAGATGACGCCGTGCTCAATCGTCTCATGTGTGTCTTGGCAGGGGTGGATGACGATATTGGGTGCGCTAGGTCACCATGGAGGGTATCATCCTCGTCGTGGTCCTCGGGTTGAGGCACGCGGTCTCGTCGCAAAAGGTGTCGTGGTGGTTCGGCGGTTTCGTCCAGTCCATCGTCCAAATCCAGTTCCTCCCTTGCCTCATCTGAATACACATCTTCCACTTCGCCTCGCCCATACAAGACAGTCCTGCTCAAACCACTTCTCCTAGGGGGTATATTCCACGCTCCCAAAGCCCGGCCCGCATGACCCACAGGAGGCCTGATTCCCCTGTTTGCCCCTTGCCCCCTCAACTCCTCCATCTCACTTCTCAGCTCTCTCGTCATCCGCCTCAGCTTGTCATTCTCGGCCTGCATGCTCTCGAGCCTCTCAAGCCTCATCCGCAACTCCTCATTCTCCCTCTTCAACATCCGCGTCATCCCCTGCGAGTCCGAAAGGGCGTTCAACAAGGCCCCCGTCTCCGTCGCATGCCTCTCCCTCAACTCACATATTTCATCTCGCTCCCACTCCCGTTCTCGCTCTCGCAGACCGAATGCGAACGACGACGCGGATGCAGACACCGATGTCGGCGCAGTTGACCCTGACCTGGGTGTATGATCGCGGCTGCCGCCTCCTGGGCTGGAACCAGTATATGTCGGACTGTCCAGCGCCGATAAACCCACCCTTCCGGTTCCAGCACTAGAGTCCGCTCTTCTTCTGTTGGACCCCAGACTCCCGACCTCCATCCTGGATGGAACTCGAGAAGAATATTCCGACGAGCTCCTCACTGTTGCACCGGTCCTTCCCATCGACCGAGTGCCAATCCCAGCACCCATTCCGTCGTCACGATCACGATCACCGTCTGCACTTAACAACCCCGCATCACGGAACGCCTTCAGCGACCGTGGGCCGAGCCACTCGGCCGCCGGAGGCCCAGTTCTTCTCCCACTACCTCCTGTTATCATCACCCGTCCTGAAAGACTGCTGGCTGATCGTTCTGGCATTTCTCCGAATTCTCCAATATCTAGACCAACTTGTTCGTGATCCTGGTGATGATATCGCGACCCCGATCCTGGATCTGCGGTCCTGCCTGCAAGCTTTTGGCCTGCATGCTCGTGCTCGCGGACGCTCATACTCTGCTGTCTCGTGGATGCATGTAACTCGGTGCGGCGGGACAAGAAGGCTGAGGAAGAAGCGACGCCGGACTGCGAACGCAGTGTATCATTGAGTTCTTCTATAGCCTCGTTGCTGTCACCGGTCAACTCAGGTCGCGAGTCGGCTACCGATGGGCGGGAGTATGAATGGCTCTGGTGGGCATGCATCCCTCGGTGGGACATACTATAAGTTTGATCTTTCAGCGCCGGGTGCGACTGTGATGATTGTCGTGGAAGGTCGAGGCTCGCACTTCCTCTTGCTCTCTCTGGATGGCCGGCGGAGGGAGGGTCGAGGGTTGATGTCGGAACGGATTCTTTCCAGCGAGCAGCCAACGAAGATGAGGGTGTTGTGAAGGCCGCACCTGGTGCTGTCATGGTGCTGGGTGGTGCTGAGGGGGTTGTAGAAATAGACTGACTGGTGCGTGACGTGGATGGTGATGGTCGCGTCTGGAGTTTGGATCCATGGGATCGGGATGAGAATGACACTGCTGTCGGGGACGGCGTGGGGCCTGGCGCTACGGTAAAAACGTGAGATGTAGCAGATGGTGACGGTGGCGTGGTGACGTCTGCTGGTGAACCGGGGGCAGATGGTAAACGGGATGTGCGTGTAGAGGAATGTAATCTGGGCAAACGCGACAGAGGAGTGGCTTTCAATTCTGTGGGACGCATGACAGAGGAAGAGAGAGGGAAAAAACGTGGACGCGATGGTGGTTTGGATTGATTGTTTGCCAAAGGAGTAAGGCCATTTGGGCTCAGCAACGCAGCGAGGTCAGGATCAAAGGAACTGACGTCCAAATCAAGGTTTTCTGAATCGTCCGCATCACTGGCATCGATTACCATGGCTGTATCTTGGGCAAGTGATAGGCGAGCAGTCGCATCTTCGCCCAAAATTGCGCACATTGCTTTGTTTGTGAAACCCGGTACTGGAAGGTTGGGGAAGGAATCGCCCTGCTCGGTTGGGGGACCCTTCAAGTACTTATTTGGAGAAATAAAAATACAATTGTCATCCAAGGAGTTGTGAGCTGAGGAGATTGAATGCGAGGAAGACGCCGTGGAGGAGAGGGGTTGTTTGGAGAATCCCGAAGTGTCGGCTTCAAGAATGGTCGAAAGATTATTCGAAATCAAAGGTTCCGGTGAGGGACTTTGCTGCAGGGGTGCTTGAGGAGCGAAGTGAGATGTAAAAAGTGGCGTTGGAGAATCAATCGACATACCTTCATCAAGGTTTGTGTTGTCCTCGATTAGAGAGCGATTAGCTCGTTCGTCCACTACGTCAGGCTCTCGTGGAAGAGGTTTATCCAAAGTTGAACAAGAAATTGACCGCCTCAGAACTGATTCGCTCGAGAGTTTTGGAGCTTGGTTGTGGGGGATGACCGAGGGCAAATCAGTGGACGAAGAGACCCGTTCACGCTGCGGGGGCTTGCGCGCCGAACCGAAGCTAACAAAGGTAGTACGGTGCGGATTCGGGGTGGGACAAAGCGCTGGGGAGATAGGAGTGGGTTGTTTGTTCGGGGCGAAAGGGAGGAGTGAGCGGAGGGAACGGAGGGTAGGAATACCGGTTGACGGCCATGTTGACGATGGAGAAGCCGTGATGGACGCGGCTGAAGCATTCGAGCTCGGGGCGGGGGGAGCAACAGGGATGGGTGAAGGGAATGTGGTCGGTTGCGCGGCGGTCAGAGTCGGCATAAGTGGCACTAGAAGAGGTTGGCGACACCAGGTCAAGCCACAAGCATCGTTCGCGACGAGTTCAAAGCTGATCAGCACCTTGTGGTCACGCATCAAACCTCGTGATTGATCCCTCCAATGAGGTCGCAAACCTCAAAGAAAGGGCACGATCACGAGGCTATGCCTTCATCAGACCTCACATCCGTTTTACCACCGGTCACCGTCACCCCTCATGCTTCCTTCCAACACCCCTACCAACCTCTCTATCTATGGATGCTCATTCAACGAGATCCATGACAACACATACACGTACAATTACCACCTTAATGGCAGCGTCCACCCCCACGAACCAGGTCAACTCCGAATTCCTTCAGTCCCATCAGAGATTCACCCTCCTACATATGCCTCGTAGGACTTGCAAGGCTTTTCCAGGCATCGGCAAAGGATGCAGCGTATGATTCGTTAGGACGCCATCCCCCATCCAAATGCCATCCTGGGACACGACTCGATATCATAGGAACTCTCAAGCGTTGGATTTCGAGTACAGCCGGACCGGCTATATTCTGGCTCCATGGTCCTGCCGGTGCAGGGAAATCTGCGATCGCGCAAACGATTTGCGAGTCGAGTGCAGAACGCAACCACTTGCTCGCCAGCTTCTTCTTCCTGCGGGGTTCGCCCGACCGAGGAACTATTAGAAATTTCATTCCCACTTTGGCATTTCAAGTTAGCATGTCGGGAATGGACCTACGGCGAACCATAGGAAACGCTATCGAGACAGATCCCGGCATCCTTCACAGATCGACATCAACACAACTCCTGAAGTTGATTATCGAGCCCTTGCGATCTAGTACACTCTCCCAGTCCGCTCCTTTTCTAGTCGTCGTCGACGGTCTAGATGAGTGTGAGGGCAAGGATCATCAATTACAGATTCTATCTCACATTTCTGAATTAACAACAAAGTACCATCTTCCTGTCCGCTTTCTGATCGTGAGCCGCCCGGAACCCCACATTAAGCACTTCTTCGACATTTCCATTGGCCAAAGCAGCAGCGTTGGATTCTCGATATACGGGTCATATGGAACAGAATACGGCGATGTCTACACATTCCTCCGGTGTAAATTTGACGAAATCTCGGGTTCGGAGAGGCATGCCTCAACCCTTGCCCGTATCCCTAAGCCATGGCCTCCGGATGACACTGTCCAGCTTCTTGCCCGGAAATCGGATGGATACTTTATCTACGCGTCTACGCTCCTCAACTACATCGATGACGAATTTTCCCCGTGTACCAAGAAGCTTCAGGAAGTACTACAGGCTACAGGACCTGCTTCAACGGCATTTGCTGAACTGGACAAGCTATACACCCAAATTTTGTCGACATGCCCCGATATCCGACTTCTCTCTCGTGTCCTTGGCTGCCTAATTGTTTTGCCGACGTATCGGCTTGATCAAAGTCCCCAGACTATCGAGCACATTCTTGAACTTTGGCCCGGCGAAGGTATGGCCATTCTGCGGGGGCTTCATGCTGTCTTGAGCTTCCAGGGTGAAACGGCACGGCCAATTCATGCTTCACTTTCGGACTTCCTTTTTGACGAAAGCCGGTCGAACAAATTTTACATTGACCCCCAGATATGTCATGTAGACATTGCGCTTTACATTTTTCGATCAATCATTCACTGGGAATCGGAAGAGGCCCAGTACTGGCTACTGGAAGAGGGGCCGGATTGGGAGTAAGCATGTCCATTTCTGCCTACCATCTCTTCCCTGAAACACCCAACTCTCCTTAGTGTACTGGCCATCTTGAGGAGATTCAGGACGTTGTTCTTGGAACCTGGATTCAAAGAACATATTTCAGACAAAAACATGGCATTACTGGTTGACTATATTACCCGTGAATGGAACTCCGATTTCTGGATAGCATTTTTTTCAAAGACCTGCGAATGGAGCCCGGAGAACAAAGCCAGGTTACTTGCTAGATTTCATCGCATGATACAGGTGTTCAAGGTGCTTTTAAAGTTGCTGCCTGCGCCGTATATGCCTAATTCTGATCGCATCTGCTCTGCCGTGCATTTTAGGACATGAGTGGTGACTACCCTGACTTGGTTGGGTACGACGATGACTTCCTTGTCCATGCCTTCCAAATCCATTGTCCCGCTCCGACCTCTGTAGACGATGCGATCTGCATGCAAAACGCTTACACAGCTTTCCATGAAGCGTTAGCTCTCGGGCCCTGGATCCCAACCCCAAGCTTCTCTCAATCAATCGGGCCTGCTTCAACAGTAGCTGTGGACGACTTTCAACACTATATAAGAACATTTGCAGAGCGTGCGGGCTTGGAGTTCCTAGAAACTCTCATGGCTGACGAGAAGAAATGTGGTGTTTTGTATTGTGAAGTTGGAATACGCAATGCTCGCGTCGCCCGGCTATATATGACGACTTTAAAGAGCAAAGGAAAAATCAAGTGAATTAATATGTCCTTTCCCATGTCAAGAATCACTGAGCTCCAGGTCTCTGCACAGGCATGGTGATGAATACACGGTAGCCGAAAAGTTGTGGAGCTACCACGTATTGGCTTCCCCGCCAAGTGATGCAACACTTGTGTCTCTAATTCAAGAACTCACTCCATGGTCAAACTCGGACATATCTTCTCCCCTGCATATCGTACATGCAAGCCGAATAGTGGAATGGTTGAAGGTATTCGGATCTTTTTTGGCTCGCATTCTAATACTTGACTGATTCTCGTCTCGCAATCTCAGATGAGTCAAGAACCTCCCATGGATCTTATCGCTCGCTGGCAATCCATTGACGAATTGAGGTATCCTGGGCATTCTTAAGCGGCGGATATTATGGTAGTGCCGAACGGTGCTTATAATACTGTGACCGACGTTTACATTTTTCCGAGAGTCAAACCATATCCCTCCTTTATGCAGGACGTGTCCCCCTCTCATCAGTTTCTCAAGTGCAGGCTGTGCTTCTGATCATGTTGGTTTCTTCCGAGTGAAAGGGAAGTGAGCGTGGCTTAGGGAGGGAGAAGGACCTGTTGAAGGTGGTGTTGAAGATGGAGAAGTAGACGTGTTTGAAGTATTCGGACTCAAGGTCGGCCCCGTTGGACGAGGGATGGCGTGAACGTGTTTTGCCGCTGGAAATTGTTGTTTTCTCTCACTCACATGCTCGTCTTGCTTTTTCTATCTCGCTTACTTCTTGTGAGACTACGTGTCATGGATACATTTTATAGCATATGGTCTAGGCGACGTCAGAGCAGAAGCCGTTCGAAGTCGCGGCGTATGGATTGAAGGTGAATCCGGAACAGATCAATGATATCATCGAAACGGATAGTCATAGTGAGTTACAACAGGTTACAGCGCATGGGGTCGACGCGTCTACCTTGACCAAACCAACTCCAAAGAAAGCCATCCAGAACCTGCGGGGGTACTCGGCAGAGATGAACGACGCACATGAAAGGTTTGCAGAGCTGGGGGGCAAGCATTCCGACTATTCCCCGCATACACGCGGATGGTGGAAACTCGGATTGGTTTGGGCGAGGACTCGAGGACGTCGCGTGGATTGAAGGTACCGGTGGGGCAGATCAGTGATATTGTCGAAACGAATGGTGGGGTGCACT
>Ga0307516_10010653_pt1 | contig 10082 bp, 7 predicted proteins | sample 19_EM_MG_FD_203310 | JGI IMG/M metagenome (GOLD analysis project Ga0307516, IMG submission 203310) | Populus trichocarpa ectomycorrhiza microbial communities from riparian zone in the Pacific Northwest, United States - 19_EM | ecosystem: Host-associated > Plants > Roots > Unclassified | place...
ATCGTCTATTTCCTGGGCGGCCTGTGCTCGACGCTCACCACCGACGTCGGCATCGATGACGAGAAGTCCACCAACGGCGCGGCGTCGTTCCGGATCTACGCCGATGACCAACTGGTGGCCGACAGCGGCACCCGCACGGTCGACGACCCGCCGATGACGCTGACCGCGAACCTCGGCGGTGCGCTGTGGTTGCACCTGGTGACCGATCCGGGCCCCGACTCGAACAGCGACCACACCGACTGGGCGGAGCCGACGCTGATCTGCGCCGCGAGGTGAACGCAGCGATACCGGGGCTGGACGTGGCCACGCCCGGCCCCGCGCAGCGCATGCGGCGTGGTGGTGAGTACCGCGCTCTTGCGCAAATCGACAATCCAGAGGTGACACCGATCATGACGAAGAAGACATGGCTGCTCGCCCTCGCGACGTGGATGGCAGGCCTGGAGGCCAAGGCGACACCGGCGGAGCCGCAGGGTCACCGCGACCATCGAGTGGCCGTGTGGGCGCCGAGCGTGACGATCGGTGGACCGAGCTTCTCGAATCAGACGATTCGCATGGTCGCGCACGCCAGCGTCGGTGGATCCGCGTTGCGCATTCACCTGTCCAATCTACGCAGCACCACGCCGCTGGTCGTCGGCGGCGTCACGATCGCCGAGCAGGCCACGGGCGGCGCGGCCGTCGCGGGCTCGCTGCGTACCGTGACGGTCTCGCACGCGACGAGCTTCACGATCCCGGTCGGCGGCGAGCTGCTCAGTGATTCGATCCCGATGTCGGTAGCGGCCGATCACAACGTGCTGATCAGCCTCTATCTGCCGCAGGGGACCAGCTCGGCCACCTGGCACTCCGATGCGTTCGAGCAGACCTACCTGTCCAGCGCGGGTTCAGGCAATCACACGAACGACGTCGATGCCGGCAGCTATATCGGGTCGACCACGTCCTGGTACTATCTGTCCGGGCTCGACGTGCTGGCCGGCGTCAGCGGCACCGTGGTGGCGTTCGGCGACTCCATCACCGACGGCTACAACACGCCAGCGAGCGCCTACGCGCGGTGGCCCGACGACCTGGCGCGCCGGCTCGCCGCCGATCATCCGATGGGCGTCGTCGACGCGGGCATCGGCGGCAACCGCGTGCTCACCGATGTGCCGAACATCTGGCAGGGGATCAGCGCCCTCCAGCGGTTCCCCCACGACGCGCTCAGCGTGCCCGGTGTACGAGACGTGATCCTGATGGAGGGGATCAACGACATCGGCAATGACGCCGGCCCGAACGGCGCCCCGCTGATTGCGCAGGATCTGATCGATGGCTACCGGAACCTGATCGACCAGGCGCACAACGCAGGAGTCCGGATCATCGGTGGGACGATGCTGCCGAACCGGGGAAACGGGTATTTCACCGAAGCTCACGAGGCGCTCCGCCAGGCCGCCAACCAGTGGATCCGCACCAGCGGCGCGTTCGACGGCGTCATCGACTTCGACCTGGCGATGCAGGATCCTGCCGACCCGACGGTGCTGCGCGCCAGCTACGACTCGGGAGATCACCTCCACCCGAACGCTGCGGGGATGCAGGCCATGGCCGACGCGGTCGATCTCGGGCTGCTGAGATGATCGGCCCCGGGCGGACCCGGGCTCGACGCCTTGCCTCACCGACGTGAGCGGGGCAACCCGATGTGCCGTGCATTCGCGTGAGCGCCGCCCGCTCGCGCGGATCCGGGCGCTGGCTCATCGCGCCCATCCGAGCGACGCCTTCGTTCCCCACTCGCAGAAGGAGACTGTCATGCGCCTGTTGCCATGTCTCGGGTTCCTCGGCCTGTCGTTGGGTGCCGCGTGCGCCGCGGACCCAGGCCTCCCCTCGGAGCGCACGGACTCGCTCACAGAGACGCTGTGTGCACCGTCCGCGCTCACGCTCTACGTATCCCCGAGCGGTGTCGGGCGTGCGTGCACGCGCGCCGCGCCATGCGATCTCACGTCGGCGCGCGACCTCGCTCGCCGGGCATCGCGCAACGGCCGTGATATCGCGATCGAGCTCGCGGGCGGCACCTATCGCCTCACCGAGCCGCTGGTCCTCGGCCCCGAGGATTCTGGCACGTCGGGCCATCCGGTCGTGTACCGCGCCGCCAGCGGGCAGGTCCCGGTGATCAGCGGCGGCCGGCGGGTCACCGGCTTCACGCAGTTCGACGCGGCGAAGAACATCTATCGCGCGCAGGTCCCGAGCGGCCTCGCCGGCCGCCAGCTGTTCGTCAACGGGGTGCGGGCTTTGCGCACGCGCGGACCGTCGGACCCTCCCAGCGTCACGGTCACCGATACCGGGTTCTCGATCCGGGATCCGAGCTACCTCGCGTGGAGTCATCCCGAGCAGGTCGAGGTCGCCGGCAACAACGCGTGGAAACATCTCCGGTGCCCGCTGTCCGCGATCACGCCGAGCACCGACGGGGGCAGCAACCTCGTGGTCGAGCCCGGCTGCTGGCGCAACAACAAGACCGCCGCGAACAACCCGGGATTCCCGTTCAACGGGTTCCAGGACCAGGTGCCTCAGCTCGACCGGATCAACTGGATCGAGAATGCCTATGAGCTACTCGACGCTCCTGGACAGTTCTATCTCGAATCGACCACGGGTTCGCTGTACTATATTCCTCGCCCGGGCGAGGATCTGACGCGCGCCGACGTCGAGCTCCCCGTGCTCGAACAGCTCGTCGTGCTGGCCGGCACGCCGGGCCATCTCGCGCCGGTCAACGACAGCGATCCGCGGATCACGTATACCGGCCAGTGGGGGTCGCAGAGCGGCCGTAGCTTCGGAGATCTCGAGAAGGATGTCCACTTCACGAGCACCGATGGAGACTCGGTGAGCTTCCCGTTCACCGGGACCGGGATCCAGGTGCTGACCGAGACCAACGTCGACGAAGGTAGCTTCGACGTCTACATCGATGGCCAGCTGCGAACCTCGGGAGACGCCCACGCCGCGACGCGGCTGGCGCAGCAGGCGGTCGTCACCGTGACCGGGCTCGCCCGCGGGCCACATACCATCATGCTGGTCAAGACCGGCGGGGTGTTCCTCCTCCTCGATGGCTTCACGGTGATCCCCGACGTCGTGGCGCCGGTCCACGACATCGCGTTCTCGGGCATCACGTTTTCCTATGCGACGTGGTCGGCCCCCTCCACCTCCGGGTACATCGACAACCAGGGCGGGATCACCTGGGACCCCAGCACGCACAAGCCGTTGCGGATCCCGGCTGCCGTGCAGGTCCATCGTGGCGCGCGCATCGAATTCGCGCACGTGACCGTGCAGCACACCGGGACCACCGGGATCGATCTGGCCGATCAGACGCAGGACTCCTCGGTCCACGATAGCGACGTCGCCGACGTCGGCGGCATCGGCGTCGCCGTGGGCGAGGTCGACGACTACTACCAGACCCAGCCCGCGCTCCAGACCTCGGGCAACACCGTCTCCACCAACGTCATTCGCCACGTCGGACAAGATTACCTCGACGCGGTGGGCGTGTGGGTCGGCATCACCCGGCACACGACCGTGGCTCATAATGAAGTCGGATATACGCCGTATTCCGGCATGTCGATCGGCTGGGGCTGGGGCTGGACGTCGAGCTGCGAGCTGCAGGCCAAGCAAGGCATTCCGACGTGCCAGTGGGGGACGACGTACGCCGGCGGCCAGCAGATCACCGACAACCACGTGCACGGCTCGATGAGCGAGCTATTTGACGGCGGCCCGATCTACACGCTGAGCGGCCAGGTGGAACCGTCGACCTACGCGCGCAACGTGCTCGCCGAGTGCACCAGCGGCTGCAACATGATCTACCACGACGAGGGCAGCTCGCTGTGGGACACGCACGACAACGTGACGTGGTTCGGCAACGGTGCGCTGTGGCTCAACGCGTGGACGCCGAGCATCCACGACGACACGATTCACGGAAACTTCTCGGACACGCCGAGGTTCAACAACAGCGGCACCAACGTCACGGTCGAGCAGTCCACGGTGACGACGGACGGGCGCTGGCCGAGCGCCGCACTCGCGATCATCGCCTCGGCGGGGCCGGGCCGCCCGCCCGCTCCCGTGGCCGATGACGACGATCTGCGCATCGCCTACATCGGCGCGAGCTGGAACTTCAGCATCACGCGCGGCCTCGGTGATCTCGAAGACAACGTGCACTACACGACCCAGGACGGTGACTCGGCCACGTTCACGTTCGTCGGCACGGGAGCGACGTTCCTCACCGAGACCGACCCGAGCGAGGGCGATATCAGCGTTGCCGTCGATGGCTCCGCTCGCGCCGTGGTCAGCGCGAACGCGGAGCGCCGCCACGCCCAGGAGCCGCTGTACGTCGTCGATGGCCTGTCTCCGGGAGCGCACACACTGACCGTGACGAAGCTGAACGGCACGTTCATGCTGGTTGACGGATTCGTCGTTCGCTGACCAGCGCCTGACCGATTGAGTTGCCCATGCGCAGGCCGTAAGCTCGCCGCGCATGCCGCACTTCGAACACAAGGTCGTCGTGGTCACGGGCGCATCCTCCGGCATCGGCCGCGCGCTCGTCCTCGCGCTCGCGGCGCAGCGGCCGCGCCTGGTGCTCGCGGCGCGCGACGCCGCGCGGCTCGCCGAGGTGGCCCAGGCGTGTCGGGCGGCCGGCGCGCAGGCCTTGGTGGTGCCGACCGACGTCACCGAGCCCGAGCAGTGCCGCGGCCTGGTCGACCGCACGATCGCGGAGTACGGCGCGATCGACGCCCTGGTGAACAATGCCGGCGTGGGCATGATCCACCGGTTCGACGAGACCACCGACCTCGGCAAGTTCGAGCAGCTCATGCGCGTCAACTACCTCGGGTACGTCTACGCGACGTTCCACGCGCTGCCCCACCTGAAGCGGAGCCGCGGCCTGATCGTCGCGGTATCGAGCCTCACCGGCCTGGCGGGCGTGCCCACCCGCACCGGCTACGCCGCGTCCAAGCACGCGGTGATCGGGTTCTTCGACTCGCTGCGGATCGAGCTGCTCGATAGCGGCGTGGGCGTCACGATCGTCTGTCCAGACTTCGTCGTGTCCGAGGTCCACCGGCGCGCGTTCGGACCGGATGGCCAGCCGCTGGGCAGGACCCAGATGGACGAGTCGAAGGTCATGTCCGCCGAGATCTGCGCGCGCCTCATGGTGCGCGCCATGGAGAACCGCGAGCGGCTGGCGGTGCTGTCCGCCCGCGGGCGCGTGGCTCGCTGGGTCCGCCTCGTCGCCCCTGGGCTCATCGATCGGCTGGCCCACCGCGTGGTGCGCACAGGGCGCTGACCTCGGCGACCGCGGGTGCGCGCGACTGTCCCTGGGGACAGTTGTGTCTGGCGGCTCGAATGCCGACAAAAGGTGATGACAGTCGTGGTCATCTTCCCCTTGTGTTGGAGGTTCATGTGTTGAGGTCATTGCTTCAAAGGTCTGCAGAAACCATCTTTCGCGTTCGCTGGGCCGTGCTGGGCGTCACCTTGATGGCGACCCTGGGCCGCGCGGAGCCTCGACCACAGCCGCGGTCGACCGGCGAGGCGAACAAAGAGCTCGTGACAAAGACCCTGACCGCGTTCATCGCGGGCGACGTCGAGTCCGCGTTCGCCAACATGGCGGACGACGTGACGTGGCTGGTCCCTGGCAACATGGCCGGCGTGTCCGGACTCAAGCGCGGCAAGGTCGAGATCCTGAAGTTCATGACCGGCACCATCGGCCCGGCGTTTCCCCACGGCCTCCAGGCCGACGTCCACCACGCCTACGACGAAGGCAACACGGTGATCCTCGAGCTCACCAATCGCGGCACCGCCGCCAATGGCAAGCAGTACGAGAACGAGTATTGCTTCGTGCTCGAGATCGGCGACGGCAAGATCCGGCGGATTCGCGAGTACGTCGATACGCAGAAGGCAAAAGAGATCCTGTTCAACTGAGGCCCCCGCGGACCGCGGCGCATCACCGGCGCGGTGGTGACGCGCTGAGCTCGATCAGGTGGTTCGGCGCGCGCGGGAGCGATGGCCTGGCGCGGGAGCGGCCGGCGGGGCCGACGACTCGGCCGCTTCATCTGTCGTGCCCCATCTCGCTCCCGCGCGAGGTGCACAGCACCGTGCGCGCAGGCCGCCCGGACAACCAGCGAGAACCTCGACAGAAAACCGCGTTTGCGACGCCGGATAGCTCGGCCGGATGCACGCGACTGTCCTTAGGGACAGTTGTGACCATCGGCTCCGATGCGGACAAAGGTATTGACAGTGATGGTCGTCTCCCCCGTGCGCTTGAGGTTCATGTGCGCAGCTCATTGAACCGAAGATCAGCAGAAACCATCGTTCGCGTGCGCTGGGCGGTCGCGGCGACCAGCTCGACCGATGCCCTGGATCGAGCGCAGCCTCGACGACCAGCGTGGACGACCGGCGAAGCGAACACGGCGCTCGTGACCACGACGTTGATCGCGCTCATCGCGGGCGACGTCAAGACCGCGTTCGCCAACCTGGCGGACGACATCACCTGGCTGGTCCCTGGCAACGTGGTCGGCGTGTCCGGACTCAAGCGCGGCAAGGTCGAGATCCTGAAGTTCATGACCGGCACCATCGGCCCCGCGTTTCCCCACGGCCTCCAGGCCGAGGTCCACCGGCCCGACGACGAAGGCAACACGGTCATCCTCGAGCTCGCCAACCGCGGCGCGACCGCCGATGGTATGCAGTACGAGTACGAGTGTTGCTTCATCGTCGAGATCGATCACGGCAGGATCCAGCGCGTCCGCGAGTACGTCGATACGCAGAAGGCAAAGCGCATCCTGCTCAACTGAAGAGGTGTCGAATAGTGCCGTTGCGGCATTGTTCGCGGTTACGGCGACAGACCGATCCAAAGAACACACCCCGCGCCGCGCGGCATGGCGCGTGCCCTCACCGCGGGCCGCGGGCGGTCCTGTCCACCCGCGGCCGGGTAGCTCGTGGCGAGCACGATCGCGCCGTTCATTGGGCTGCCGTCGCCGGAGTGCAGCGCGATCGCCCTCGCGGCGCGACATCGCCGGCCGCCGCGCAGTCCCGCCGGCGCCCTGCGACGGCCGCGGTGTCGCGGCTCGGCTGCAGATTCCGGTCGACATCGCCGACCCGGTTGCATAGATTCTCGCCTGCTTGCACGTCGACAGGAATGCAGAATGACCAGACCGGCCGAGCTCACGGCGGCCATCGCGCTCTACCGGATCGAACACCCGGGCCGCCGCGTCGAGGGCAGGTGGACCCACGTCGACTGCGGCGCCGGCGCGACCCGCGTCGTGTGCGTGTTCTGCCGGGCGACGATCGCGATCCAGTCCGCGAAGTCGCCGCGGACCAAGGCGTCCCGCACCGCGCTCGCGGCGCACGCATGCGCCCAGCTCACCGATTACATCGCGCGCGCGCCGGCCTGCCTCGCCGAGCTCGCGTTCGCGGCGCGCGCGCGCGCCGAGATCGACGCGTCGCCGTCACCGGACCTGCCGATCGAGCTCACGCGGCCCCGCGCGGCGCCCGCACCGGTCACCAAACGCGGCGGCGCGGCGCCATCCACGGTCGATCCGTTGCCGATCGAGCTCGACCACCGCCGTGTGTGCGCACCGTCGATCGTCGAGCCGCTCGCGATCGAGCTCGACGACCGCCGCGCCCCGGTGTCGACCGCCGTCGACCCGCTTTCGATCGAGCTCGACTGATTCGCCGCCGGTCGTCGCGGCTCCGAACGATCGGCGTGGCTGCGGCTGCGGCGATGACCCGCGAACGAGCCGGCGACCGCGTCCGACCCACGCAGCCGTCGAAGCGCGCGCGATCCCGACCGATCGACCAGGATCGCGCGAATCGCCGCGGACCTGCGGTATCGCCGGGGTTGCGTGGCAGCGCGATGGGGTATCGCTGGGCTTGCCGGTTCCGGCATCCGACCGCGGCCTACGAATGGCCATGAGACGGCAGGACGATTGCGCATCACGAGCAATCGATTGCGACCCCCACAGTTGCGGCTAGCGTTTATCGCCGACAGGCACTATGGTGGTCCTTCTCGTCTGCGATTATCGGCAGGGCGAGAACAAAGGGGAAGGAACATATGAGTGTGATTGCGAGATGCGGGAAGGCGTCGTGGGTGGTGGTATTGTGGGGGGCTGTGTTGGCGGGCGGTCTGGATGGCTGCGCCGCGCCTGGAGAAGATGCGAGTCCACCGCCGGAGTTCGGCGAGACGCGACAGGCGGTGACCCTCGCCGATCGAACGGCGAGCTGCGCCGCCGATCCGCGCGTCACCCTGGGGTTGGTGAGCGTCGAGGTCTGCGTCGGCGCGGACCTGTTCTTTCGCGATGCGTTCGGCGGCAACGGCCGGACGTGCGCCAGCTGTCACCCGGTGGCGCATAACTTCACCATCGATCCGGCGTTCATCGCCACGCTGCCGGCGAGCGATCCGCTGTTCGTCGCGGAGACCGTGCCGGCGCTGGCCGGGCTCGAACGGCCGCAGCTGATGCGCCAGTTCGGGCTGATCCTCGAGAACGTCGACGGCCTGGACAGCCCGACGACCAAGTTCGTGATGCGCAGCGTCCCTCACACGCTCGCGCTGGCGACCTCGGTCACGGCGCAGGCGGTGCCGACGGACGGGACCACGCGGCCGCCCAACGAGCGCACCGGATGGTCGGGCGATGGCGCCCCCAACGCCGGTGAGCTGCGCGATTTTCAGACCGGCGCGGTCACCCAGCACTACACCCGATCGCTCGCCCGCGTCAGCGGCACCGACTTCGTGTTGCCGACCGCCGACGAGCTCGATCGCATCGTCGCCTACATGCGCACGGTGGGCCGGACCAACGAGCTCGACCTCACGACGGTCAGCCTGAGCGACGCCGGCGCCGAGGCCGGCCGCGTGGCGTTCCTCGATCCGGTCAAGCGCTGCAACGGGTGCCATCGCAACGCCGGCGCCAATGTCGCCGCCGGCTTCAACCGCAACTTCGATACCGGCGTCGAGCGCGCGCGGATCCCGGATCTCGACAGCGCGGGGCTGCCGCGCGACGGCGGATTCGGCGGCCAGGGGCTCGCGTCGTTCAACCACGACGCCGACGGCGATGGCATCAACGACTCGTTCGGCAATGGCACGTTCAACACGCCGCCGCTGATCGAGGCCGCCGACACCGGGCCGTTCTTCCACACCAACGCGTTCGCGACGATCGAGGCGGCGATCGGGTTCTACACGAGCGCGGCGTTCGCCCAGTCGCCGGCCGGCGGCGGCAATCCGATCCCGCTGAGCGCCGCGGATATCGCCAACCTGGGACGGTTCTTGCGCGTGATCAACGCGGCGATGAACTGCCAGCTGGCGCTCGCGCGCGTCGACGCGCTCGTCCAGATCATCGGGGACCAGAAGAACCACGCTCGCGATCAGCAACAGACGCTCGCCCAGCTCGCGCTGGTCGAGGTCAATGATGCCATGGCCGACCTCTCGGCGGTCGCCGCGCTGAACGCCGCGGCGCAGGCGTCGCTCGCCGACGCGCAGGCAGCGCTCGCCGACGCGGCCGCCCAGGCGAGCCATGTCCAGCGGCTGCGCAGCGCCCAGCGCGCCGGATCGGCGATCACCGCCGCCAACGCCGCGCTTGGCACCGGGATGATCTTCACCATGGGTCCTGGCTCGCTGATGTTCTGACCCGCGCGCGAGTGGCCGCCCGGGCACACCGCTCCGGGCGCCGGGTTCGACGCGGCCAGCGATGACGTCAGCGGACGCATGGCGCACGCCCGGCTGCCAGCCGGTGTGGCCGCCGCGGTAGACTACCGCCATGACCGTGCACGCACCCCCGCCTGGCGAGACCACGCGAGAACCTGTATCGTACACACGCGTGTTCGTGTATGGGACGCTGCTGCGCGGCGAGGGCAATCACCAGTACCTGAGGACCGCGCGACTGGTGGGCGAGGCCCGCACGTCGCCGGCGTTTCGGCTTCACGACCTGGGCGCGTTTCCCGGCCTCGTGGCCGGCGGTGAGCACGTGGTGGCCGGCGAGGTCTACGAGGTCGACGACGCCACGCTCGCCGCGCTCGATCAGCTCGAGGACCACCCCGAGTTCTATCGGCGGACCGGCGTGGTCCTGGACGATGGGACCGCAGCGGTGACCTACCTGCTCGCGCCC
>Ga0307516_10010654_pt1 | contig 10081 bp, 6 predicted proteins | sample 19_EM_MG_FD_203310 | JGI IMG/M metagenome (GOLD analysis project Ga0307516, IMG submission 203310) | Populus trichocarpa ectomycorrhiza microbial communities from riparian zone in the Pacific Northwest, United States - 19_EM | ecosystem: Host-associated > Plants > Roots > Unclassified | place...
GACGTGCTCCCATTATACCTACAAGCCAGCACTAGGTGGCAACAGTGTTGCAAGGTGATGCCAGGAGGGAGCGGACTACCTTACCGACGAGCCCGCTCGGATCTAGCGGAAAATACTCCTCGACCCACACGCGACTGGTCGACGGATTGCGCCATGGATGCTAGCATGTTGGACGACATTGCGGCACGGGTGGTAGAGCGACTGATGCCGATGCTAACGGAGCTCATGCAGGCCGTCACCGGATCTCATAGTCCACTGCCGACTCGAAAAGACAAGGGAAAGCAAAGGGAAACGGACCCATGGGAGGACGAACGACCAGGTCTCTCGGAAACAGAGGAAGTACTACAGGAAGCGGAGGAAGCGGAGTTTCAGGCAGCGATCCTTGCCTCGATAAGGAACCCGAGAGACAACGGCTCGACAGGGGAAAGTAGCGCAACCGGTCGACGAAGTGCGCCATCGCATGCAGGTGAGCATGACTTTGATATGGGTATAAGATCATCTATCAAATGGCCATAGAAGCACCCGTCAGGACCAGTCCGGCAGGCAAATATAATTGCCATAGTAAAGCATACGATACAGCCATAGGAGAAACCAGCGCGACCAGTCGACCGAGCGTGCCGAGGTATGGAGGTGAGCATAATTCTCATACAGCATATAATTGGTTTACAGAACAGCCATAGGAGCGACCAGCACGATTAATCGACCGAGTGTGCCGACATATGGAGGTGAGTATGATTGCCATAGTATAGCATATAATAAGTTCACTGAACAGCCATAGGAGCGACCAGTGTAACCAGTCGACCAAGTGTGCCGATGTATGGAGGTGAGCACGATTTCCATACAGCATATAAATTGGTTTACCGAACAGCCATAGGAGCGACCAGTGCAATCGGTCGACCGAGTGCGCCGACATATGGAGGTGAGCATAAATTGCCATGAAGCATATAATTTACTTACTGAACAGCCATAGGAGGGACCAGTGGAACCAGTGGACCAAGCATCCTGGCGGCCAGCGCAATCGGTCGACCGAGTGCGCCATCACATGCAGGTGAGGACGACCTTCATATCATACATGAAACATCCACTGAACAGCAATAGAAGCAGCAGGCGCGACCAGTGGACGGATTGTGCCGACCGCCGAGGATGCACTAACCAAGATGCAGGAGGTGTTGCAAGATCCTAGCATCGGATGGACGTGCGTCGAGCAACGAGAAGCGATGATGGCAGTGCTCCAGCGCGAAACGGACGTAGTGGCGATACTGCCTACGGGAGGAGGAAAATCGATGTTGGCGATCGTCCCTAGTCTACTAGAGACACACATGGCGACGGTCCTGGTGGTTCCCCTCAACTCGCTAATCATGGACTACGAACGACGACTACGGATGATGAGGGTACCATACCAAGTCTATATACTGGGACAGGATCTCAACTGCAAAGACAACCTGGTCCTGGTATCTGCAGACAAGTCACAGATGGGCCACTGGCGGGATGCACTCGGAGACCTGGGACGACGAAAGACCATCGCACGCATCGTAGTAGACGAAGCTCACATACCGTTGATCACCACGAGCTATCGGAGATCACTGGAGCACTTTGACAAAATACGCTCCAAGGCTGCACCGCTGGTATTGCTCAGCGCCACCCTACCGCCGACGTTCATGCCACAAGTACGAAAAACCTACCAGCTGGTGTCGACCACGAGAGTGTGTAGACAAAGCACCGATCGTAAAGAGCTGGCGTACGTGTTGGAGAAAAGGAACTTGGACGAAATGGGACTGGTGACGCGTGCGATGGAAATCGTTGGAGACCAGGAACAGACTTGGAGCATGGAGGATCGAGTGCTGGTATTTGTTCCGTCCATCGCACTATGCGTCCGTCTAGCACAGCAAGGGGGATGGCATCGTTATGTTGGAGCAGAGAATGTGATGACAGACGAAGAACGACGAACGGAGTACATGGCCTGGAGAGACGGACATGGAAGCAAAGTGATGGTAGCGACGTCGGCCTTCAGCATGGGAAACGACTATGCTCACATACGTTTGGTGATGCACGTGGACAAACCGTTCGACATGGTGGAATATATCCAAGGGCAAGGAAGGGCAGGGTGAGACGGAGCAGCAGCGACGTGTCATACGCTAGTTCCGATAAAGAAATGGAAAAGGAGCGACAAAGAGAACGAGATAGAAAAAGAAAATGAGCAAGGGATACTGGACCATCTATACCTATATGGACTAAAGCGTTGCCTGCGGTACAGAGCGACGTTGTTCACCGATGGGATTGGTGTTGGGTGTCACGAGAGGGAGGACAAGGAGAAATGTTCAGTCTGTAGAGAGGATCCACAACATCGACCGGAAGAGATACAAATGGCGACGCTACCACGACGTGGGATAACCACCATGGGACGAGATGGACCACAGACGTTTGCGGAGGCGATGAACCGAGCGAAGAACCTACAGGCGACACAGGAAATAGGACAGCTGAAGATAGCGGAGAAAATGAAAAAGGCGCTACAGTCCATGCAAGGGCGATGCAGCGTTTGTCTCATCCACAGGCCACAGGAAAGGGAGAAACACTTGCTAAAGGAGTGTCCATCGTTAAGAGGGCAGCTAGGAGTGAGTTGGAGCGAATACATAGACTGGAGACGAAAACTATGGTATCAAAAGCATCATCAGAAGATCTGCTTTGTGTGTCATGTGCCACAAATCACAGACGAACTACATCCGACGATGACAAAGGCGAAGATGGATGGAGTGGGATGCGAGTATGCAGACATCATTGCGCCGATGGTATTTGGGATGTATCACGAGGGTGGGGTAAAAAGAAAGGCAGAAGAATGTTTTAGAGAAAAGTGGGAGAGCGAGAATGGGTTTGCTGGATGGTTGATGGGAAAGCCAAAGGGGAAGAGCTACAGTAACATGGTGGATCTATTCATGTGGTACATGGAGGAGACGAAGGAATAGTATGATAAACATCTTAGCCTAATAATCTTACCCGTCCAAGACAGTTGTATTGCGGTGATCACCAGTGATCACCAGTGATGATTCCTTCCATATATGGACATATCTGCACAGCCACATACATTTAGCATACGTGTATACTTATTTGGAGAGTGATCACCAGTGATCACCTAGCAAATTGAAGAGTGATTACCAATGATCACCTAGGAAATTGGAGAGTGATTACCAGTGAACACTAGTGATACTAATTTGAGGAGTGATGACCAGTGATGACCAAGTGATGTAGCATGTCTGCACAGCCACAGAAATTTAGCATACATGTATACTAATTTGAGGAGTGATCACCAGTAATCACCAAGCAATTGCTTACTTATTTGGAGAGTGATTACCAGTGAACACCAGTGATTACCTACATGTATACTAATTTGAGGAGTGATCACCAGTGATCACCAGTGAGTACCTAGGAAATTGGATAGTGATTAGCAGTGATTAGCAAGCCATGTTGCATGTCTGTACAGCCATGGAAAATTAGCATACATGTATACTAAATTTGCTAAGGAGTGATCACTGGTGATGACCAAGTGATGTAGGATGTCTGTACAGGGACACAAATTTGATAGGAATACAAGGAAGATAAAAATAAAAGAATATATGGTTAGTGATTGAAGGAGATTAAAACAGAGATTGAAATTATGAAGATTGTTGAAGATTGTGGGTGATGTTCTTGTTGTTGCTTTTGTTCCATCTGTGTTTGTGATTGTTATTCTGATCATGTTCACCTGTGAATGCTGTGCAACTGGATTGCTAATAAAAATAAAAAAAAAAAGAGAAGTCAAGTGGACGGACTCTCCCTTTGAAGATCACCACTGGGAACAAACATGGCAAGGGTGAGTAACCTGTCGATGAGTTGCACTCTTAACAAACAATTTGACTTGATAAACTACAACTTGATCACCCACAGTGGATCAAGATGTGGACATGAACTCATGACCATCACCAGAGGTAAGTATCTTATGATTTCTAACCAGTACGATCGATTGATCCTGACAGTTAGAAAACAGAATTTAAGGGCCACTGGATGTTTGTAACTTGCTGATAGTATGATAGAGTATTTATGATATGGAACATGGCAGCGATTGTAGACTTTGCATACACAGATGGAAGAAACAAAGGATGAGTAAAGTAGGGATGACAAAGGAAAGTCAAGAATGCTCCTTGACTCCACTGCACATGGCATGCTGATCAGGACTGCAGACCAGCAAGTTTGAAACTTGTTGCCCTGCCTGTTGTTGAGCCTGTCATACAAGATACGACATTAAGCAGCATAATAGCATGCTGTTTCATCTACTCGGTAGACTTGCGCAGTAGACTACTAACATGACCCCCCTCCTAGTAGTAGACAAGGAACAGCCTAACATAGTGCCGGCTCCACTGATGTCTACCCCAAGGGCATTGTTGGCTTCTTCCCAGGCTTCCCCTCCTAGGACTACAGTCTACACCAGATGTCAGACGTCGACAGGCAGAACCAAGAAAGGGCTACTCAAGGAAGCTAAATTCTCCACATCAATGAACACCAAAGACCTTGGGCTGAGATACCTAGCTGAGCATTTACTAATGAGACGAAACCTGGACTGCGACCACTGCATGGTAAGGTTAATATTACTATTACTTAATATAGGCTCTGCTGGCCCAAGGATGACAGCCATTTGACGTTGATGCTACGGCACCTTTTCCCCCCTCCCACGCACCAGCCAAGCTCATCAACCCAGATACAGCATGGCTATCTGACTTGGAGAATGAGATGCTGTGGCTAAAAGAAGTAATACAAGAAATGCATGACACCACACAAAGCGACAGAGAAGTGGCAGAAATGATAAGAAGAGCAGTTGACATAGCAAGCGAGGATCTACAGACGGAACTGGACACACACTCTGGACAGATGCTAGGGAAGCTTGATGGTATACCTGATGAACTAGCTCTGATGCCCTCCACGTGTGTGATAACATACCAGGAGAACCCGCAACAGACACCAGACAACCCCCCCCTCAAATACAGCATCTCTGACTATGCAAGAGGAAAGATGGTGATAAAAGAAAGACAGGTTGTAGTAGACATGGACACAGACGATGGGCAAGGACAGAGAAGACACTGGTAGAAATGAAGTAATGATGGACCTGCAGCAAGGGCTGACGGGGCTGGAAGACGAGTGGACTTCCTCTCTCAACAGGGGACTTGTAGTTGAACTGTGGAGGGGAGGGGGTAAGTTGGATAAAGTAGACATGGAGGAAAGGGAGGTTGGTGAAGAAAGTAGAGAGATAGAGTATTTGAGATGGTAGTGCTGTTTGTTGGAGAGGAAGTAAATGGGTTTGTGGAAGATAGGAGAAAGATGGAGTGGAGGAAATATTTAGGAGGAAAGACTATTGAAAAATAAGATAAATAGATGGATGAAAGGAAGTGGGTGAGAGGGATATTGTATGTGTAGACTGATGATAGACATGTGATGAGGAGGGTAAGGAAGTTGAAGGAAGGTAGGGATGATTAGATAGTTGTGATGGAGACTGAGATGGGGTATGGACAGGAAGGAATATAATTGATTGAAGAGCAGAGTAGTGTGAGATTATATGTAGACAGGGAGTAAAGGAAGATTTATAGATTGGACTAGGAGTGAGAAGAAAAATAAAAATTTGGAGGTGTGGAGGGAGTGAGTAGAGGATAATAAGTAAATAGATGAGAAAGGATATGGGGAGAAGTTGATGAAATGGGAAATAAAATAGGAAATTTGAATATAAAGGTAAAGTGAATAGGATTAGGAAGGGGGAACTGATGATGTGGAATTGGTAATGGGGTAAGGGGGATGAAAAAATAAAATAAAGATTGAAGAATAAGTTAAATGATTGAGAAGTAAATTAGTAGATAGGATAGGAAGTAGGATGATTTTAAGGCATCAAATGGAATACCATTAGGTTTAAGGTAGGGTCAAGCTAGCAGATTTTCAGTTTTTGAGCATACCCACCAATAGCGGAAGTGCACAAGAAATTGATTTTCTAATCTAACCAAAGCTTTCTCAATTGATTGAGGGAGCACATTCTATGTCCTTTTGTGTAAGTCGGTTAGGGTCAAAGTAGGGTTCTAGTAGCATTTGTACCCCTGATCTATGCACACCAATACATTTAAGTGTACGTGGAACACTACATGCAATGTATCACGCAAATCATATACCCCCATGATATGCGTATCACGGCTGTATGACTGATATATATTAGAATACTGAGATGTGTTGGTATGATCTGTGCATATCATGGGGGTACTTGATATGCGCGACAGTGTGGATGTATAATATATAGTACAATATCATAATATAACACTAAGATTCATGCATATCGAAGGGGTCCATGAAATACGCAATACAGTGTCACAGTTAATTCAATCCACCAGATGTGAATAAAATGACAGGATCTGCGCAAATGATGGGGGTACATGAAATGTGTGACACAGGGGTAGTACAACTACACAACATGTCAAATAACATGTGGTATATTTCGATCAGATTGTATTCAAGAGTGTGAACATCAAAATGATAAACCATGCAGATAAATTCTAATTACCATTATTGTAACCCCTCGATTAAATAGTGGAAAACGCGCAAATCAAGGACCCCCATGATTTGTGCAAAACAGGGGTCTTGGAATCAACATACCATATGTCCACTGTGTTGGATTATGACAATCATATGTGATCACAACCATCGGACCATTTATTAGTTATTATTTATCTGCTAGTCATCCACAAACGTTTTCTATAATATAAGTGTTTGCTTATCATATATCAACCACCCGATAATCTTTTATGGCAGGGAAAACACAGGCTTCATGAATGACTGGAACACATGCTGAGCACAATGATTACTGAATATGGATCACCATCACCACATATGGTGATGCCTGCACAGCCACCAGAAAAGGTTTTATGTTCATGCTCAATAATTGACTAGAACAATAACAGTAGTCATGATTCCACTGGCTACCACTAACACCTTTTTTTAATTTTTATGTAGACCGATTACCATGGATAATAGAAAGGCGGTGGTCTGCACAGGGAAGGTCTAGGCTGAAGAAGGGAGAAGGACATCTGTAGGTAACCTCAGTGGTCTGGGAAGCTACTTATATATTAGATATCCCTGTAGGTAACTACAAGGTATGAGTAAGTAGGAAAGTGGTTAATAGATGGTACTCAGGGTCAGTAGTCTGGCAAGCTACTGGGGAACTATGGTAATTGAGGCTACTGTATGGAGTGGGATGAAAGCTTATGTAAGTAGGTAAACATACGTAAACATTCCATAAGAAATCCATTTATACACCAAAATCTAAGATATATGATGGCTTTTGCACAGCCACGAGTATTTAGCATACATGTATATGAAATGGACTATTGATTTGAAGTCATTGCTAGTGATTACCAGAGTGTGACCAGCAAGATTGCTGGCCAAGGATAGGAAAGTGGTGACAGAAAGATGGTGTATGCTGCATATAGGCTATAGTGAGATGATAGTTGAAATGTGTGACACAGGGGTATGTATAATTTATACCAGTAGTTATTGATGATTGTATATGATGGACAGACATTTAGGGATGTAAGATTAAGTGAGTATAGAGTAATGAGATGGTAGGATGTGAGGAAAGTAATGGAGGACATAGGGATAGTACGGTGGATAATAATGTTAGCTGTGGAAGAGAGTTGTGATGGAGGGATGGGGAGTGATTAGCAGAGTGATTATGGAGGTGTGTGGACAGGGAGATGTATTTAGTACTAGGAGTGATTGGTAGGATATATGGAGATACCTGAAGAGGGAGATAAATTTGTTGAAGTCGCACGTGCACCCGGCGTAAACCGTCGACGAAGTGCACACAAGACTGCAACCCATATTAGTGTAGACTTAGTAATAGTCCTCTTTAGAGTAGATGTTACATGTCACATGTCACGCGTCACAATGTTTGTTGTATATAAACAGCGTTCATCGCTTATATAATATAACAGCTCTTTACCAGCTACCGCTATCATCTCAGCTTGTACCCTCCACACAACAGGTGAGCAGGAGTAGCAGTTCCTCTACGTACATAGGTATTGCTTCAACAGGTTATGAGCCCTGTGAGCGCACTGTGAGCGCACTGTGTGCAGCAATGCACCAGACAGTACTCCAGCTCCCTGAGCATCGCTTTAACTAGCTTGATGCTGTGGAGGACAGTGAGCTCCTAGTTGAGCCCCTGCACAGCCACAAGGCGAAGTTCATTGATGATTTGTGCCAGTCAGTGAGCTCCTTAGTTGAGCACCTGCACAAGCGAAGTTCGTCGACGACTTGCGCTGGCTGACCCTAGTCATGAGTTAGCTGTTGACAGAAGTGCTTTCACTAGCACTCAGGTGTTTCTTCTTTTCTTGTCTGTCCGTTGTCGCATTCACTTGCTGACTCCGTTGACCCAACAGAATTCACCATGTCCAGCGCTCTCGACAAGATGGTCCCTGTGTTCACTGGCTCCAACTGGCAGCAGTGGCACACATCTATGCAGGCCTACCTTCGGGCACAAGGCCAATGGTTTGTTTACTCAACTACTCAGCCTGCCGACGGTCATGATGACCAAAACAACTGGGATGACTGTACCGAGAGAGCGCTTGGTAATATTACCTTGTGCCTTGCCCCCTTGATCCAGGTCGCTGTCACTGACCTTACTACTGTTAAGGAGGTGTGGGACTACCTCAAGAAGAGTTTCGGTGCCCCCAGTATCGGTTCCACCTATGCCGAGCTTAGCAAGCTCCTTTCGACTACCATTCCTGCTGGCTCCCATCCCGCTCCGGCGATTACCAAGATGCTCAGCCACTTCACATATCTCAAAGACGCTGGCTTCGATTTTCCTGCCCCCGTGCAGACTATGATTATCCTCTGCAAGCTCCCTCCTACTATGGAGGTCGTAGCTCAGATTCTCAGTCAAATGTCGCCGGATGAGATCAAGAATTTGAAGCCGGAAGGTATTGTGAAGGCCGCCACACTCTCTTTTGAGCAGAAAGGCGCTACTCACAGCGGTGGTAAGGGCCCTCAGGCCAACAAGCTTAGCACTGTGAAGCGCAAGCCAGCTGACCCCAAGTTCGCCCAGCAGCAAGGCAGGTCCAACAGTGGTGCAAGCGGAAACGCTCCTGCCCAAGGACAGGGAGGCCGCACTTGTCGTGGTGGCAAGAAGGCTCGTGCTCGCCGCGAAAATGCTCAACAAGCTGCCTTCGCTACATATGTCCACTACAATGGACCTGAGCCCACCGTCGACCCTTGCGCCTTGGGCCACACCCCCGGTGCTGCCCACTACGGCCCCCCGCTTTCGATAATACCATCAGAGCCCATGCACCTGGGTAGGCCGTGTTATACGGTCAGCGGACGATGACAATCAGCCGTGCTACATGGGCTGGCGGAAGTGAGGCTTATGACTAGAGCTTTGCCGTATCACAGGGGTCAGCCCCCGACAGCATTGTCACCAAGTGACAATGGTGGGCCCGTGGCTCTGTTGTCATCGCGGGGTAGGGTGAAAGTCTTAAGCCAGACAAATGGGTGTCGTCATGAAAATACTCGGGCTCAGAGGAGTAGCATACCAATAGAATAAGTGAGCCAGTACGCAATGGAGGCAGTGTGGTGAAATCTGACGGCAGCAATAACACCATAGTGAGCTGGTCAATCAGCATTGCAGCATGGTCAACAGTGCGGCAAAGTCAACACTCCGGCATGTTCAACGAGATGATGTGCCGATGAGATGTTGTGCCGCTGATATGCAGTGCCGCTGATATGTGGTGCCGCCAATATGCAGTGCCGCCAATATGTGGTGCTGCTGATATGTGGTGCCGACAATATGTGGTGCCGGGTGTTATGTGTCGGCCGCATCTATTGCTGCATCAATTTAGTGCCGACGGTTCCTCGTGCCGGATCTTGGCCTAACGGTAGTTACTTAACACTATATGCACGGCAATACATCTATATAGAGGACATAGTATCTAGGGCCTAATGGGTATACAGGGAGATCAACTTTGTGGCCCAATGCACTCAATGGGACACCTATCCACATGCCTTCCCAACTATATAGTTGTTCCCGCAT
>Ga0307516_10010655_pt1 | contig 10081 bp, 8 predicted proteins | sample 19_EM_MG_FD_203310 | JGI IMG/M metagenome (GOLD analysis project Ga0307516, IMG submission 203310) | Populus trichocarpa ectomycorrhiza microbial communities from riparian zone in the Pacific Northwest, United States - 19_EM | ecosystem: Host-associated > Plants > Roots > Unclassified | place...
TAACATCCATACCTTTCTAGAGATGTAAGGTAAGAAAATAAAATAAGGAAGAGCATGGAAATCGCAGCCTTCAAAGTCAAATCTCGCAATCTACAAGTGTTGACCTTCGGCCATTCCGACTTGAATATCTGGAGCTACAGAAGTCCAATTGATGTAAACTCAATTGTTTTGGATTCCTGACTCAAAATACTATAAACGCTCCCAATTTCAGACAAAAATGATGTTATATGAGGGAGATATGATTTTTCAAAGATGAAAACCGAATTCTACCAGCAAACAGGTTTTGTTAAGAAACGAGTCCAAATTATGTTCTGAAGCATCTAAACCGATATCCAAGTTTTTATTTCAGCAATTTAGCTCCTCTAAGTCAAAGCTTGAAGATTTCATGCAAGGCTATTTCTTTTTTTTTAGGAAAATAGTTATTGAAGTACTTAAATGTAAATAGTCTACTTAAGGGAGGATTATTTTGTAAAATAGAGACGGGTTTCCTGGGATATATAAAGAATGAGAGAAGAGAACGGGGGAGACAGCCAAGAGGAGAAAAATGCCCCCCTACTCTAAGAAACTCAAAATTATACATTCTTCCTTCTTTTTGATTAGTTATTCAACAAACATGCAAGGCCAAATATTTTTTCTTGGTTGCAAGGACACGGAAACCTTCGGATTTCAAGAACTGTGAGATTTATTTTACCTTTTCTTTTCAGTTTATATGATGAATATGTTTGTTCTCCTATGCTTATTTTTCCTATGATTGTTTATTTTAATTGCTAGAGCGTACTCTAAGTTATTATTGTAGACAATCTATTGCTAAGTTTGATATCAAAACCGGAGTTGTGGTTTATGAACTTGTGAAGCAACTGAGTTTAATAATTGTGGCGGATCTACGTTATTAATCTTAGGGAGAACATTCAATCAAATCAAACATAGACTGCGGACAGTTATGTTTTCTTGATTAATCAACTTATCTAGTTCTTAAGGCTGCCATTGAATTAAATTACTAGTGCGGACACTGTGGTTGTTTGATGGTTAGGGTTAGTTATACGGCGGATCCGTTAACTAACCAATGTTAAGAAGAGATAAATATTCAGAATATAAATTGATGTTTTGTTTCCATGATCAGTTCTGATTTCTGTAGGTGGATGTGTGCTTGCGACCAAGGTTTGTTCTCTTGATAATTTTCTGATTTTATTTAATTTTGCTTGATAGTTTTCTAATTTCTTTTGCTTTAGCCTAGATAACGTCCAAACCCCCTCCCAAATTGCATATCATCTAGCATAAAAATCTAACTTGAACCTTCCTCATGGGATCGACCCCTTGCTTGCTCTATATTATCTTGTGTGTTGTGTTTTAAGTTAGGGTAATTAATTTGTGCGACCGCGACATCACAACAGACAGTAATGCCTACTTCGAGCTCAAGTCTGGGTTTATACACCTACTATCAATATTTAATGGACTTGCTGGAGAAGACCCTCATACTCATCTTAAGGAGTTCCACATGGTTTGCGTTGGCATGAAATCACATAGAGTTGACAAAGAACAAGTTAAGTTGAAAGCTTTCCCTTTCTCCTTAAAAGGGACAGCAAAAACATGACTTTTCTCCATTCTCTCTGGTTCCATTGGAACTTGGAATGGCATGAAGAAGACTTTCCTTGAAAAGTATTTCCCAGCCTCTCGAGTTGCTAACATAAGGAAAGAAATATGTGGGATTCGACAATCTCATGGGGAAACACTCTCCGAGTATTGAGAAAGATTTAAGCAACTGTGCATTTAATGGCCTCATCATCAAATACCCGATCAACCACTCATTTAATACTTTTATGAAGGACTAATGCCTACTGACCGCAGTATCATTGATGCGGCAAGTGGGGGGCATTGGTAGATAAAACATCTGAGGCTACACGCCAATTAATCTCAAATATGGCAGCCAGCTCAAAACAATTTGACACTTCTCAAGCAAACGAGTAAATAAGGTAAGTATTGCTAACCTTGAGAATAAAGTTAATGATCTTACTTCTGTTGTGCGTTCTTTGGCTTGTGGAAATGTACAGCAGGTGAAAGTTTATAGCATATGCTCGTTATAAGGCCATGCTTCGGATATATGCCTAACAATGCAAGAAGATTACAGTGAACAAGCTAATACAGTTGATGGAGAATTCAATGGACAACCCCAACATAAATATGATCCCTTTTCTAACACGTACAATCTTAGATGGAGAGATCATCCGAACTTACGCTATGGGAACCTACCTCAACAAGGCAATCAAGGCCGACAGTTCCACCCCTATGGATTTCAGCCCCAGCAAAATTATCAAGCGAGACAACCCTCTACATTTACAAATTCCAATGTTATAGGGTCATTGAGTGATGATCTTCATGAGATGATGAAAACCTTAGCTTTTAACACAATGACTTTATAACAAAATATCATGTCTTTTCAACAGGAAACAAGGTCAAGTATTAATAACTTAGAGAAGCAAATGAGGCAAGTAGCATCAAGTGTAGAGAAATTGGAAGCACAAATCAATGGAAAATTACCCTCTCAAGCATTGAATCCAAAAGAGAATGTTAGTGTGATCACGCTGCGAAGTGGGAAAGAACTTGAAGAGCAAAGGTCGAAACAAATTGAGATGGTGGAAGAAGAGGAGATAGAAACCGAACTAATAATAAAAAAGAAACACCCTACTCCTCCACAAACTGAAACAACGACCAATATTCCAAAGGTAAGTCCTAACTCAATGAATTCCAATTTTAAGAAAATCCCACCCTTTCCTTTGAGTTCTTCTAGGTCTAAGAAAGAGGACAAAGAAAAAGAGATTTTAGAGGTTTTCAAGAAAGTGAAACTCAACACTCATTTGATTGATGTTATCGAGCAAAATCCTAAAATGCCAAATTCATGAAGGAGTTGTGTACTACCAAGAGAGCTTACAAGCTAAAAGGCTACGAAATGGTAAGTATGAGTGGAGTTGTATCTGCTATTGTTCAAAAGAATTTTCCTTTAAAGCAAAAGGACCTAGGTGCGTTTACTATCTCATGTGTTATTGGTAATGCTAGCTTTAAAAGGGATTTATGCGATTTGGGTGCATCCATTAGTGTTATGTCTAAACATGTTTATGATTCTCTCAGTCTTGAGCCTTTGATTAAAACTAGTATTGTAATACAACTTGCATATCTTAGTTTTGTTTATCCACTTGGTGTGATAAAACATGTCCTAGTCAAGATTGATAGTTTGGTTATTCTATATGAATTTTATATTCTTAATATGGAACGTGATTCCTCAAACAACAACACTCCTATATTGTTTGGAAGACCATTCTTGAAAACTGCCAATACTAAAATTGATTGTGGTAAAGATACCTTGTCTATGGAAGTAGGAGATGAAGTACTTGAATTTAATTTTTATGATGCAATGAAATATCCTTACATTAATGTTTATTCTATCACATGCTATGACCAAAGTAATAAGTGTGCAGCAAATTCTTGATTTGGATTGCAAGGACGGATTAAGCGTAGCTTTGAGCTATGACTATGATTTTACTGAGATAGAGGGGATGAATGGATTAAGCGTACAAGAATCAACCTTGGCTTTGCAAGCTTTGCAAACCGCCCCCTATGGTAATGTCTTTGTTGATTTAGTACTTTCACACAAAAAGCTTTTGCCATATATTTTTACAGGCACCCGAGTTAGATTTGAAACATTTGCCCGATAATTTGAAGTATGTATTCATTGGCGACAACAATACACTCCCCGTTATTATAGCAAAAGGTTTAACAAGTGTGCAAGAGGAAAAACTTATGAAATTGTTACGCAATCACAAAACAACCATTTGTTGGACTTTAGCCTACATCTAGGGCATTAGTCCCTCGATGTGTAGGCATCACATACTATTGGATGACAATGCGAGACCAACAAAGGAAATACAAAGGAGGTTGAATTCGCCTATGATGGAAGTTGTGAAAGCTGATATTTTGAAACTATTGGATGTAGGAGTAATTTACCCCATCATGGACAATAAATAGGTGGTGCCAATCCATGTGGTGTTCAAAAGGACCGGAATCACGTTGGTAAAGAATAAAAATGATGAACTCATTGCTACTCGTATCTCGAGTGGTTGGAGAGAATGTGTGTTGAATATAGAATGCTTAATCTTTCTACACGTAAAGATCACTTCCTATAACCAATCATGGACCAAATGCTTAAACGCCTAGCAGGTAAGTTTTTTTATTGCTTTCTTGATGGATATAATGGATATAATCAGATTGTTATTAATCCTAAAGATCAAGAAAAGACTATATTTACATGTCCATTTGGTACATATGCATATAGGAGAATGCTCTTTGGTCTCTATAATGCACCCATAACTTTTCAAAGATGCATAATGAGTATTTTTTCTGACTATGTTGAAAGAATAATTGAGGTTTTCATGGATGATTTCACAGTGTATGGTGATTATTTTGATAAGTGTTTAGAAAATTTATCTTTAGTCTTGAAAAGATGCATTGAAACTAACTTTATCTTGAACTATGAAAATTATTATTTTATGGTAGAACAAGGAATAGTTCTTGGTCATATTGTGTCTTTGTGTGGATTAGAGGTTGATAAAGCTAAAATATATGTTATTTCATCATTGCCTTACCCCTTATGCGCGAGGGAGGTTCATTCTTTTCTTGGCCATGTAGGTTTCCATCGAAGCTTTATCAAAGATTTCTCGAAGATTACAGCACCCTTGTGCAAATTATTAGCCAAAGAAATGGGTTTTGTATTTGATCAAGCATGAAAAAAGGCCCATAATGAGCTTAAGAGGCATGTCACATCTGCCCCATCATGCAACCACCAAATTGGAATGAACCTTTCGAGATAATGTACGATGTGATGACTACTGACATGATCAAAAGATTGATGTCTTATCCCAAGTGCAGGAGTGTCGAAGTAATAAATAACCTGGCAAGACTGAGGTCGAACCACAAGGATGTAAACTATATAAATTACAAATAATATATATATTTAATAAAACAAAGAGTTTATGAGAATTTTATGAGATATTGATGTAAGAATTAAACAAGGATAAAACAGTTGTCAAGGTTAGAAGATCCACTAATGGTATTTCAAATAAGTAAAGTATAAACTCTTTTTATTACTCAACTGGAAACCACACACAAAGGAGGTTCCAATCGGATTATAAATTTATAACATTATTACATTAGTTATCTTATTCGAATAATGCTAATACTTGTAAATGTTGTCAGGTATTTATGATGTTAATTTATGTTAACAACAAATCAAGTTCCTTTCATAGCATAGGTGTCGGTTATACCATACAGTTGGGCTATGAAAGTGTCAAGTATTTGTTGTACCAAGGGTTATACAACATAAATCTAGATTAAAAATTTAACAAGCAAATTATTAAAAGTGAACAAGATAACAAATACAAAACATGTTAGTATCAAACATTAAAGTCCATGTTGAGTTTATATTATACTTATTCTTACATCATTAATGTACCATTTTCACCTTAACATGATAAACTTAGCTAAACATAATGAAAAAGAGAAACATAAATAAAAAAGAGGAGAACATGATTATATAAGTATAGTAAAGGAAATGAAAGGCATAAACAAGAGATTAATGAAAACAAAACTTAAGCATTACAAAAATATAAAGAAAGAAAGCAAGAATATGATCTTGATCTGAAAACCAAGATGCCTAAATGCATGGCAAATTCCTCCTTTTACAGGCCAAAATTCAAAACTATTGATTTGATGACTAATTGTTGAGTGGGTGGCCACCTCTTGACTTGGTAACAATTCTTATCTTCTTGTCTACAGAAAACATCATTGCTAACATCAAAATTGGAACAGATAGTCCTCACGAAAGTTCTGGGAAATTGTCTCAGCTTTCCAACAAAACAAGAATGAGGTCATTTGGACTTCTAGAACTCGAGATATATGTTGAATAATGAATAGTGTCTGGGCTACAGGACAAATTTCGACTTCTCTGTTGCTACAATTTGAACTTGAAAACGGTCCTTTTGAATCTTGGACTCTTCATGAAAGTTTTAGGCTTATGTCTTGACTTTCTATTCATATAAACCAAACCTAAATCCAAGTTCTACAACTCCAATTATGATCCAATAATCGAATGGTGTTCCAATTTGAATTCAACCAGCACCTTTTTTCTAAGCTTAGCCCTGTCTTTGTCTTCTCAATTTCGGTAGTTAAACTCATCAATCAATCCTTTGATTTATATGATAGGCCTGCATTTAAAATGAAAATTTACCATAAATTAAAGGTATCTTATATTATCAGACTTGTTATTATAAAACATGCTTTAGTTAGGGAATTTAATGATACTTTAGTGCAATATGTTGATATAAAACCTTAATGAAAATGCACTTTTAAGTACTAATCAACTACGCGGTAAGGGTTGTACTTGGGCAAATAATAAGGAAAAATTTGCATGTTATCGCATATGTTTCTCGCATTTTGGACGAAGCGCAATGCAATTACCATACAACTGAAAAGAAACCTTTTTGCAGTGGTGTTTGCTCTAGAAAAATTCAGGTCCTATTTACTTGGTCCAAAAAAATTGTTGTTTTTACTGACCATGCAACTTTGAGGTATCTTTTGAATAAAAAAGAGTCCAACCCAAGATTGATGAGGTGAATCTTGCTTCTACAATAATTTGATCTTGAGATCAAAGACAAAAATGGAATCGAAAACCATATAGTTGATTACTTGAGCTGATTGCGGACCAAGGATATACAAACCTAAATAATAAGAGAGACATTCCCCAATGAGCAGTTATATATGTTACATTCCTGTACAAGACCATGGTATGCTGATTTAGTAAAATATTTTGTCACCAAAGAATTCCCTCTAGGTTTGTCTAAATCCCCAAAAGACAAGTTACAAGTTGATACTAATTATTATTTTTGGGACACTCCTTATCTGTGGAAATTTTGTGCGGATCAAATAGTTAAAAGATGTGTACCACAAAATGAATTTCATTCCATTCTCACTTTTTATCCTTCTCATTCTTGTGGTGGGCATTTTGGAGCAAAAAGAATAGCCCACAAGGTACTTGAAAGTGATCTCTATTGGCCTTCTATTTTTAAGGATGCATATCACTTTTGCACATCATGTGAAAAATGCCAAAGAACAAGTAATGTCACTCATAAGAACCAAATGTATTTAACAAATATTCTTGTAAGTGAAATTTTTTATGTTTGGGGTATTGATTTTATGGGTCACATCTGCCCTTATCTTTTTGTAATCTTTATATCCTTTTTTATTCATTTGGTGATTTTTCAACATTAGTATCATATACATTCACAAGAATATGCAAAACATATTGCACATATTCATAAATTAACTAATATGCAAAATCACTCAAAATCTTTACGATGACTTCCCCATACTAGTCTTTATAGTACAATATTTTTTGTAACCCTTCGAAAACATCTCAACACCGGTTTTCGCTCATTGCGAAAGCAACTCAAATTCATTGGTTTCCAAAGCTTGAGAAACAATCCCAACATTGACTTTCACTCATCGCGAACACCACTTCAATTTCATTGATCTCTGAATACTTTGAAAACAAACTCAATATTGACTTTCTCTCATTGCGAAGGCAATTCAAATTCATTGGTTTTTGAAAATTCAAAAGCAATCCCAACATTGGCTTTCGTTTATTGTGAAAGCAATTTAAACTCATTAGTTTCCGAAACTTCAAAAAAAATCCCAATATTAGCTTTTGTTCATTGCAAAAGCAATTCAAATTCATTGGTTTCTGAAACTTCAGAAACAATCCCAACATTGGCTTTCAGTCATTGCGAAAGCAATTCAAATTCATTGGTTTTATATACTTCGGAAATAATCCCAACATTGGCTTTCGTTTATTGCGAAAGCAAATCAAATTCATTGGTTTCTGAAACTTCAGAAACAATCCTAACATTAGCTTTTACTTATTGCAAGAGTGATTTAATGTTCATAAATTCAAAAATTTAGATTTGACTTTATTCATTGTAGATGAGATTTCACTTACCTCCTTCTCTAATCGAGTGAGCTCCTCTGATAAAAGATCATGTACCCAGTTTTCCCCCTGAACCAAACGAATATTTTTCATCAGTACACTCTTTAACAAGTTTACATACTCATTCTTTACACAATAATTACTTCTTTTAACTTCATATCAAAATTCATTATGTTCAAACAATACAGGACAAGTGCACTAGAACATTATTTAGTGTTTCTCCCCCCACTAGAGTTGTAGAACTCGGTTGCATTTGGGTTTATTTTTTTAGTAGGCTAATACAAAATTACACAACTTTGATAAAGAAGGTTAAACCCAATTCTGTCATTTACACACTTAAATTCATCAAAATACAATGGTACGTGGGTCTATCTTGTAACATACAGCCTGACCCCTACTTAATGTTTTACCAATGTCTAGAGTTATACAACTCCGATTTAAGTGATTCTAGTCCCATTTAAAATTTAATGTGACAGTCTCAAATTGTAAACTTAAAATATATGATATATATTCGTAGTTACCAATATATATATATATATATTCCCGAAATTTCGGCAGAGTTTCCTTTGTATTCTTTAGATACCAAGTTATCGACTCAATCATTTCTCAACCTGTAACATCAATCACAATATTCGTCCCATCATTTGGAATTCAAAACCTCAAGCATATTTCAATATCTCAATTCTATTTTCTATAGAATACTATAATAAAACTAATAAATTCTTAACATGCATCGTCTTTTTTTTTTTTTTTAAGTATTTGTGCTCAAATATATACACAACCAACCATATTTCAACTTAATAATAATAATAACATTATAAATTACATCATACACAAGATAATAAGTTAAACATTACATTTTTAGATATGGAAGTATATTACAACAAAATATTAGTTCTTCCAATTACATTAATCACATAACAAAATTATTTATCCAAGCATATACTTTCCAGATCGAGGGTGCGATGTACCTAAAAACAGTATCGCATGAAACATGATTAAAACAATTGCACATTTCAATAAGTAATTGATTAAGAACTAATTATTCATATACATTAAAGTGACTTTCATATCATAGAATAAATTGTCTTATTTTCTTTTGAAGTTTCTAATTTCATAAATTCTCTTCTAAACATAGGGATAAATCTACTAAAATAAAAATATCAAGAGTGTCTCCCACAAACCAGCATATTTAACTTCAAAGTTTTACAATTAATCTATTTTACATCGAGTGATTATCCCATTAATTTGTAAATTAATATTCTTAACATGGCCATTCAACCAGGCATAAATTCCAGTAATCAGGAAATGATCTTCAAGGCTTGCCCATTCAACAGGACATTATTTCCAGTAATTGCCCATTCGCCAGGGCATTATTTTCAGTAATCAGGAAATATTTTTCAAGGCTTGCCCATTCACCAGGGCATTATTTCCAGTAACCAGGAAATAATTTTTTAAGGCTTGCCCATTCACCAGGGCATTATTTCCAGTAACCAGCACTAGAATTTACAATCTATAAAAATTCATTCTACAATAATAAAAAATATATATAAACTAATTAATTACTCCAAGATGTCAAACACCTACCTAGTGTCTGTACGCGTGAAGATGTCCCTTGTTGCTAATTAGGTCCTGCGGCCTCCTCTGTACCAACAAAAATTACTTTGTCATTGTTCATTCATTCGAACCGGTAAAAATTCTAATACCCATTATATATTCTTTGATTAAATCCAACACCCTTAATTAAGTTTAATTGACTTTTAATTCAAGGAGGACAAAACCCTCCTTTTTGAAGCATTTACTTATTTTTTTCACAAAAATCCCTATACAATTTAACCTATCAACATCAATTGTCTTCAATTTGGTAAGATTCCTCAATAATATTATTTAAAGTCCATTCTCTAATTTTTCTTCTCCATTTAGCTAAAAACTCCTCAATAATATCATTTAAACTCCATTCTCTAATTTTTCTTCTCTATTTAGCCAAAAACAACCTAGGGAAGGAAGTGAAGATTTTTCTTTTCTCTTTGAAAAATTCTTACTCCATTCATA
>Ga0307516_10010656_pt1 | contig 10081 bp, 6 predicted proteins | sample 19_EM_MG_FD_203310 | JGI IMG/M metagenome (GOLD analysis project Ga0307516, IMG submission 203310) | Populus trichocarpa ectomycorrhiza microbial communities from riparian zone in the Pacific Northwest, United States - 19_EM | ecosystem: Host-associated > Plants > Roots > Unclassified | place...
CAAAAGTAATAATTTTTTTTAAAAAAATTAATAATAATAAAAATAATAACAATATTAAGAATAAGAATAACACTAATAATAATAATAATAATAATAATAACAACAACGACGACGACGACGACGATAACAACAACAATAATTATTTTTAATTTTATCCTTTAAATCAAATCTATGGTTTTTTTCAATAGTAATAATATTTTTTATTTTTTCAATAATTATATTAATAATAATGACAATAATAATATTTATAATATTAATAATAATATTTATAATATTAATAATAATATTAAACATGTTTGACCCAAGTTCTTATAGTTTTTAATTTTACTCTCCAAATCAAATTTACGGTTGTTTTTCAATATTAATATATTTTTTTTAAATTTATCAATTATTATATTAACAGTATTCATTATAATAAAAATAATGAAACTTGCATTACCAATAAAAATAAAAATAATAAAAATAATTATTATATTAGCAATATTATTCATACAAATAATAATATTTTTAATATTAATAATAATATTAAACTTGCATGATCCAAGTTTAAGTAGGTATGGCTGCAACATCAGGCCCAAGAGACTTGGATGTGGGTCTGGCTGCAAGGTCGTGTCATGAAAGTATGATGACTAAATAGAAAAAAAATTAATATTAAAGAATAAAATTAAAAAAAAAAAAAAGATTAATTGAAAAGAAAAAAATAAAGAAAAAAAACAAAACAAAACACTATTCCAATAAATAGTGTTTTACGAGGAGGGGTACAATAAAATCTCTTCATGAGATCACGATAATCTAATAAAAAGTAAACAAAACAAATCTTAAAGTTTAATTCTCAATCTTAAAAAATAAAATGGGAAGAAAAAAACTAATTAAAAAAGAAAATAAATATGAATCAATTGGGTTAACTCGTCAAACCTGGGATCCATGTCATGAGAGTATGATAACTAAATAGAAAAAAATTTAATATTAACAAACTAAATCAAAAAAAAAATTAATTAAAAAAAAGCTAAATTTTTTTTTTAACTATAGGAGATCGGGTAATTACTGTGGATTAGCCTAATCTACTTTAGTTAATTATTATAAAAGAAATTTACTTTTCTAGGTATATTTCAAGATTATATTCCCAGGTAGGTTTTGAGAGAGAAATTGAGAATTTGATATAAACACTACATTTAGCATATCTTCTTTATTTCATCCTTTTGATTTTTTGCTTGCTTGTCATTTAATCAAGCAAACTTAATTAATTATTTAAACATTGGAGTATACCTACAGGATGAACAGGCTTAAACTCATTTCTCAGTTAAGTTTTTACATGACTTGATGACGATAATGTTTTTTAGAGAGTTAATACCGTAATTCTGATGTATTAAAAAATGACTATGATAGCATTTGCAAGTACTGGAAGATCGGTTTGTAACGCAAATCCTATGTTAAGAGCTGTCAGGTTTTGACATTCCCTCCGCCACTTTCATCAGATTTGTCTTTGAAGTAAGAGAATATAAATCGAAAACTCAACAGAAACTAGCATGTAATCCACTACATTCAGGTAACTCTTACACCATCTTATTTAGTATTACAGAGAAGAACCGAAGTACACAGGTATCTGGTAAATAATTAGTGAACAATATTCAGCGGATATAGCAATTAGCTCTTACAAAAACTGTGCTAATTGCATTATACTCCAAGGGAAAAAAATCATCATCAATCTGTAATGTATGTATAATGTATTTACAAGGACAAAAAGGAATGGAAGGTAGGATGAATAAAAATTACCGAACATGAACCGGTCGTTCACATGGAACTGCTGAAGCAGTCATTCCCGACGAGCTTGTTTCATGAAATTTATGGAGAATTCTTATCAGAGCACGAGCCTTACTGCTACCATGAGAAGTCCCATCTGTTAGAAGTGAATATAGGGAACTCATGAGATTATGGTCCTTTGCCAAAATCGCAATCGCTTCTGCACCACCGTTTTTGCACAAACTTAGCAGAACAGTAACGCAATACTCCCTCGCAGTTCTAGATGGCAGAGAACGCAAGATCCTTGGGATTGTAGATAAAGCCGAAGTTTGCAGGATTGCTAATGTCCCATCAACACTTTCAGCTATGATTGCTAAAACTGCTAGTGAATCTGCTATAAGTTCAATGTTATTTGAGGATGACAACATATCCATCAGCAATGGAACAGAACCGGATGCAAGCACCCTTTGATGATTCGCTGGGTGTAGAAGCAGCCCGAAAATTGCCACGACTCCATTCTTTTTGCCACAAGTGGTCCCATCCTTGATCAGTTCCACGAGAGCTGGAACCACTTCAGGTGTTTCCCCTATCAATTTCCCATATGACTTCACTGAAGCAAGGTAAAAAATTGTGGCGGCTGCCATTTGCTTTGCTTCCAAACTCAGCCCTCTTTTAAGAACTGCAAGAATTGGCTTCAATCCACCACTCTCAATTATCTCTTTCTTACCACAAGTATGCTTCGAGAGCTTCAGCAGAGCTGAAAGAGCAGTCTCTTGTGTGTAATGGTCTAAAGAAGAGGATAAAAGGTTTATGAGAGGTAAGATTGTGCCTGCTTCAATCAAACAAGATCTATTAAAAATGTTTGATTTTGCAAGTAACCGAATTTCATAAGCAGCCTTTGTTTTCTGCTCACTTGAACCGGAAACCAGCCTTCTTGCAAGAAACCCTGAAAGAAATTTCATTGCCTCTGCTGCAGCAGGACTTCCTGGAGAGATAGTCCTGGCTACGTCTCGACTTCGGCTTCCTGATTTGGACGCACAAATGCCTACCTCGGCGCAGAACTGCTGGATCAGCTTTCGAAGAGTGGTGTTGGGAACTAACTCTGTGCTTGTAAGCCTCTCACCTGTTTTGGGACAGGTCATATTTCCAGCTTTGAGCCATCTTTCAATCGAAGACCGATCATAAGTCTGCCCAGTCGATACAGTTACTGGATCAGTCATCAGCTCAAGTGAAATCGGGCATCGAAAATCTTCACGATTTATGCAACTAAGGGCCTCGATGCTGTGCCTGGCATCGCTTTGATCGTTGTTGCGATTATTCCATGTCTCAAAAATCACTCCCCTGCAGTAGCTCATTAACCCTAACAAGCTGCTTAGAAATGGAACCTCTCTTTCATCACAATCGGAGCACTGAAAACCAATTTGTTCTTCCAAAAACTTGATTTCCTTGTTACAATCATTCCAGTTCCTAATCTCAAGATTCTCAAGAACCCGTTTCATTAAGCTGGAATCAGGCTCAACTCCCATCTGAAAATGATCCAATACCGAAAACACTTGTTTCGAGGCCCATTCATCTACAGGGTCTGGCTCAAATTTACCCTTGCGTGCTTGCTTTGCTATTAATCCAACCAACTCCTTCACTTCACCACCGACATCAATCAAATTCAATGGCAAAACATCAAGAGCTGTCGCAATTGCTCGAATTGGTGCTCGAAAATGCGTAGCAACTAGTTGACACTTCATTAGAATCCATAACCTTGCACCTTCACGCGTACAATCTTCCAACAAGAACTGGACTTTCTGAAAGGCATGGTGGAGCTCAGAGAAGCAAAGAAGGGCCGAATCAGAAAGAACCAATCCACGGTCCCTTATTTCCTCGAAAAATAGAAGAAGAAGACCGATTTGTCGAATGGTTTCACGGGCATTTTTCCTTTGTGTAGCAAACAACTTTGATTGGTAATTGCATATGTTTTGAGAGAGATCGATCAAAGAACTGAGAAGGGTTGCCGGGGAGATTCCTTCACAGGGATGAACCGCCGGGAATGTGAGAATCCGGCGATCAGTTTGGTCAAACTTTAGAATCATTTCAAGTGAAAAACAGAGGACCCTCTCTGTCTTTACTCTGGTTTTGTTCTGTTCTGTTTCGCTTCGGGTGTAGTGTGATTTTCTTTGGGTTGAAAGAGGTAGGATTCGGTTTGTCCATATATATAGGAGGGTGGAGTAACTAAGAAAATCTTCCTGGACACGTGGTGAAAAAGCAAGCGTCTAAGGCACTTGAGTTGACGGCTAGATTTGACATTAAAAAATGCGAGAACACGTGGATAGATGGCGTTGGGCAAGTGCTGCTTCTTGGATCCTTGTTATTTATTTGGATAGGGCTGTAGGTGTACGGACTTGTTAGAGTGAGGGGATGCAAGTGGGTCCTTCCAGCCGAGTCCTGAAACGTGGCCCAATGATCGGACGACGTGTTGCTTCGAGAACGGGGAGTCAGATTATTCAAAACAATGTAGTATGCAGGTGAGATGGCTTGAGATATTATTATTTCTTATTTTTTAAGGAAAAATGCTGTCCTCTCGGAAGCAGGAAGGAGACTTCTTCATATTAAGACCGTTGGAGTTGAATGGATTATTCGGAGCTAAATCTAGGAAAAGAATAGTGTCTTTGATGTCATTGTTCAAAAACAGTTAGTTTTTGTTACAATTTTTATATGGAAGATCATTTGGAGAGACTTCTTCTTCTTAAGACCGTTGGAGTTGAATGTATTTTTCGGAGCTTATTTAAAAAATTATCAACATTATTATCATTTAAGATAAAATAAAAAATAAATAGATATTTAAAAATATAATAACGGTTACAGTTCAAAGTATATTTTATCCAGAAATGTATTAACATAATGTTTTTTTATTTTAAAAAAATTATTTTAACATTAGCACATTAAAACGATCTGAAAACAATAAAAATTAATTTTAAGCAAAAACAATTTCAATTTTTTAAGAAACACGGTTTAACTATATTTCCGAACACTATTTAAATCGTATTGTCAACATATTATAGTACATTTATCAATTTAAAAATTAAATCTTAATGGGTATGAGTTGGCCAAATAATATTTTGATGTTTTAACTAGAAAAGAAAACATAAAGTTAGATACATAATGAATCCATTTTGGAATAAATATTGTGGATAATTTGGATGCATGTATCCAACGCTGTTTCGAGTTTAAAAAAAAAAAAAAACGTTTTTATCTAGCCAAGGCCATACTACACATGCAAGGGTGGTTAACTACAATCACCCAGGAAGGTTGACACCACCCTCTCCATTGTTGTGATTATTATTATATATACAAGCAATGAGAGGAGTGATTGGCTTAAAATAATTAATTATTCTCACCAAACAACTGTTATCTGTGTGATCTAATCACATATTAGAAGAAATTATGTGTGGCATGGGACATCTTCTTGAACTAAAAATAAAAAAGGTAAAAATATAAAAAGAAATCGTTATTTAGTTTTAGAGTAATTAAAAATCATAATTGGTCTACAAAGATTATAGATAAAGGACTAATTATGTTTACAAAAAAGTTTAAAATCATCTTAAAATATTTACCTAAGATAAACTGCTTCAGGTTTGTTTTAATGGTAAAAATATACTTATTGTGTTTACATGCTAATAATTTATCTAAACTGATATGTGTGCTTATATTGTCAAAGGTAAAGGATACTATAGACTTCAGACAATCATTTGGAATCTAAGCCTCACAATAAGACCTAGTCCTCACTTTTTGCATACAGGCTTTGGATCCGAGAGAAAAGCTATGGTCAATTGCGCTTTGGTCCATTATCTCCCGTGTATGTTCAAAATGGACTCAAAAGCCACCTCTTGCTCTTAATGGGCTTATGTGGGATTCGCTTGGCTATGAAAAATATAAATCAATAAGTAATATGTGTGATAATAACTTGGCTGATTTTAGGCTATGAAAAATATAAATCAACGACATGTCAAATAAAAAACAACATGAAAAAATTCACTCATTTCAAACAAACAAAGATTCATCACAATTCAAAAATCAGTGACACATTAAAAATAATTCGAAATAAATAATACAATGTGTTAGAGGTTTGAAAATGATTTTTTTGGACCAAAATGTAAATTTTAATTATGGTGTTCATGTAGTACAATTACTGAAATGAAATTAACGAGAAGTAAACTTGAAAGTATTTTCATCAAATAGGCATTTAGATTTTTGTTTTCAAAATCCCAAAACATGTCATTTAAGTTATATGAGACAATTTGAATGTTTTTGCTAGCATATGATGAAATGCATGTTGGTTTCGATTGTAAAAAAAGAACATTTATTCTAAGGTTTTGACTACCTTGAAAAATAAATGGCTTAGATGAACTCTCTAACAATGAAAAGCTAATTTGACAAGGAGAGTTTTTTTGCTTCATTCTTTGTTGATCTTGTCTATTTAATGGTGAGAATCCAAGAATAATATCCATGCATATACAATTCATGATTTTTACTTAACAATACTTCTTCTTTTTGTAGGCTAAAAACTTATAAAAACAAGCAAAATGTTTTGATTAGAAATGGCTTTCAAAGGCATGTAATATAGTATTAGGTTTTTGTTCACGAAAGAATAGGATATATAAGGGTTAAAAGGTGTTTAAGGATGTAAAAACATATAATAACTTATTATGTATTGAAATCTTCTATATAAGCTTGCCTTCTTAATTTTTATATTTTAATGATTGATCTCATAACAACCTCAATTCTTTGTTATTGACCTTTAATCTTGAATTCTAGACTTTGCACAATCATTAGAAACACCTTGGAGGGGCTTTTTTTTTCACTTGTTAATCATTTTCTTACTCTTTTTTTTGTAACACTTTTCATCTCTTTCCCATTCTTTCTTGTTTTTTTTTCATTTAAAATATTTAATTAATTATTCAAAAACTTTTAAAATACACCCTTAGTGTGAGGGATAATCCTAGTCCGACTTATTATCAAAAAAATTATTTAAGACTCAAAGGAATAATAAAGGATAAATGACATTTCTTCATCTCCAATCTAAATATGCTCATATTGATAAATTATAGCCTTATTTAGAACCTTAGAGGAGAAGCAGGGAGGTGATGACCTGAATACATATTATTCATCATAATTTATGTTATTAAATCATTTGATTTTATTTTGGGCATTTTTTATGTAAGATTTTTCTTTATAAAATTTGTTAGACGTGTAAAATGTAATATTAGGGGTAAAAAAGAAGGTTGGAAACAAGACCTCACCTTTTATGGTTTATTAAGGGAGGAAAAGGAAATTTCGAGTTTTAAGAGAAGGTATTGCCCCTATGGCATTCGAATGACGTGTCTCGGAATTTTACCAATTTTAAAAAAGATTTAAATGAATTATCCATTATATTTGTCAAATGCTAAACTTTGCTTTTAGATAAACATCTTTATATTTTAAAATAATAATAGGACAATCTTCTAATTTCAAGCTTTGCACAATCTTCTGAAAATGTAATTATCACTAACCCTCAAGTCCTTAAGTGAAATTTTAGTAAGTTTTCTAATTTCCACATTATCAATTTTTCTAAACTATTTTTGTCTTATCTAATGTCCCTTTATATGTGTTTTGTAATTTAGAAGAAAATCGTGGTGAGCTTCCTAATAAGGGAAGGAAAGAAAAATATTGAAGACTTTTTTTTTCTACTAAAGTGCAAACTTTAAACAAAGGGGAAAAACCACAGTGTTAGAAAAATATCTTTTTTATTCGCGAAGTTACCAAGCCCAAAGTAAATTTTTGTTGACTAAAGTTTATGTTTTTTCTTTCTTTCTTTTTTTTTTAGGAAAAAATTATTTGAATTTAAATCAACAAGGTTAATATTTCTTTTTTATATACATTTTAAAAAGAAAAAAAACTGCATCTAGCAAAGTAGCTTCCATGAATTAAAGGAAGATAAGGGAAGATAAGTGAAAAAGCTACCAGGACAAAAGTTTTAAGCATCGAAAAAATGTTTGAGGTAGGAAATATTGATTAGGGTATCAAAGAGGTCTTCATGGAAGAGATTGAACTAGTTAAAAACAAAAAAAAATGAAAGAGAAATCAGAATCTGAAGCAAAAAAATTAAAGGCAATTTCAAATCTAACTGCAAAAGTAGTGAATATTAGGAGATCACTAGTGAGCTCAAAATAGAATAAAAGGCATGGAAATGTCTTCTAGTTCTTTTAATAAGGATGAAGAAGAAGACACCATTGAGGTGGTTTTACATCCTAAAGTATTGATTAGTTCTTGGTTAGCTTTGGCTTTAAAACTATTTTGGCATTATCACATATATTACTTATTCATTTATTCCTTTCAATCCCTAGGAAGGTATAGCCGGAGCTATCACAATAAACATGGGCTTGCCATAAACTTGAATAAGAATGAAAGGGTAAACCTTCTAATATTCTATCAAATGACAAAAAAAAAAGGAAGATTGTGGAGTCTAGCTACACTACATGCTATTAATCCCAATTCTTGTTAATATGTTCACATTTTCATGTTATCATTATTGACACTAAGCTTATTTCATCTATTGTTGGGGTTTTGTTTTTAGTTTAAGGTAATAATACTGAAAAAACAACAACAAAAAAAACTATAGCAGTCCTCAATGTTACAGTGCCAATAACTAACATGAGGGTTATAATGATTGAAAAGAACAGCAAAAAAGAATAAATCACCACAATAGTAGCTTATGTTTTTATCTTTTTCTAGCACAATGGTTGGAACAAGTTCGCTCAAATCTAAGACCAAGATATCAATCCTTAATTAAGTTAGCTTTTTTATTCACTAGAGGTTGGACCTTCCTTCCTTTCTAGTTTTTTTATTTTTATCTTGTGTTGAGAATTTTGATGTGTTAAGGAGATTGATGATGGTGACCTAGAGTCATGTTAGTGGTTCATTAGTTGCAAGTTCATCTTAAATATAGTGTATGACACAAACTTTAAGGTTTTGATACACTACTAGAAAATCGATAAATATAAACGGAAATACCAATATAATATTTTCGTTGGTAAATTGCCGACAGATTTTACCGACGGAAATATTCCCTCGGTATTTACCGAGGGAATTACAGTGGGAAAAAAAATAATTAAAACAAAGAAAAAAAATTGATGACGTGTTATTTTTACCGATGGAATTTATTCCATTAGTAAATTCGTTGGTAAACTGTGAACACTGTTCATCATGTCAATTACAAAGGGAATCACCAACAGAAAATTCTGTCAGATTGAAAAGTCGTCGGTATTATTTGGCGGTTTTCTGAAAAATTTGATTAAATTAAAATTTTAAATTAAATATTACAGAAGAAATCACCGACGGATTGAAAAGTTGTCGGTGATATTTAGCGATTTCTAAAAAAAAATTATTAAATTGAAAATTTAAATTAAATATTACAGACGGAATCACCGACGGAATGATTAGAAATATTGATATTTAATTATCCGTCGGTAAAACGCCCTAATAAAAAGCCTAGAATCTATAATTTCACAACAGATGGGGCTCCTTTCTTCTTCTTCTTCTTCCCCATATGTAAAAAACATCAATATCTATTTCTTTCTCTTCTCTTCTCTCCTCAACTCCTTCTCTTCTCCTTCATACTCAGGTATGTATTCTTCTCCTTGCTTCTTTTTTCTTCTCAGTTTTTTTAATTAATATGCTTTACGAATTTGTTTTTTTTTCTCTCTTCTTAGCTTCACTTACAACCACATTAAGGTAAGATTTTTCTTTTTTCGTATTTTTTCTCTCACTATATTTGTTATTTTATTTTATTTTTAATTGTTTTTTTCTTAATAATTGTATGAATATTGTTGTGGGATTTTTTTTCATATGATTTTCTTCTTCTTTTTTCCAAGCGTTTTGAATATTATAGAGTGTTGATTTATATTAATTTAATTATTTTATAGTTTTGTAAAATGGATTTTTTTAAAAAATATTTCTCCGAGGGAAATACCGACGGAATAAAGCAAATAATTTTTTTTTGCGCGCCTTTTCCATCAGTAAATTCATCGATAATAATATTTTTTTATTACCGACAGACTTACTGACGGAAAAAAAAAACTACCGATGAAAAATTCACTGACAAAGTCTGTCCGTCGGTGATTTTGTTGGTAAATTAATTACCAACGGAATGGTAGTACAAATACCGACAGAAAATTCCATCGGTAAATCCAAAGATTGTGGAAGTAATATAACAACATGGAGGGCATGAAAAAATAGGTTAATTTTTATCTTTGAAATGTCTAATATGGAATTTAATGACCTTGGAATACTTTAGACGCTCTGGCAAGATCAC
>Ga0307516_10010657_pt1 | contig 10081 bp, 8 predicted proteins | sample 19_EM_MG_FD_203310 | JGI IMG/M metagenome (GOLD analysis project Ga0307516, IMG submission 203310) | Populus trichocarpa ectomycorrhiza microbial communities from riparian zone in the Pacific Northwest, United States - 19_EM | ecosystem: Host-associated > Plants > Roots > Unclassified | place...
TCGAACCCGGAAGCTAAGCCTTACAGCGCCGATGGTACTGCAGGGGGGACCCTGTGGGAGAGTAGGACGCCGCCGAACAATTTTTGGGAAAACCCCCGTGCTTTGTGCACGGGGGTTTTCTGCGTTCCAGGGATTTTCAGGAGAAGGGGCAGGCGAACCGCCCCTTGAATCTAGCGCCTTGAATCCGTGGGAAATCTCGGATTAGAGACGGCCCGCTGCCTTGAGCGCCAGATATGCGTCTGCCAGTGCTGGAGCCAGATCGTCGGGTGTCGCGTCGACGACCGTTACGCCGTGCCGGCGGAGCTGTTCCGCGGTGCGGTGGCGCTCGGTCTGGGCCTGGGCAGCGGCCGCGGCTTCATAGACGGCGTCGGTGTTGCCGCGTGCTGTGGCCATGCGGGCGATATGCGGGTCTGCCACCGACGCGAGCAGGACCGTGTGTCGCTGGGTGAGTTGAGAGAGGACGGGCAGCAGGCCCTCCTCGACGGGAGCTGTGTCGAGGGTCGTGAGCAGGACGATCAGCGAGCGGCGCGGGGCGAACCTGAGTGCCGTGGCCGCGAGACCTCGAGCGTCCGTTTCCACGAGTTCGGGTTCGAGGTTGGCCATGGCGTTGACGAGGGACGGCAGGACATCGCCTGCCGAGCGGCCCTGGACGAGGGCGCGTACCCGGCGGTCGTAGGCGAGAAGGTCGACGCGGTCGCCGGCGCGGGAGGCGAGGGCCGCCAGGAGCAGGGCCGCGTCCAGGGAGGCATCAAGGCGTGGAGCGTCGCCCACCCGGCCGGCGGAGGTGCGGCCGGTGTCGAGGACCAGGAGGATGTGGCGGTCGCGTTCGGGGCGCCAGGTGCGTACCGCCACCGTGGTCTGTCGGGCCGTGGCTCGCCAGTCGATGGAGCGAGTGTCGTCGCCGGGGACATACTCGCGGAGGCTGTCGAATTCCGTCCCTTCGCCGCGGGTGAGGACGCTGGTGCGGCCGTCCAGTTCGCGGAGGCGGGCCAGCTTGGAGGGCAGGTGCTTGCGGCTGGTGAACGGGGGGAGGACGCGTACCGTCCAGGGGACCTCGTGGGTGCCCTGGCGGGAGAACAGGCCGAGGGGGCCGTAGGAGCGGATCGTGACACGGTCCGTCTGGCGGTCGCCGCGGCGGGTCGGTCGCAGACGGGTGGTCACGCGGCGGCGTTCGCCCGCGGGCACCGCCACACGGTGACGGGAGGCCTCGACTTCCGTGCCGGGCTGCCAGCTGCTGGGGGGCCAGGCATCGCGCAGGTGGGCGCGGAGCGTCCGGCGTGACGGGTTGGTGATCGTGAGGGTGACGTCCGCGGGGTCGCCGAGGCGAACGGAAGTGTCGCCGGAGCGGGTCAGGCCGAGGCGTCGTACGGGTGCTGCCAGGGCGAAGTCGCAGGCGCAGGCGACGGCCAGGGGGGCGTTGACAGCGAGGATGCCTGTCCAGCCGGGGTCCCAGATCCCAACAGGGAGGGAGCCCAGGGCGGCGAGGAGGGCGGCGCGCCCGGTGAGTGCCATCAGCGGGGAACGGGGACGTGGGCGAGGATCGCGTTGATGACGGAGTCGGCCGTCACGCCTTCCATCTCGGCCTCCGGGCGGAGTTGTACGCGGTGGCGGAGGGTGGGGAGCGCGAGCGCCTTGACGTCGTCGGGGGTGACGTAGTCGCGGCCGGTCAGCCAGGCCCAGGCGCGGGCCGTGGCGAGCAGGGCGGTCGCGCCTCGCGGGGAGACGCCGAGGGTGAGGGACGGCGATTCACGGGTGGCGCGGCAGATGTCGACCACGTAGGCGGTGATCTCGGGAGAGACCGTCGTCTTGGCGACGGCGGTACGGGCCGCTTCCAGGTCGGCGGGGCCCGCGACGGGACGTACGCCGGCGGCGCGCAGGTCGCGCGGGTTGAAGCCCTCGGCGTGCCGGGTGAGCACGTCGATCTCGTCCTGGCGGGAGGGGAGAGGGATCGTCAGCTTGAGGAGGAAACGATCCAGCTGCGCTTCGGGGAGGGGGTACGTGCCCTCGTACTCGACGGGGTTCTGGGTCGCGGCGACCAGGAACGGTTCGGGGAGCGGGCGCGGGGTGCCGTCGACCGTGACCTGGCGTTCCTCCATGGCTTCCAGGAGGGACGACTGGGTCTTGGGCGGGGTGCGGTTGATCTCGTCGGCCAGGAGGAGGTTGGTGAAGACCGGGCCGGGCTGGAAGGAGAACTCCGCGGAGCGGGTGTCGTAGACGAGGGAACCGGTGACGTCGCTCGGCATCAGGTCGGGGGTGAACTGGACGCGCTTGGTGTCGAGTTCGAGCGCGGATGCGAGGGTGCGGACGAGCAACGTCTTGGCGACCCCGGGGACTCCTTCGAGGAGAACGTGTCCGCGGCAGAGGAGAGCGACGACGAGGCCGGTCACGGCGGGGTCCTGGCCGACCACGGCTTTGGCGATCTCGGCGCGCAGGGCTTCCAGGGAGGCGCGGGCGGTGCCCGGATCCCCGGTGTACCCGGCGTTGTCAGTGGTCGGGTCCATCATGGACGGCGTACCTCTCTTTCGAGGGCGTCGAGTTGGTCGGCGAGGGAGATGAGGGCCGTGTCGTCGCTGGGCGACGGGCCGAAGAGGAGAGAGTGCATGGCCTGTCCGTCTCCAGGGCTGTGGAGGTGGGCGGACAGGGCGGGGAGCAGGACCTCGGGCGAGTGCGCCTGGGGCACGGGGACGCCTACGAGGGGGGCGAGGCGGGTGCGAGTGGTGGAGCGAAGAGCGGCGGCCGCGCGGTCGCGGGCGTTCGCCTTGCGGTAGAGGCGGGCGCGGCCTTCGACGGTTTCGGAGGCGCGGATCGCCACGGGGAGTCTTTCGGGCACGAGGGGGCCCAGTCGGCGTGCTCGCCAGAGGGCGGCGAGTGCCGCGGCGATGAAGAGCTGGAGTGTGGCCCAGAGCCAGCCCGACGGCAGCAGATCGAAGAAGCCCTTTTCGTCGTCCGTGTCGGCGGCTGAGTCGGAGAGCGAGGGGAGGTACCAGACCAGATGGGGGCGGGAGCCGAGGAGTTGGAGGGCGAGCGATGCGTTGCCCTGCTCGTCGAGGGTGTCGTTGTACAGGATGTCGGGCGCGCCGAGCGCGATCGTGTCGCCGTTCCCGGACGGGTCCGGGATGCGTACCAGGGTGGCCAGGCGCTCGCTGGGGTAGCACTCGTCGGCGCCGGGGCGGGTGACGGTGTAGCGGATTCCTCCGGTGTCCGCCGGGCCGGCGCGCCGGGCGGCGGGCAGGGGGCAGGCGGGGGAGAGCGTGGAGTCGAGGCTGGTGGCGGGGCTGGCGATGATGCCGGGGGCGAGTCGTTCGACGGACGAGCCGCCAGGGGCGACGAGGACGGTACGGCCTCCGGTGTCCGCCGTGGCGGCGTGCAGCCGGCTCTGCTGGGGTTCGGTCAGCAGGTCCGGGACAGCCACCAGGAGGGTGGTGTCCGGGCCGGCGGCGGCGCGCGCCTCGGCCAGGGTGGTGACCACGCGCGTGGAGACGCCTCGGTCGGCGAGGAGTTCGGCGACGGCGCGGCTGCCGTAGGGGGCGGCGGAGCGTGGGTCGAGGCTGCCCTGGTGGGTGTCGGAGCGGATCGCCGCGATGGCGATGGCCCCCACCAGAAGAAGGACAAGGGCGAGGACGACGCCTCGCGCGCGGGTCCACACCTGGCGGGTGGTGGGCGAGGCCGAGGTGGAGGGGAGCGTGACCTCAGTGGTCATTCGGCGGCTCCCTGGCGGGCGCTGTGGTCCGCACTGTGGTTGCTGTTGCTGCTCGCGAGTTGTGGCTTGGTGCGCTCGAGGTCGCGGTCGAGTTCGGCGATGCGGTGGTACGACTGCTCGCTCGCTCTCCGGCCGCCGTATGTCACGTCGTCGAAGTCCCGGGCGGCGGTGCGCAGCCGGTCCGCTTGGGAGGGCAGAGTGTGGCCCGCCTCCATGGCGGCCTCGTCGGCGGTGCGGCCGGGGCGGGTGTCGAGGAGGGCGCGTTCCTCCAGGGATCGGACGATGGCCCGCATGCGTTCCTGGACGGCCTGGCTCCAGTGGCCCTGGGTGGCGTGTGCCTCCGCGGCCGCGCGGTGTTCGGCGGCGCTGCGGGGACGGTCGTCGAACAGGACGGATGCGGAGGCCGGTTCGCGGCGCGGGGTGCCCAGGCGCCACCACAGGGCGGCCAGGACCGCGAGTACGACCACGATGATGACGGCCAGGCCGAGCGGCCCTCCGGGTGTCGAGGCCGAGGCGGCGTTGAACAGTTTGTCGACCCAGTCCCAGAACGCGTCCAGGGCACGTTGGAACAGGCCGGGGTCGTTCTCGTGGTACATCCGCTTGGACAGCTCGCGCCGGGCCGCCCCCCGCGCGGGGTCGCGAGGAATCGTCAGCGGCGGTGCGTCGTCGGAGCGCGACAGTGACAGGACGGACGCGGCGTCCGCGGTGCGAAGGACCGCCCTTACCGATGTGTCGCCGGCGCGCAGCACGAGGCGTAAGGCCGATTCGGCCGCGTGCGGCAGTGCTGGTACGGCTGTGAGAACTCCCCCCGCCGGATTCACCGCATCAGCTCCCGGGGGTGGGGCCGTAGCCCTGGACGCCGGCGGCGCGTGCCAGTTCGAGGTCGAGGGCCTCGCGGCGGATGCGCTGGTCGACGTAGAGGAGCACGGCGACGCCTGCCGTGATCGGGAACGTAATCATGGAGCCGATCACCGAGCCGATGCCGCTGATGATGAGGAAGGTCCAGCCGAGGTCGCTGGTGCCGTTGAGGAAGCCGCCGATGCCGTCGCCGCTGAGTGCGGCGGCGAGGAAGGTGAAGGGGAGGACCACGATCGCCGCGACGATGTTCGCGATGATCGTCGCGAGCAGCTGGATGCCGAAGATCCGCCACCAGGAGCCGCGGACCAGCTTCGCCGAACGGCTCATCGACTTGGTGATGCTCTGCTTCTCCAGCATCAGCGCGGGGGAGGCCAGGGAGAAGCGGACCCCCAGCCACAGGGCGATGATGCCGGCGCCGAGGCTGCCGAGAACGGCGAGTGCGACACCTCCGGTGGTCTGGCCCGAGGCGGCCAGGAGAATGCCGGGCAGTGCGCCCGCGAGGACGACACCGAGGGTGATGAGCAGCAGCAGGAGGATCAGGCCGAGAAGCTTCACCACCTGTGGGCGGGCGTCACGCCAGGCCTCGCCGCTGGTGACCGACTTGCCGAGCACCGCACGGCTGGTGACGGTCGTGAGCAGGGCTGTCGCGGCGACCGTGCCGACCAGCGAGATCACGAAGACGACGGAGGAGCTGAGCATGGCGTCGCCCATGGCACGGGTCAGTTCCTCGAGCGTGGCGCTCGGGTCGTTGAGAGCTTCGCTGCCGGCGGTGTCGTTCAGGACCAGGCCCTGAAGCAGGATGACGATGATCTCCGTGACCACGGCGACGGTCAGGGAGATGCCCAGGACCGTGCGCCAGTGCGTGCGCATGGTGGAGACCGCGCCGTCGAGGATCTCGCCGACGCCGAGTGGACGCAGGGGGATGACGCCGGGCTTGGCCGCGGGCGGGGGGCCGCCCCAGCCGCCGTACCCGGGGTAGCCGCCGGGAGGACCGTAGCCGCCTCCCCAGCCGCCGGGTCCGGGCTGCCCGCCGGGCGGGCCGTAGCCGCCGGGGCCGGGAGGGGGCGGGGTGCCCCAGCCGCCCGGGCCCGGCGGCGGGGTCTGGCCCGGGCCGGTGGGGCCGGTGGGCGCGGACCACTGGCCGGGTGGCGGTTGCTGCTGGGACCACTGCGAGCCGGAGCCTTGCGGGTCCGGTCCTGGCTGGCCATCTCCTGGCTGGTCGTCTCCTGGCTGTTCCGCTCCTGGCCGTTCTGCGGGGCTCGTGGTGCCGGGGCGGTCAGCGGGCTCGGCGGGATCGGACGCACCGGGCTGCTGCCCGTCGGACGGGGCGGATCCGGGCGAGGCCCAGCCCGGAGTGTCGTTCATCGTCGCTCCTTCACGGTGCCCGTCCGCGGGCGCGGCGGCAGTGGCAGCCATCGTGCCATGGGGTGGTCACCCATTGACCAGCCGCGGTATGGGCTGCACACCTTCAATTGTCCGCCGGATACGGGGCAGACTGACCGCATGGCTGATCAGTACGCGCAAACCAGCGAGGACAGCAGGCCGACCGACATACCGGCGATCCGCTGGGAAGAGCCACCCGAAGGTCCCGTACTGGTGCTTCTGGACCAGACGAGGCTGCCGGCCGAGGAGGTCGAGTTCGTCTGTACGGACGCGCCCGCGCTGGTGGAGGCGATCCGTTCGCTCGCCGTGCGCGGGGCACCGCTGCTCGGCATCGCGGGAGCGTACGGCGTCGCGCTCGCCGCCGTGCGTGGGTTCGACGTGGACGACGCCGCGGCGGCGCTGGCGGGTGCGCGCCCTACCGCGGTGAATCTGGCTCTCGGAGTGCGTAGGGCGCATTCCGCTTATCGGGCCGAGCTCGGCAAGGGTGGTGACGCCCGGCAGGCAGCCGAGGCCGCGCTGGCCGCCGCACGCAGGCTGCACCAGGAAGACGCCCAGGCCAGTGCCCGGATGGCTGAGCGAGGGCTGGCACTGTTGGATGAGCTGTTGCCCGGCGGGGGGCACCGGATCCTGACCCACTGCAACACCGGGGCACTGGTGTCGGGCGGTGAGGGGACGGCGTTCGCGGTGGCGCTTGCGGCCCATCGGGCAGGGCAGCTCAGGCGCCTGTGGGTGGACGAAACGCGTCCGTTGCTGCAAGGTGCTCGCCTGACGGCGTACGAGGCGGCTCGCAGCGGCATGGCGTACACATTGCTGACCGACAATGCTGCGGGCTCACTGTTCGCGGCCGGAGAGGTGGACGCGGTGCTCATCGGCGCGGACCGCATCGCGGCCGACGGTTCGGTGGCGAACAAGGTGGGGAGCTATCCGCTCGCGGTGCTCGCGCGGTACCACCATGTGCCGTTCATCGTGGTGGCGCCGTTGACGACGGTGGATCCGGACACGCCGGACGGGGCGGCCATCGAGGTCGAACAACGCCCCGGTCATGAAGTGACAGAGCTCACAGCACCCCAGGTGCCGGTGGCGGGAGCGGAAGCGGGAGGCGGGATTCCGGTGGCACCCCTGGGGACCCAGGCGTACAACCCGGCGTTCGATGTGACGCCGCCCGAACTGGTGACGGCGATCGTCACCGAAGAAGGCGCCGTTTCGCCCGTGACAGCTGAGGCGCTTGCCGAGCTGTGTGCCAGGTCACGCCAGGTAACGATTAGCTAATGGGATGATGTCGTTTATGAAGGGACGAGTCCTTGTCGTCGACGACGACACCGCACTGGCCGAGATGCTCGGCATTGTGTTGCGTGGTGAAGGTTTTGAGCCGTTTTTCGTAGCTGACGGTGACAAGGCGCTGGCCGCTTTCCGTGAGTCCAAGCCCGACCTCGTGCTGCTCGATCTGATGCTGCCGGGCCGTGACGGTATCGAGGTGTGCCGCCTGATCAGGGCGGAGTCCGGGGTGCCGATCGTGATGCTCACGGCCAAGAGCGACACCGTCGACGTCGTAGTGGGTCTGGAGTCGGGGGCCGACGACTACATCGTGAAGCCGTTCAAGCCGAAGGAGCTGGTGGCCCGGATCCGGGCGCGGCTGCGGAGGTCCGAGGAGCCGGCGCCCGAACAGCTCGCCATCGGCGATCTGGTCATCGACGTGGCAGGTCACTCAGTGAAGCGGGACGGGCAGTCGATCGCGCTGACGCCGCTGGAGTTCGATCTGCTGGTCGCGCTGGCCCGCAAGCCGTGGCAGGTGTTCACGCGTGAGGTGCTGCTGGAGCAGGTGTGGGGTTACCGGCACGCGGCGGACACCCGGCTGGTGAACGTGCATGTGCAGCGGCTGCGCTCCAAGGTCGAGAAGGACCCGGAGCGGCCGGAGATCGTGGTGACCGTCCGTGGTGTGGGCTACAAGGCAGGACCCAGCTGACATGTCCGGAGACAGTGCCGCTTCGTCGCCCGGACGGACCGGGACTCGCGCGGGGCGGTCTGTCGGCCGGAAGGCGGGAGGCTCCCGTTGGGGGCGCCTCCTCGCGAGCGGGCTGCTGCAGGGCGGCGTCCAGGGCAGCCCGGTGCTGCGGCTGTTCATGCGCTGGATACGGCGGCCGCTGCTGCCCGTCATGCGGCTGTGGCGGCGCAACATCCAGCTCAAGGTCGTGGTCACCACCCTGCTGATGTCGCTGGGTGTGGTGCTGCTGCTCGGCTTCGTCGTCATCGGACAGGTGCGCAACGGGCTGCTGGACGCCAAGGTGAAGGCGTCGCAGAGCCAGGCCACCGGTGGGTTCGCGGTGGCCAAGCAGAAGGCCGACGAGGCGGCGGCCGGGACCGGCGACGACGGCGCCCCGGTGGACGACCGTGCCGAGCAGAACGTCATCCAGTGGATGAGTGACCTGGTGGAGTCGCTCTCCAGCGGCGGCCAGAGTGCCTTCGACGTGGTGACGCTTCCCGCGGGCGACGACACCGGCGGCGGCCGCGGTCCCCGTGCCTCCGGTGACGTCGATCCGTCGGCGAGTGTGCCCGAGGGCCTGCGCGAGCGGGTCGACGACAACACGGTCGCGGCCCAGAGCTACACACGCATCGTCTACAGCTCCACCAAGGAGTCCCAGCCGGCCCTTGTGATCGGCAAGCAGGTCAACGATCCGAACGGCGATCCCTACCAGCTGTACTACCTCTTCCCGCTCACCCAGGAGGAGAAGTCGCTGAGCCTGGTCAAGGGGACCCTTGCGACGGCCGGCCTCTTCGTCGTCGTACTCCTCGGGGCCATCGCGTGGCTGGTGGTGCGGCAGGTCGTCACGCCGGTGCGGATGGCGGCCGGGATCGCGGAGCGGCTGTCCGCCGGGCGGCTGCAGGAGCGGATGAAGGTCACCGGCGAGGACGACATCGCGCGGCTCGGCGAGGCCTTCAACAAGATGGCGCAGAACCTTCAGCTGAAGATCCAGCAGCTGGAGGACCTGTCGCGGATGCAGCGGCGGTTCGTGTCGGACGTATCGCACGAGCTGCGGACTCCGCTGACGACCGTCCGGATGGCGGCCGACGTCATTCATGAGGCGCGTGAGGACTTCGACCCGGTGACCGCACGGTCGGCGGAACTCCTCGCCGACCAGCTGGACCGGTTCGAGTCGCTGCTCGCGGACCTGTTGGAGATCAGCCGCTTCGACGCGGGAGCGGCGGCGCTGGAGGCCGAGCCGATCGACCTGAGGGAGGTCGTGCGGCGGGTCGTCAGCGGGGCCGAGCCGCTCGCCGAGCGCAAGGGGACGACGGTACGGGTCGTCGGCGACCAGCAGCCCGTCATCGCGGAGGCCGACACCCGGCGGGTCGAGCGGGTGCTGCGCAACCTCGTCGTCAACGCCGTGGAACACGGCGAGGGCAAGGACGTCGTCGTCAAGCTCGCCGCGGCGGGCGGGGCGGTCGCGGTCGCGGTGCGCGACTACGGCGTAGGACTCAAGCCCGGTGAGGCGACCCGTGTCTTCAGCCGCTTCTGGCGGGCCGACCCGGCACGCGCGCGTACCACCGGGGGTACGGGCCTGGGGCTGTCCATCGCCCTGGAGGACGCGCGGCTGCACGGCGGCTGGCTGCAGGCCTGGGGCGAGCCGGGCGGTGGCTCGCAGTTCCGGTTGACGTTGCCGCGTACCGCGGACGAGCCGCTGCGGGGCTCCCCGATACCGCTGGAGCCCAAGGACTCGCGCCGCAATCGTGGGCTCGACGACGCCGGGCTGCCGCGCGGGGGCGGTGAGAAGACGGCGACCGTGCCCGCCCAGCCGACAGACGGCCAGGGGTCGTCACGGGGACCGATCGCGCCGCGCCTGCCTTCCCTGGTACCCGCGGCCGATCCGACGGCGTTGCCCGGCAACGGCGCGCGCGTGGTGCCCCGGCCGGCATCGAGCGGGCGACGACAGGACGAGACACCCAGCGGGGACGGGGACTGGGACGGGCCGGTGGGCAGGACCGTGAGCGGGCAGGAGGAGGATCCGACGGGCTCCTCCGGGGATGCGTCGGCGGGACCGGCGGCGGGATCGTCGGAGAGCGCGTCGGCGGATTCGTACGAGCAAGGGGAGGCATTTCGTGGGCGCTGAGCGCGAGGGGGGCGCCCGGCGCGGAGCGGGGCGC
>Ga0307516_10010658_pt1 | contig 10081 bp, 9 predicted proteins | sample 19_EM_MG_FD_203310 | JGI IMG/M metagenome (GOLD analysis project Ga0307516, IMG submission 203310) | Populus trichocarpa ectomycorrhiza microbial communities from riparian zone in the Pacific Northwest, United States - 19_EM | ecosystem: Host-associated > Plants > Roots > Unclassified | place...
ACTAAGTGACGCATACTGTTATACAAACGATCGATGTCAGTCAATGTAAGAGTTTCGACCTGCTCGCTAGTTGAGAAGTCACTCAGAAGTAGCACGCATGATTTATCGACGGCATCAAAAGCGTAGCCGTCAATCATCATTTTGGCATTACGCCTTAGTCCTTCGAAATACCCGAGTTCGACGTTCTCAACTTCTTCGGCCTCGGACAGTCTGTCTACTGCATCATGGACAAATTCACTATGCGGGTCACTGATATTAGCCTCAGCCGCAATCCGCAAGTCACCGACCCACTCTGAACGAAAATCTTCTATATTCATGATGTTATCTTAAACTGCTGAATCGCAGAGATGTCGATTTCATAACTTGCCTTGGTAATACCATTCGGCAACGTACCGGATGTTATTCTAGGAAACTCTTCGGCAACTTCGTATTCGTCTCTCCTGATAAATAAGTAGTTGTAGTCATCATATCTCGCATCTTCTACGTAGTTAGACTTTCGGAGCTTCTCATCAAATTCCAGTAGTTGTTTCGAGTCTAACAATTCCCTGAACTGGTGAACAATGGAATTGAGAGACATGTTTTCGGCAGTCCCGGGAGTACTTTGGTCTAATGTGATAATCTCTAACTTCCCTGAGTTGGTTGCATCGAGTTGCTCGATCGAGCTTATTCCTACCGATCGAGCGCCGTAATGAGTAGTCTTGATTTCGTACCACGTATCATCAATTTCAAAGTCTTTATGTGCTCTATCAACTCCGATAAACGCTTCGAGTGCTCGACTGATCCCATACTTTTTCGCCATAACGTTTTTCAAGAAATGTATCTCACCAATCAAACCTATTATCTCACTTTCAGACAGGGGCAGCGCCGACTTCTGAAAGAAGCTGATCCAAGTATCCCATCGATGAACTATGGGAGCGAAGCCATTGCCGGGGTCACTGTTTCGAGTACTCTCTACTATATCCTCACAGAACTTATAGAATATATCCTTCAGATCATCATCTTCCAGACTAAACCTGAGCGAGTATCTGCCGTCCGTCCTCTTAAAAAAGTCGGCATCTATAGTCTTAGAGGAGGCCACCCTTTCTCGGTTAGCCTTGAGTGTTATTACAAGGCTTTTCCTCCCGTGGTCATCTATTCCTAAAAATACATCAAGAGGATGTACACCGTCATACCGACTGTATGTCTCGAGCTTGGCATGCTCTAACATGTCTATAATCTTGTCTAGAACACCACTACTCATCTTCATATTCCTCAATGCCACCGAACTCCTGGTAGATTTTTGTTAGCTGGTATTTGATATACTTCGTCTTAGCATCGACTAGCTTAGGTATACCGACACCGAAGCCGACTACTGGTCTGCCCTGGAAATCAGCGAGGCGTTCGTAATTCTCGCTCTTGGCTTCAGTGGGGTTAACAAGATAGATCATGAGTAACGGGTTTCGCTGAATACGAAAGTAGGCGTCGCTCGTCAGATACTCACCACGATTTTTGAGGATTTCCATTTGAGTTTCCGTCAGGCCAAACTTCGGATCGCTCGGACTACCGATACGACTCTTCTTTTTACTTATCCTAATTGCATCACCTGAAGGAATGTCAAAGCTTCGATCACTTTGGGCAATAGAAATTCCGTTCTTGATTTCGTACGGCGCGCCCTTACCGGATATCAACACAATATCCCACTTATCAAGTTCGCTTCCGGCATACTGGCTAATGAAAGTATGAACCGCCGTAGGATCAAACCGGATGTTCGATACGGGCACCTCGATATTACTGAGGAACTCTAGAATGTGAGCCTTACCAATATTCTTTGCGCCATATTGCTTGTCAAATTTGGTGATTCGGCTATCATTGATTAGCTTCAGTGTTGCAGCTAGGTTGATGTTATTTTTTGCCGGATCGTTGAAAAGAATCGGCGTTTCGATTGCTTTCTCGCTGAGTGCGACGTTGATGACCTTCTCTTGAGCGGTTCGCATTTTATTGCGCGCCGTCACAATGAGCGGGATATCTGGATCATTCCGCACCTTTAATCCAAAGTCTAGCGGCGTCGCTCCTTTATCACGCATGACACGCACTTCACCGAGCAACTCATCAGTCGCTTCGGATATGAACGCATACCACGCTTGGCTTATACTATCCATCCAGACACGACACAAATCATCGTAGTTACTTCGGTAACCGAACCATCGCCCCATCTGCATGAGAGTGTCGTATGCCATTGAGTTACGGTAAATATAACTGACAATGAGACCTTCTAGTGTTAAACCACGGGAGAGACGTTGACCACCTACGACAATCGTCCTGAGTCCGTCGGGGTATAGACTGTAATCAAGGTCATCGCCACCGCCATGTGCGACTTGAGCCAAGACCGGCATAACCGAGTTAAACAGATTTGCCTGTATGTCGTTCCAGCTAAATTCATCGCTGCTATATTCTTTTTCATAAGCAACAAACAGTGCATTGATATGCTCGTTCTGTAAGGCTTTACTAGGAGCAAGTCCGGCATAGAGCTTGATGGATGTCTTGATATCCGCTAAATGCTCTCTGACTGCTTTATGAAGCAACTTCTGTGTGTTCACGAAGCGAGTGATGTTAATCATCATTGACCTGTGTGTAGTTGTATCACCACGCAAATCCCGAATGACATTTGCTACAAGAAAAGTGTTAATTGCGTCCTTCAAGCTATCGGAAATAACTTCGAAATCATGTTCCTTCTTGTGTTTGATCGGGTAGTTGGCCTCAGCATCTTTAATGTCCCGGAGAGTGTGATGATATTTCGAGCTGGCGGGAAAGATATCACGTGCGCCAATATAATTCGTAGGTGCTTCTAAGACGTAAATATAGTCTTTTGGAAACAGACCCTCACGCTCCATTTCTTCATCAGTAGCCGGGTCGATAAAGATGTTAGCGTACGGTGTAGCAGTAAATCCAACATAGCTCGAGAATCTGAATATATTTAAGAGATCTTCAATCAGTTTATTTGTCTTTGACGGATCTTCATCGGTGGCTTTAGTGTTGACTGAAGCGTAATCGGCCTCGTCGTCAATCATAAGAACTGAGTTATTGATTTTACTACTCTCATTTTGATTGTGCTTCTGTATCCATTCGAGAAGATTCTTAAGCACCGATGTATTTTTCTTGATAACAAATAGCATCGGTCGCTCTCCTTGACCTTGTGAGAGCGTCATCGAGAGCTGTTTGGCGGCATTCTTGTTGAAATCTTTAGCAGCGGTAGTGAATGCGATTGGACGTAGTGCAGGATCAGGATTAAACTTCCCGACACCAATTGGTGTCAACTTGTTGGCCTCGTCGTTCATAAGATTGCTGTCAACCCCTACAAACGCTTCATCGATACGAATTTGTGTTTGTTGCCGCAGATCGTTCGTCGTACCTGTTAAGAGTATGACTGTACGGAAGCCAGCGTCCACTGCTTTGCAAATGACGCCGCTATAATTAATGGTTTTACCGGACTGGACATCACCGATAATTAACCCTCGACGTTGCTCCGATTCATCACTTCGCCTCGGATCACCGAGTAGGTCAACGATTTCATCAGATACCCTATCTATACTGTTAACTACATTCGGCGGCATGCCACGATCCTGTAGCGTGTATTGTTCAAAGCGTTCCCAATACTTCATAGGAAGAGCATCTTTACGCTGCGCAAACCATTTGGCATGTCGCTTCTGCACAAGCACGGCTCCAAGGCCAAGTAATATCTTATTATTCGACAGAATCTCTTTTCTGACCGATTCTTTTTCCGCTTCTGAGATGTCTAGCCCGAGAATCAATCTAGCCTTGAACGTATTCTCGACCGTAGTATTAATTGCGTCCTCGCTGATTGGCTCGTCGCCCCCAGCCTTAGGTAGTTGGGTGTTTATCATATCCTTGAATTTCTTAAGATCGTTGGTCATTTACTTTCTCCCTTCTGGAGTAGCTGATGAAGCTCGTCAAACTTTGAATACGGCTCGGTATTGAGTAGAATAGCTAGCAAATCGTCTCGTGACAGTCCTATGGTCGATGCTTGCTTAAGTTGCAGTTCAATGTCATTTTTCATTTTGTCTATATCCTCGATAGGTTGACTAAGTTCGCCGCTGGCCACATCTAGATAAACCCTGCTAGCAGGAAAGTTTTGCTCGATTGTCTGCAATAGTGTATCGAACGTCCTTTGCATTTCTTGGTCGAGCTTGCTATATACCATCTGAACTTGCGGCAAATCACGATTAATCGTGTAAACTAAAGCTCCATCCCGATCCGTGAGGCGTTGCCAGATATAGTGAGTATCCTCATCACGATGGAGCTTGCCTCGATGCTCGATAACCCTCTTGCTGCCGAATACCGAGTCCTTGATACTACCATAAAGATTCTTCCTTATCTTATCAGGTAGGTTTGCGGTGCTTTTCTTTACATCTATGCTCCAGATTTCATCAAGGGAATTTGGAATATCTACTTTTACACGCGCCAGCTTATTTAGTTCATCTTTGCCGAGGAGCCTAAACCAAGTTCCCCATAGAATTAGACGCTTACATCGATATATATAAAACCCTTGGTTTGTGCGTAAGTCATCTGCGCCACCAACTTTCTTTAATTCTTCATGTGTAAGTTTATTACGATGCGGCAGAATATATGGTTGAAGCACAATAGCTTCACCATCAATCTCTAGATGTTGCTCACGTAGCCGTTGTGTAGATTTATGATCTTCTAAAAATGGATCTTTTGCGTTAATAGCACGTCCATTAATCGAGATATTTACATTGTCTTCTGTGATGATGCGGTGGAACACTAGGGATAAATGTTCCTCTGCTACCTCAATCAAAGAATCGAGAGTCTTCTTTACGTCGTGAGAGGATGCCGTGATTCGGTCGAAGTTTTGCAGTAAGACGTACGTCCCCGAATTCACAGATTCGAAAAGATCTATCGATGGAAGTGCCGCGATCTCTTCCGGAGAGTATTCGAGAATAGCCCAATTGTTACTACGTTGCACCTGATCCAAGTCCCATGAGAAACAGCATAGTAATCCCTCACGTTTGCTGACAACAATAAGTCTTCTACATTGCGAGAGAGATGCTGATTTCATGCCCAAGCCAAATCTGCCTAGGTCGTGTTCACTACGTTGCTCACTGGGCCCACGACTACCAAATCTTAAAGCTTCCTCTAGCGTTGCGGCGTCCATACCGTGTCCGTCGTCGAAGATAATTAACCGAGGATCGTCAGAGGGGTCTAGCAGAATATTGATATTCTTTGCCTGTGCGCTAACGCTATTATCGATCAGATCAGCAATAGCAGTGTCGAAGGAATATCCTAGCGAACGCATGGACTCTATCAGGAGAGGCGCATGCGGCGTACTCTGCTTAATTTTCATGTATATATCTTACCATAATTGATCTGTTATAACTCTCGAGTGATTATCTTAATCCAGAGTATGTCATTCTCTTGCATTTGCGGAAGATATAACCTCCCACTGCCTCTTTATTGTAAGGGGTGAATCACCCATCTCAATGTCGTTCGTCCGGTGGGGCGCTCCACATTGATATGTGCGCTCAACCCCTTGCCCCGGCGGTGAGCGGGAGGTCGAACCGTTCAGAAGATAAGTTTTTTACCTAAAGGAGATAGATATGGACATAGATATTGAGCGTGCAGAAAAGGTTTCAGCTTTGAACGACAAGTTTCGTAAGACTGCTCTGGCAGACATATTGGTAACAAGCGGTGTATGCGACACGCTACCCGATGTACCGGGTCTGATGCAGGCTATTCGTGACTTCGACCGTTTTACGGAAGATAATGACCCGTACGGTGAGCACGACTTTGGTTCACTTGAATGGTACGGCGAAAAGGTATTCTGGAAAGTAGATTACTATGACCAGCAACTACAGTATGGTCGTGACCCGCTAGATTTTGACTGCAAGCGGGTCTTGACCGTGATGCTTGCGAGCGAGTACTAAACCCACTCGCTCTTTTAGTATACCCGGGAAGTCGATATGGCTTTCCGGGTTTTAAGTTCTTTAAAGGAGATTTTGATATGATCGAAGAATACAATGGATGGACAAACCACGAGACTTGGCTTGTGAATATGTGGCTCAATAACGAGGAGTACGGCTACGGTGTGCTCTGCGAAGCGCTGACATGGCCTGACCCGGTTTCACGGGCCGAGTGGCTCGAAGAACAAGTGAGAGCTGCTTATATGGAAATGAGCAGTCGCGTTGGTGGCTCGTGTATGTGGAGCGATTTGCTTACACTGTCAATGAGCCGCGTTAATTGGTTTGAGATAGTCAAGAACCAAGACTAGATTTGAGAACGCCCTGGGTATGGCGGAAAAGTGCCTTTCAGGATTTCACTCTTAAGGACAGTGCGAATATCCATATCTTCTAGATTATTTTCTATAAAGCCTGAGAGCTTCTTGGCGTATTTACTATCTTCGAGAACGACAACGACAACTGGAAATTCGGTACCAGTATCATCCCACATACCATTCTCATAGTATTCCCCCAGTAATTTCAGCCATCTAGCGGCTGCAAAGAATGGTTTGGAGCTGTCGATGTAGCTTAAAAAATAGTGACTATCGCTCATACGAATGTAGGCATCGGGTAGTGGTGACGGAAAATAAGTATAGTCATCCTTTTGAAGATCAGCCTTGGTAAAATACTTCGTCTTTGGCTCTAGGTATCTTAAACGCAAGCTTATAGTAAATAGGCTCATGCAATGATTAATAAATTCTTCTGAAACCTGAGTGACTCGATAGAGATTCTTTATGTTTGCTTCTACAGCGTCACCTGCTTGCTGAAGCTCACGCAATCCATCAGGTTTTAGGTAGTACGCGGCTGGTTTACCCGCAAGCTTATAGCTAGACTCGTAACGTCTTCCTATAAACCCTCTATCTTCAAGTACGAGTAATTGTCTGTATGCATCTTTCTTATTAAAGTACTGTGCAATTAAATTCCTTGAAGCAAATCTAAACCTATATAGAATACGTAAGACTTCGAGTTGGTTCTGGTTAAGTTGTTTACGGAATTTAGGAGTCTGCTTATACATCTGATTATCTCTTGTATATATTTATATATTAAAGAAGAGAAAAATAAAAGATTAATACAGTAGTAATTAGAATAGATAGTTACAATATCGGTGTTGTATATAAAGCGCTAACTATTTAGTTAAATAGTATTGCAACTATCCCGTTTGGGATAGTATAATTATCCTAGTTGGGATAGATAAAGTATATGGAAAATGTCATCACATATCAAGAAGAAGATCGCGTTGAACAGCTTCAGCGCATACTTGAGCGTGAACAGAAATCCGAGATTACATATACTGAAGCGTCCGAAATTGGAGACTCTCTCATTAAGTTTTTTGAAATACTCGCTGATGAATCCGATGAGATTGAGTCATGAAAATAAATACCGTTATACTTGCCCGCGTATCAAGCAAGGCTCAGGAAGATGAAGGCTACTCCCTAGATTCACAGTTAAAGCTGCTGATTCAATATTGCAAGGCGAGAGGACTAAAAGTTGTTAAAGTATTCCGAATTGCTGAAACAGCATCTAAGCAGCAAAGCCGAAAAGTATTTCAAGAGTTCTTAACTTACATTAGCGAGAATGATATAAGCCATATTGCTGTCGAAAAGACGGATCGTTTTTCTCGTAACTTTCGTGATGCTGTTGCAATCGATGACTGGCTTAATCAGGATGAAGATAGAAGGTTGCATGCGGTTAAAGAGAGTCTGTTACTACATAAAAATGCTTCTTCCGATGCTAAGTTTATGTGGAATATCCACTTATCTGTCGCAAAGAAATATACTGACAATCTACGCGAAGAAGCAAAGAAAGGTTGGGCTGAAAAACTTGCTCAAGGTTGGCTACCCTCTGTGCCACCGCCCGGATATATGACCATCACAAAAGATGGAAAACGTATTCATGTACCTAACCCTAAAACGAAAGTTCTTGTCCGCAAGGCGTTTGAAGCATACTTGGAACCGAGTCACTCCATCGCAACCATAGCTGAGCTGATGGCCGGAATGGGTATTCATACACGCGGCGGCAAACCGTATGCAAAAAGTAAAGTGCAGAAAATGCTTACGAATCCATTTTATGTCGGTACTAATCGATTTAATGGAAAGGAGTATCCGGGTGCACAAGAGACCTTCATTACGAAAGATCTGTTCAATAAAGTTCAATACAAGATGCACCGTAAGCGTCCAAGCCGTTATCGTCATCACAACCCGGTGTTCAAAAACATAATCATATGCAATGGCTGCAAAGGCTTAGTGACTTGGCAGCTACAGAAGGGACGCTTTTATGGAACATGTCAGCGCTCAAGCGACTCCTGTAGAGGTCGAAAGATGCTGCGAGAGGACAGGATTGAGGATGCTGTCAAGCAGATGTTACAGAGGCTTGTATGTCCTTCTCAGGAAATAATTCAATGGGTTGCCGACACTATGAGGGATCAGCATAGTGAATCAATAGAAGAAAAGGAGCGCTTATGTAATTCAATAAAGACACAGATTGATCGCCTCACCCGCATGGATGAAGGCCTGTATGACGATAAACTTGCAGGTGACATTTCAAATGAGAAGTATGCTGAAAAGCACGCGGATTTTACGGCACGAAAGGAAGAGTTGGAAAAGCAATTGCATAGCATTGATACGTCACTTGAGAACCGCCTAGACCAAGTTCTAGTCCTACTTGAACTGTCGCAAAAAGCGGCTCAAATCTATTCGAAAAAGACGCCACAGCAAAAAAGGCTCATAATAACCAAACTTTTTAAGAACCTTACCTTTGAAGGCGAATCCTTATCTGTTAACTTCACAAACTTCGCTCAAAGGATAGCAAATAATAGCGAGAAATCACGACAAATTTTAGGAGGTGCAAAATGAATAACCAAACTTTGGGGAACGATCAGAATAACAGAGGCCAGCAAAGTAAAACGGACCTCGAAAATGAGATCCGTTCTACATGGCTGGGATGGAGGGATTCGAACCCCCGAATGCCAGTACCAAAAACTGGTGCCTTACCGCTTGGCGACATCCCAAAGCTATGCTAGTATACCATATTTCAATCTATTAGAACTAGTTTTTGTAGTTAAAATGTCGAGGTAGCTAGTAGGTGCGGCCGATCCACTTATGAATCTCAACGAGAAGAATGGTTGTTACAAAGGCGATAGCGCCTGTTAGAACAAGGTCACCAATCGCAACGGGTGTTACGTGTAGTAGTGAGCCGAGTGGACCAAAGATAACCATGCCTTGCAAGGTGGTGGCGATAATGAAACCGATATAGAATTTTCCATTGAAGGTGCGTAGGCGCGCGAGTGCCGATTCGTTATCGCTTCGGGTATTGAAAGCATTTGCCCATTGCATGACCACTAATACTGAAAATGCGATTGTACGGCCGTACTCATGGCCATACACGGCACTATACATCGCGTACATGCCAATGGTAAGACCGGCCATACTTAATGCCACTAGTACCATACGGGAGATAAGGAATTTGCCAAGGATCGGTGCGTCGGGTTTGTTGGGCTTGCGCTTCATATCTGTTTTTTCGCCAGGTTCAAGCCCGAGCGGGATTACCATTGCAGTATCGGTCACTAGGTTTACCCAAAGAATTTGTACCGGTACCAGTGGAATTGGCAAACCAATAGCAAGTGAGCCAAGCATAGTCAAAACTTCCCCTGCATTGGTTGATAATAGATAAAATAGCATACGTCGAATGTTGGCATAAATGATACGACCTTCATGCATAGCATCAACGATGCTTTTAAAATTATTATCAAGCAGGATGATGTCGCCGGCATCTTTGGCGATGCTTGCCCCGCTACCCATGGCTACCCCTACGTGGGCATTAGCAAGAGCCGGCACGTCGTTGACGCCGTCACCGGTCATGGCGGTGATGTTATTTTTATTTAAGAGTGTCAAAATCCGATATTTATGCTCCGGAATAACTCGCGAAAACACTCGCGTGTGTTCAATAACGGTTTCGAGGGCTTCATCGTTCATGACGTTCATGCGTCGGCTATCAAATACTTGATCGCGAGTTTGTACCATGCCAAGCTGACGGCCGATTTGGTAGGCGGTTTCAAAATGATCACCAGTAAT
>Ga0307516_10010659_pt1 | contig 10080 bp, 14 predicted proteins | sample 19_EM_MG_FD_203310 | JGI IMG/M metagenome (GOLD analysis project Ga0307516, IMG submission 203310) | Populus trichocarpa ectomycorrhiza microbial communities from riparian zone in the Pacific Northwest, United States - 19_EM | ecosystem: Host-associated > Plants > Roots > Unclassified | place...
AATAAGACCCCAGCGGTGACCGTTCAACGTTGCCAGAATATTCTCTGAAACGGTTGAAACGGGACAAAGATACACACAGAAATGGTAGGCATTATGCGACGTCTGCCTTTTGAGTGACACGTGACACGTGGGTGTCCCAGGCGAAGCAAGCGTGGGAATCCCTTTGTCCCCCTCCTTTCTTCCACTCATTCTGTAGCAACTGTCCAAACAACAGACTCAGTTCCTACGGGCTCCCATTGTCTGCAGAGGATCATGCAGGTCATCACGGCGCGCAGAACCGGCTTCCGGCTTCTCAGGTTTGTGCGAGACTTATCCGGATGAATGGCACACGCCTTCCATCCTATTCGGGGTGTCGATCCCTTAATGGGTTATACTGCTCGAAAAGGCCCCGGTCCTGTCAAGGAATAACCGATTTTGGGTGAAGGTAGCGGGTCCTGGTTATCGAATCCCCGCGAATCGGGTTCCAAGTTGGCGAGAGGCCGGATGACGGAACAAGCGCCGTCGCCCACCCCGACTTCCGTTTCCCTCGTGAGTGCGTAGTAGTTGCTTCCGGTTAAACCGTCAGGGTGGAATGCATCGGGCGCCCGGAGACTTTCCCCCGAGGACCACGGAGAATTCAACGGGAATGGCCCTGTTCCGGTGCTGCACCGCCTCTTCATGTGCTTCGGACTCGTTGGATAGGCGACGTTCACCCCACTTACTCGGGCGAGGGCCCGTCTCGCACGAACTCTTAGGGGTCACGCACAGCCGTGGCTCTATCACTGTTCCCTCCCAAGCCTTCTGGGTTTGACGCTCCCCGGCCCATCTTCCACGCATCTATGGAGAGTTCCATTGGCCCATCCTCACATGAGCTCCCATCGCTTCTCTTTTCAGTCAATCACTCGTGTGTGGCCGCCAGGGTCTCGTCTCCTTTTTCCCATCGACTCCGGTCCCGGGTGCATTCCGATCACACTATACATGAGGTCGGAACGTCGATCTCGCACTGCTAACCGCTTCCCAACTGACAGCTTACTGGATCAGGGTCCAATGAGCGAACATGCTTGCGGTTTGAGCTGCTGCGAGGCTTTCTATAAAACCTTTCACGCGCCGCACGGTGGCGCTCGCCCCTGAGTGTGGGGAATGAAACGAACGTCACCTAATCGTTTCCCACCACCCCGATGACGAGTGGTCAAGCATAAAAGAACCCCCATATCCCGACCGGACTTTACCCTCCTGTGCACTCATCCCCCACCCCTACCTTAGAATGACCAGAACGTCTAGAAGCTCCTCCTCATCGACAACTCCCTATGATTTTCTGAGAAGCTGCGAACGTATGTTTCAGAACTCACGTGCTCTAGTTCTCCCAGCTAATGAAAGTACATAGCTCGGTTCGACTCTCACACTCAAATGCTCACGGACAAACATTACCGGTTATCCATCCCCGAGCGGGACTCGCTCAACCACACTCTTGATAGTCGTGGATGGGACCTGGCCCAATGCATCCGTTCTGGGAGTTTCCGCGGCACCGCCTCCGCAGACGTAAACCGGGTCACAGACAAGTTGTTCCGGCTGATAGACCTTGCGTTACGGAAGGCGAGGCAGGAGGAAGTGGTAGAGTACCAAACACTGTAGGTTTTTTGCTTACCCGTAACGGAAGTGCGGATCTGACTCATGGGCGCCGTGGACAGGGCGGGTGAAGTTTACGAAGCGCTGTGGCTGGCATCAGGACAGCAGTCTCCGGATTACAGAGCTCGAGCGGCGGCGGCGTACCTGAGCGCGTTTGCGAGCGCAAATGGACACATGGACCGGCGCAGCGACGAGTATCGACACCTGTGCACCAAGTGTGCAGTATTCTGTCCGAATGGGCGAGTATAGCATCGGTCGGGACGTTGTCGGTAGGACCCGCAACGCCTTTTGCAGACAAATGGACGATTTTATTTTAGAGGCTTGTTTCCGTTTATGACCCTGTACTTGTTCTCGTCCCGCCTGACAATTGACACATCACCTGGAATTGGCAACCGTAGCGAGCGTGGGAACCCTATCCTCATTGTTCGTCAACTGACCGTAAGAGTTTCACGTTGAAGTCTCTTCTCGCTCTTTGTTCGCCCTTCTCAAAGGGGGCGCAGATCTATTGCGCCTTGGCCTTACGCGAATCTTCAGGAAGTAGCATGCAATTGTGATTGCTTCCGTCTCAATGGCAAGCATACATGGGCCCTCCTTCCCTTTCACGAGGTGGCGTTTGGCTGGGACCTCACCAGACGGTATATCGCAGTTTATTCTCTTTTCCGCCTTTATAAGCTCACCGTTTATTCGCTAGTTGGCCTAACACCAACGCTTTGAACGATACCCCCAACGCCACAGTCATGAACACCGCTGCCACTGCCTTTGTCAACTGCGTGAACTCCAAGCCTCGCAGGACCCCAATGGTACGCACCATGCGTGTACGCCGTTCTCCTAATCGCTTCCCGTACTCACCTTCGCTTTCACTTCGTAGTGGAACACACCGACGAACTTGGAGAATGGCATCGATGATCCAAAAGACGTCGGCAGGCTCTATGAAAATCTCCACGAGCCTGATGGTGAGCCATGTCCCCGGCGCCAGCCTTGGGTGATTTGCGTTCTAACATTTCTATTCCCAGTGACCATCTTCAAATTGCAGGGCGACGTAGTGGGCATGCACGGCCGTCTTACAGTGCGGGAACACTGTCAGCTGGCTGTGGCGTACAGGCGTATCCTTCTTAGCCACAGGACACAGCTGCAGGATTCAGCTCGACCCGGGTGTGAAGGCGTCTGTTCACGAGCTAGTATCGTGAACGAGATGCACAGGGTTTGCGCCGAGTTCTTGGAAACAGTCTCCCGACGGCTTCTCCCCGTCTCCAAGACAGGCGAGGAGATCGTCTATTGCTGGACAATGTACGTCTGTTCTCGTCGTCGTGCGGTCGTCTGCTTCCGGGCTAAGCGGTTTCTCTTAGGGTCGCAGATTTCCATCGTTTGATGTGGTCTTGTTTGATTGACTTCCCTGAACATACTGCTCATGCCAAAACTCACGCAAATGCGAGCCACACCGCGTACAAAACGGCTCTCTCCCAGGCAGCCAAAGACCTCTCCCCGATGAACCCTCTTCGTCTCGCCGTCTCCTACTCCTTCGCGATGTTCGCGAAGGATGTACTCAACTCTCCAACGAAGTCGTACCACCTCGTACAACGCGCTATCGAAGACGCAGCTGCCTACACCGCAACTCACCCTCGCGAGCAACCCTCCTCCGAATCGCAGAAGGAGGTTCAGAAATTACGCAACAAATTAGAATCATGGAGGAGCGCCTCCGCATCTCCTTAGATCATTTACTCCCTCCTAGACTTTACTCAATCACCGCCATTGCCGCACATAATCTCGCTCATTTGTCTCGCTCATAAACTTCCCTCATCATAGCCCCTGTAGCCATAGTTTTTGAATGTCCTGTATCATGATTTGTAAACTGGTAGTAACGTCAATAATGAGTGCTTGAGTCTCCGCCCACAACCTCCGGTGTGATTACACAGAAAGAAATTCTCCCGGGTTCTTCCCTCGGATTCAAGTCCGAGCTCGGAACGACTCAATCTCCCAAATATCCATTGCATTCCCCGGGACCGCAGTCATTGGTTACGGTGTATCACCGTTTGACCGACTGGGTGTTTGTTTATCGAAGTTGGTGTCCGTTTGTGGTCGTTTGTGGTCGTTGCCTGGGCTACATTCACTCCTACAATCAGCGACGACCGTGGCGACCACGGACAACTAGTTTCTTCGGAGCATCACGCCAGGACCCCGCGCTCGATTCCAAGGTTGGCGTTCGTGCTCATAGAACGGAGGGATCTCGTCAAGATCTTGCCTATTGTTCCGAACCCGTTAGCCCCTTGCCATCTCCGGACAAGGTTATAGCCGACGTGTTCCCAATGGAAGCAAACGGCGGCTACTCGCTGGTCCGTTGGGGGAGACCCGGTCACTACGGCGACACGAAGGTTGTGTGGAGGAAGCCCACGACCGGTCCTTGTAATAATGGCAGGCTGCTGCACGATTCAACGGGCGAAGGCCGCGCCGCCAAGGTAGAGTGGAACAACTAAATTGATGCCTCTCTTTCACCGAGGTATATGTGTAAGCTTGTCGGGACATAGATCAGTTTCATGCATTGATCCTGTTGCGGATTAGATGCGAGGGTCTTTCCTGCGGGGAACGGTCGAACCACAACCACACGATGTATTGACCCAAAGGCCATTTAACTCGCAGCCGGATATTCCCTTTCACCGCAAACGTACGATGGTGAGGATCGAAATGTGGGGCCACGACAGCAATAATATCCCAAGAGCATGGTCGGGAAACGGATCAGGCAGCGGCCAACAGTCCCCCGACGGACAGAACGGGGTTCTCCCGGCGAGTCCAATTCTTGCGCCTGGGTTAAAGGGATCAACGCCCTTGTTTTTCGTTGGAAATTGCGCACAACCCCCGAGTGGGTTTCAGGGAGGTGGCGATGGGAAGGGTGTGTCCGGGAGGAGTACGCCACAGAGTGCAGACAGTTGTGGTCGGTTTACACAATCTCGGGAAAAAGGCGGTGGCGCTAAGAGGGTTGTAATTCGATTGAATCTATGGAGATGTCTACTCGGTCTTGCCCTGGAGGATGTTCAGTTGACTCGGAGGACAGACGGGGGGTAAGCAGCATACCTTGACCAAGTTGTATACGCTGTACACGATTCCGACGCACCCGACGCTGAAGGCGGAATAGTAGACGCCTTGGACAAACGTGAGTCGAAACCGGGCCCGGCATCACGTTTTCCGGGAACCTACCCAAGTAGAGGCTGGACCGTGGCATCCTGTAGTGGAGGGGCTTTTTGGAAGCCTATATTCGTAAACAAAGCAAGGTCAGCGACCGGAGGTTTGACCCGCCACGCAGTTCGGCCCTTCCGCACCTGGATGAACTTCTGCCTCTCGAGGACTCGGTTGGGCTCTACTTTGGAATAAAAATTTGAGAGGTGATGAAAGCTTATGGCGCGCACTGTTAACGACAGCAGAGAGGACCATTGTGGGTTGAGGGTCGGCGACGACTGAGGAGGTTGAGAAAGGAGAAATCCGGGCCTTGCCGATCACGTGCAACACCTTGCATTGGCTGGAACTACGATGGCCACAGACCGCGTCCGCGTCAGAGTGCGTCCCACATCCAACCCCACTTCCGCTTTTCGTGTTTTTGTCGCGTAGTTGAATGCCAAAAGTCCTCTCGAACAGGGTCTAAGCATCTATCGTCCGATTATCTACGGGAACACAGCCAGCGTCCTCACCCCGAAGGAGAGAGAGTCTGCTCCTGAGACCCATACCCACAGGTGGACCGTTGCCGTACGTAGCGCGGCCTCCAACCCAGACTCTGATATCGTCGGAGGTGCCGACGACTTGGGGTATTTCATCAAACGCGTAACGTTCAAACTTCACGACACATACCAAAATGCCGTTCGAAGTAAGTGAAGGAGAGAGCCGCTCGCGCTTTACTTTGATCGTGGAATGTAAATAACCGCTCGCGATCATCCAGATATTGACAAGCCACCTTTCGAGGTTTCGGAAACCGGATGGGGAGAGTTCGAAATCAATATCCGGATAACTTTCGTCCAAGAGTCTGGCGAGAAACAAATAACGCTCTACCACCATCTCAAACTTCATCCCTGGGCCGAGGGTGAGGGTTCGGTCCCTCCCCCTATCGAACAGGCGATAAAGTTGGGACCGGTCCACTCGTGGCAATATGACGAGATCGTCTTCACCGATCCCTTCCAGTCGTTCCTGAACATCCTCACAACCCATCCTCCTACCCCGCTTCGCAGGACAAGCAAGAAGCCAGTGCCATACAACACCGCCAACCCTTCTTCTCTGGAAGCTTCCAGAGGTGGCGTCCCAGAGTTCACACAATTGATGGAAAAGGAGGAAGCTGAGAGGTTGGAAGCGGCAAAGAAGGCAGTGTCTATGGAACAAGAACGGTTACGACTTCGTCTCCACGAAAGAGAAAAGGAGTTGGAGGTCTTGAGGCAACAATTAGGCGAGGTGTAGACCAACATATACGCTGTATCGCAGAGCCTGTACTTTACGACCCGAAAAAAATGACGTGGTCAAAGGATCATCAATTCATCATTCACCCTGTCTATCCTGCTTGCGGTTGAATCCACCAGTCAGTGCCTTGATGAGAGTGGCACCAGTGAGATTTTCTCCATCGGACTTGACGGTGTCCACCATATCCTATTAGATTGGAATTGGTGTGTGGGCTAAGAGCGAATAACGAACGAAGGGGGCCTACCCTGAAATATTTACCCGACCGGGAACGAAGGCCCTGATCCAGTTCTTCCAGGAACTCCTCCGCTTCCCGATCGTTACCAACCTGGAGGAACTGTATCCCGACCTACGATGGCGGAAGGGGTCAGCTGGTCACTTTCTGGGGGGGATGCGAGATGGATCGAGTACCTGATCAGTGGGGAAATTATTGGCCGCGAGGTAGGTGGCTGCGTCGATGATCCCTTCTTCTGGGCTGTCGGCTAGTTCGTAAAAGGTTCAAGGTGCTCAGCGTCCGTATGCACGCGGGGTGAACGACAGGGCGACTTACAGGCGGCGCCGTCAGTTATTATGAGGAAAAGCCTTTTCTTCGCACCCCGACGACCTGCAGGAGTGGATATCTGTTGCCTGTACTCGAGCAAGAGCGCTTCGAGGACGTCTCCTGTCGGGGTGTGTGTCCCCTCCTCTGGTTCCGGGATTGACCTCCGAAGCCGGTCCAGGTCGGAGGTGTTCTGGAAAAGGTTCAGCGAGTCGGTTTGCCCCCGAGATGGACGAACACTATACCTTTACTACCCTGTTAGCGTGGCGATTGTTCAAGAAGTGGATGTCTATCCCGTTTGTGTCGTATTTAGCACCCACGGCCACTAGCGTTTTGAGCGCGGTCCATGCCTAGAGTTCAGGCAAAAGTGTTGGTTACCTCCGACAACAACGGTAGCGTGTGTGCGGTGGGGGAGAGAACGATTGCTTACCTGATTCCATCGACTTATGTTTTGAAGATTATCAGCTTTCGTCATGCTGTGAGAGTCGTCCAGGATTATGACAATATCGTAATACTTTAGCGCCTGGAGGGGATCTTCTCCTGAGGAATCCGTTGAGGCGTGGATCTGGCTGGGGGTAGGAAAGTAAACCGCGTGCGGGTGGGGCTTGTGTGGCACAGGCTTCTTGGAATCCGTCGCCCAGTCATTGAACTCCGAACCCTTCTTTGGACTATACGCCGGTGGCGCATCGTTGTCGCAGGGGCGGTAGTTCTGAGCGGACCACTTGGGAACAGAGGGATCGGATGAATCTATACCGTAGGCGCAGTCGACCTTGGAGCTCCCAGGACTCGGTGGGGGACGATAGCCCCCCTGCGGTCGCGATGAGCTGTTGCTCGAAGTTGAGCTGGAAGGGAAATTGAAGAATTTTCCAATGCCCATTACTGCGGTGTGCTTGGGGCCGTGGGGTGAGAGAAGAACGGAGGTGGCTAAACCCACTCCAGCGGCCGTCCTCCTTTTATGCGAACTAGAGGGGGCCATGGTTTGTCAGGCGTGAGCATGTGATCGAGGACCCAGAAGGCACGGCGGCTATACTTAGTAACTCTTAGCGACTGGGAGCTCACCGCCTAATCGGGACGCTACCTGGGCTGTGGGTAGGCCGTGGTCTCCTTCTTCGGCCCCTCTGTGGTACTGGAAAAGCACCATTCGCCACCAGAGTACAGGTTCGGAACCCAGACTCACCCCTTGGGGGAATTGGCGGGTAAACCGTCCGCCTTGTCTGTTTGCGGATTGGTAGCCGTTTTCGAAAAAATACTCACAGGATCTTCTACTCACGTGTGAGTCCTGGGGCGCTCGCGAACGATAGGTAATGGAAGTTGGAAGCGTCGGAATGTGCGATGCTGAGCCCCACACGTAAGCAGAAGACCCTTTTCGAAAATGAGCAATCGACATACAAACAACTGTGATACAGGCTGTGGGACAAGTTTGAAGTCATGGTCAGCCCTTGCACAGGTAACAGGTAGGGAGTTAACCCATACGCTCTGGGTTCAAGTGCCATGGCACAGCACCGTGGACGATAAAACACACACACACGTAGTCTGAGGAGTTGGCAGGGTGTATCGCCCGGTCTGTTTTCCGTTTATACCTCTTTGGTTGTTGGGGACACCCACTCGTTTACGGAAACCCCGGACCGTGGACCCACGACAACCTTCAGCATGTCGTGTACCCCAGTTAATTTCTGGGGGCGGTGCAATAGCTATGCGCCGGGGCAGCTTTGCCTCTTCTCGATTTACGGTTTTGCTGACGACGTCACAGTGGACAAACCGAGTAACGCCGAACGCGCTTTGCGGTTTCAACTTTATAAAACACTTCGAGGGGAAATGGAAACAGATACATAGGTACATACAAGGCCAAGCGAGTACAAGAACGATAAACAATTTGAAGCGAATCCCGAAAACCGAGGGGTGGTACCTCCGCAGGTTGTATATTTACATGGGTATACGGCTGCCCTGAAGTAGAAACCGGGGAAGGGAACTAGGACCTGTCGATCTTGCGGTTGATGCCTCCCAGGAGGAGTTTGGTCAACCTAGCGCCGGTCACCTCGCCAACAGTGTACGGCTCGGTATCAACCATATCCTGGAAGGTTTTAGTCGTCAGACAAAATGTTCAAACTACCGACTCAAGGAGTCTCCTCACCCGAATCGAGTGTTTCTCCTTGAGGTCGTTGTCAAGTGTTTCAAGGAAAATCCTCGCTTGGCGATCCGAGCCGATCTGGATGAATTGGATACCGAGCTGAAAATATGGGGGTGAGAGGCGCTCTGGAAGATCCGAGGCGAGCAACGCACCTGGGAAAGGGTTGCGCCCGCTTTATCCAACCGCCGAGCAATCTGGACGATGGCATCCTCAGCGTCATCGGCTGTTCGTCGCCCACCAGTCAGATTCACTTCGCAATGACCGACTGAGATAACTCACTGGCCCTCCCATCAGTGATGACGACATAATTGGTCTTCTTATGGAGCTTCCCCTTGTCGAGGGTCTTCAGCATTTGGTGGGTGACCCTCTCCAGACATTCTCCCAGAGGGGTAGGGCCGCTGGGCGAGACCTCACTGAACAATTCTGCCACGTCGTATTCAGACTGACAAGTCAAGCCGCGTCAACAAACCGTTATCTGTCCAGGAACGATAAAACCGCACTATGAATCGCTTTACCTTGAGACGCTCTCCCTTCTCGTGGTGGTTGAGGAAATGGATATCAATACCGTTCTTGTCATATTTGGAGGCGACCACTGCGAGTGTCGACAGTGCCCTGCATGCCTGGTCAACAGAAGACGGCGAGAATCAGCGATCGGTTCGATCGGGGGTGCGGGGCCGCGTACCTGAGTCCACAACGGTTCCATACTTCCCGAGTCGTCAACGATTATGACCGTGTCATAATCCCTGAGAATTTGCAACTCGTCCTCCTTGATCCCAGCATCGACAAATTCGCCGGGGAGAACGTAAGGCGGCGGCGGGTCATTCACTACTTCGGGATCCTGAGGCGAAGAGGAGAACATCTTCTCCATCTTTGAGAATAATTCCTTTTTTCCAAACACCATGGTGGGCGTGGTATGAAGTTAGTGTGCGGGTGGGTGAGTGGGGGGGAACTGGTGGGAGGGTACGGGATTGAACGTTCTGAACAAACGTCAAGTCCCCATCAGCAAAACCGTCCGATTGCTGTGGCGCTGTGCGCGCCATAGCGATCCATAGCAACGATCACCACAGACATACCCTTTGGTGACACAGAAGCTCACAGCGCCACAGAGACTCCGGACGGTTTTGCTGATGCCGCGGTTTATAACGGAATGGGACAAAAGGTCCGTGATCATGCATCATGCATCACCATGCTGTGTCCCTGTGTCTCACTGTAGTGTATCCCTTTTCAGCTTCCTTGTCAGTTCGGCTGGGGCGCTGTAAGGCCAAGGGGAGAAATACAGCTTCTCGCCCAATCGGCAAGCACTGCTGACTGGGGACAGTTTACCACAGTTTTATTCCTTATTACCCACAACCCTAGCACCAAGGATGCAATGCATCGTGGT
>Ga0307516_10010661_pt1 | contig 10080 bp, 17 predicted proteins | sample 19_EM_MG_FD_203310 | JGI IMG/M metagenome (GOLD analysis project Ga0307516, IMG submission 203310) | Populus trichocarpa ectomycorrhiza microbial communities from riparian zone in the Pacific Northwest, United States - 19_EM | ecosystem: Host-associated > Plants > Roots > Unclassified | place...
GACCTCTTTTTTCGTCCTTTCGATCATCGCCCTACCGTAGGCGGTGGTGCTGGACGAGATAGGGATACAAGGGAGTTTTCCGATCGTCGCTCCGGTGAAACCGTACACGGAATTGGCGCTAATCTGACGAAGGCTTCAGCCCCGGAATGTAGAAGGTATAAGTCCACACACTTTCAGAGCGAGCTGCCTGCCATCCAGCACAGCCTTTTTGAACGGATCCGTCTCTTTCTTCAAATCTGCTTTTGCCCTCTTCCTGGCAGAAATCAAGTCGTCCAGAATTGTAGGTAAGAGACCTCGCCTCTTCGTTTGCTTGACAAACAAGTCTACATCCTGCATAAGCAACGAGCAATCACCGCGTGGGTAGAGGAGCGCACCGTTATTAGGCGTTTGGGTGTAATCCACGTCCTTTATTAGATCCAGCCTCTCGATAGTGGCTTTGTCTAGGAGCGTGGTATAGCAAAGATTGTGAGCCATCATGATTGACGGGTACAGCGAACTGAAATCCAAGGTCGCGATGGGAACGTCGTAGAAACCCTTCTTGGGCTCGATGACCGTTGCACCCTCGTATTGTTCGTCAGAACCTAGCACCAGCGTTCAGCGCTACTGAAAGGCCCCGAGCGAACACCATACCTTCGCTCTTGAGATTGGGGACGAGAAAGTTTTCTTCGTTGGCTTTCCTGTACAACTGCGACAAGACTTTGATGGATTGACCTCTCGCGAGGAGGTAATTGAACGGTACGCCCGTTACACGTGCCATCTCAATGTAGTTGATGAAGCACATGAGTTTGTCCATAAGGCGTTGAGGCAGATACGCATCCTAATGTAACGTTCTAGGTTAGTAGACGAAACCTAGAGTGTCATAGGGACCCTAACCTTCAAACAGTATACCGCTAACCGTCTCCTCGATTCTGGGGTCCCGTTCTGGAGTTCCGTTATGACGGAGTGGTGCACTTCCTCCTTCTGCTCCCCCAAGAACTGAGCACAGACGGAATTGAGAGTGTAACTTCGAAGTTTGTACTCCCTCTGCATGAACTGCAGGAGATCAAGTTGCAGTCTCCCTTCCATTGGGGTCTCTTTGGAATCACGCTGACCGTACGCTTTTGACGAGAAGTGGGTTTCTTTCGTCTGCGTTTTGACTAGTACACATTATCAGAACACATCGACGAAGAATTGGAAGAAAACGCACTGTTAAGACGCCCAAGGTAAGGGAAGTCAAAAATCCTGAGGTGTTTTGCGCGCTCCGTGAGGTATGGCAAATCGAAGCCGGAGATGTTATAGCCGATGATCATATCAGGGTCGACCTTCTGGAGAAACTTCGACCATTCCAGCAACAGCTTTGATTCATCCTTGAAGGTGATGACTTGTGAGCCGGTGATATTAGAGCAGGTGTTAAGTGTGAATATATTCCGAATGAAAGGTTTCGATTCGCCTGAGCGTAACACGGGTCAACTTCCAACGACTGCATTGAGATGCGCTCTGGTGTTTACCTTGTCGAGTTACCATGTTGGCGACCTGGATGACCGGATCTTGGTTAGCCTCTGGGAAGATGCCCTTTCGGCCCGCGCATTCGATGTCAAAACTGAGGATGCGGAGGGGTGCAATCTTGGACCATTCGCCTTCGGGTGGATGCGATATAAATTTGTCCCACCTGCACTTCCTTGAATACAAGCGGGGCCGGGATTCCTTGGGTTGACATACCTCGTGGAAATCTCAATCTGGCACTTGGACTTCTTCGCATGAACGAGGGTGTAGTTACCTGCGGGGACCTCGATCCAATTCATGCCGACAACTTTCGTGTCAATCATGAACCGTAGGGTATATGCGATGTTGCTTTCAAAAGTCGGAACAGCAGCACCAAACAATTCTTGGTAAGAACATTGACCTCTTTCGAAGACGCGTATGGGAAGGTAAGGTCAAGATGCCAGAAGAGGATTCAATGCACTTATCTCGAACTTTGGGTAGATTCCGTGCATCGATGGTAACGATCCTGATGAAATTGACGGGCGTATCCCCCTTATATCCCCAAAGGCTCTGTTTCTTGACAAGTTCCGTTCGTACGACATTTTCACCCCCTGAAACTTCCTACGCAAGCGGGTCAGTGTCAGGATGCGTGGGTTGGTGTGAAGGCGTACGTTGAGGTAGTTCTTGAACGACTCCAGGTCGCTACTTGAAAAACCGCGTGGGCATGGAATATAGAAATACGGATCGAAGTTGGTAACGTTCAACATCACGCTGTGTCCCTCCTGTTGGATATAACGTCGGGAAACAGCTTTAATGGAAGGCGGATTGCGCACCTGGGTTACCCCAAACAACCGCACCATGATACCGACACCGGTGGAGTCGGTGGCTTCGTCAATGTCGATCTGTTGGAATACTGGGAACGCCGATTCAGTTCACGGAACGACGTACCATAAGGACCACCTTACTAATTGTATCCCTCTTTGGGTTGATTGTGGGTAGCGGTGGGCGATCCCAACTATCCGAACCGCCCTCAACATCTGTGCGGCCGAGTTGAGGAGATCTCGTCAGGTTTCATCGATAGGACATACGGGTGTCCTCCCCAGCATCCTCCTTCAGCTTCTGCAGTACATCCGCAAAGGATGACTGACTCTGAGGTTGTGAGCCAGAGGGGTCAAGCCTTCTTTTCTTCGTGGCGGGTTCGGAGGTCCGGCCATCTGTCATCGTCCTATTTCGCAGTATTGAGTCTGGACCCTGATCTCCGTTCACCGGTTACGCACTTTACTCTCGCTAATGGAACGTTCTCCTTGAAGGAAGAAGAAGGAGGGTCGATATCCATGAGTCGTATCGCGTCTGATCGTCGGAGGAAGATGAGGAGCGCGTCGCTCGTGACACGGCGCGTTTGTGGCTGAGATTCGGAACGTGGTCGGCCCTCGGTGCGGGATCGCCGTCAGGGCGGCCTGATCACCAACGTGGCTGAACGAGCATCCTCTCTCACTTCTACCACCATAAACCACCGTCGTTTTGCTCAGGATGGCCCCCAAGACCTTCGCCGATAGACCCATCAACAAACTGGTCTTATTCGACGTCGATGGCACCCTCACACCCGCCCGCCAGGTAGAGATACCCTCCACTTGGTTACCGCTTTCTCGTCGGTGACGTTTTTTGCCCGGACGGCGTAGAGCGTATCCCCAGTGATGCTCGAGCTTCTGTCCGAGTTGCGAAAGAAGGTCGCCATTGGGTTCGTGGGGGGTTCGGATCTCCCGAAGATCTCAGAACAATTGGCCATCGATGGCAACCCAGGTTCGCCTTGACATACCATTCTGGTGAACTCGATTCTTAAACCCCCATCCTTGCAGTTGTCGGCAAATTCGACTATGGGTTCGCCGAGAATGGGTTGACCGCCTACAAACAAGGCAAACAACTCCCTTCGCAATCGTTTATTAAGTACGTCGGCGAAGACAAGTACAAGCCTCTCGTGAACTTCATCCTGCATTATATCGCGGATTTGGATGTCCCTATTAAGCGGTAAGGCATCACCGCACTATCGTTCAGATTGAGACCCTTATTCGCGGTGATAGAGGTACCTTTGTCGAGTTCCGTAACGGAATGATCAACGTCAGTCCCATTGGACGAAACGCAACGTACGACCCTCCTTCCCCAGCACGACGATTCGCTCAACTCACCATGTCCTAGGATCGCGGAACGTCACGAATTCGAGGCCTACGACAAGGTCCGCACTGCAATCACCGCTTGGCACCCAGTCTCTAATACGCTCTCACAGATTCACGGTGTCCGCGCCGCCTTCGTAAAAGTCCTGAGGGAGAAGTTCGCCGACTACAATCTCACCTACTCCATCGGGGGACAGATATCGTTTGACGTGTTCCCCACTGGTTGGGACAAAACCTATTGCCTGCGACACGTCGAAGACGAGGGGTTTGATGAAATACATTTCTTCGGCGACAAGACATACCAGGTATCCGGGAACTTTTTGCCTTGCAAAACCTAGTTCACTGACCGGAAAACAGGGGGGTAATGACTACGAGATCTTCACTGACAAGAGGACCGTTGGACATACGGTCACTAGCCCCGAAGATACTCAACGAATACTCAAGGAGCTCTTCTGGAGCAACTGATCCGCAGCTGTGACCTCTTCACATGGGATGTGTATTCCGTATATACCTTGGCCGCGCTCAACAATATACACAGATAACCAGATCTGCATTGCGGGCCAGTTTCAGCGACTGCAAGCGATCCTGAGAATTTCCGTAATCCGTGAACGAAGAGCTGTCCCCACGGGATAAGAGACTCGCGTAGCCGCCCGTTGATAGCCTCGTGTATACTGAGCGTCTCCAATCGGGCAGCACGCCAATGGGCAACTCGGCCTCCCAGGTGCCAACTCAAAATCGCTCCCCCGATACTCATACAGTGGTGATAAATGCCTGTTATTTTCTTTACTTCTACTTATGGTGTGGTGTCGGAACAACCGCAGGTTCACCCTACCCTCTTCCCCGGCCGATTGTGCTCCTGATCCTTGAATTCAACCCCGCATAGTTTCCGCGTCGCCACCTATTTTCACTGGAATGACGGTGGTTTCATTACAGAGCTACAGATCTGAGAGTCATAGGAATCCGTCCTGCGCGTCGCACTTTCGTTACAATCATTGCTCGCCAGCCACGGCGAAGGCAAACAATGCGTGAAACAAGCCCGTGACGATCGCGCTCTTGTCACACTTGGTAGGTCTCCCTAACCTGAACCACCATGGCGTACATCAAGGACAGAAACATCGTCGGCATACCGCCCGTATCCACAAAAACTCCGCCCAATCCGCTCCTTGGCTACGATGGAGGCGAAACTGCACCGCCCTCTACAACTTCATCGACGTCCAGCGCGAACCAGAGCACCCTCACACACCGGGCCCTGTTGTACGACCAACGTTGTTTGGTCACTGGTTCTGTTTCCACTCAGTTACGACCTTACCGCCTCGTGAACGTCGGTTCCATGGATAAATCTAATCTAGAGGAAAAACTCGCTCGGAAGAAAGAAATGGTGCGCATCTGCCATTCTCGACGTATAGGCTGTGGTAGAGTACTTATTCTTGTTTAGGAACGCATCCTCACCCGGCAACACTTTGGGACTGGGAACTTCTTCTTGGACAGCTTACCGAACTGTATTACCAGTGAGTATCTTTCCACCCGGTCGGAGATATCGAAGTACCTAAGCGAATTCCCAGTCGAAACCCAGTGGCATGGTGGCCCTGATACGCATGGTTCCTTCTGTATCACTGTCCCTCTGCTCCAAATCTTGGAGATCGTCTCGGAGCTGGATACTAGTAACCTTGATTGGGAAGAGCGAGCCAGGTCGGATCCAAATGCCCCTCGTAACTTGGTAGTGCGTGAACAGACGGCTATCTACAAAGCCGAAAACCTCATATTCCTCCCAGATGACAAAAGCCCCATTCGTTGTCGAGAAATGTGTCCTTCTCCTACTTCGCCCCGAGCTTCTTCTTCCTGAAGGCCGTCCCCTCCTAATCAATACCCGCCGTGCACTCCGGGAACCTGGTGGACCTCCCCTTTCCGACTCCGATGCCGCTTCGTGGACTCGGTACTTCCCTCACCCTAAGAAACCGTATCTCGTCGACGCATCCCGTCAAGAATTCGAAGAGTTTGATTTCGTATCGAAGCGTTCTCGGGAGCAGAGCCTCTCCATTTTCTCCCTGCTGGTTAACGCCAACTCGAAACTTCAGGCCGCCGATAAACGGAAAGACTACCCTCCTGGTACCAGGTCCTACATTACCAATGTCGAGGATGCAGTCAGAGCCATATTTTTTGTCCCCCGTGGGATTCAGAATGGTGGGGGTCTCGCCGATGAAGAACCCCATGACTTAAGCGTCGAATTTGATGATTCTGATAACTATTCTGAGGAAGAAGAGTATGATGACCAAGACCAAGACCAAGATGACGGACCGGACACGATCAATGGGCTCACTTTCCCAGAAATGGAGACGGTTATACAGCGGGCATCGGATGGTTCCATTTCAGCAGAGGAACGAACGGAGGCCGCAATGTTAATGCTCGGAATGGCAGGGGGTGAGTTCTGTTACTCTCTATCGCTTCACTCTTCCTCCCTGATTCCAGGCAATAGGCCGTAGACGTCCACAGGCGGTTTCTCCACTACTCCAGGACTACTTGTAAGCGTGTAGTGACGAACGGCAGCCCCGAGCGCCACGAAGAAACCGTTGACCACCGCGGTCATCAGTTCGCAGGAATTTGTGCCAGCGGAGGAGATGCTCGAGCTTAGGGATCACGGGGAGGGTTTTGTCGTTTGACTTCCGTAGCGACTTCACCTCCGTTCGCGACTTCTTCTGTTTGCTACCCAGGCCTCTACTCTGTGATTCGCTACCACTTAGCTTATTCATAAACTCGAACCCTCTTTGTCCCACAGTCGGACTTTCCCCCCCAAAACCTAGTTCACCGACCAGAACACATCTTCACTGACAAGAGGATCATTGGACATACGGTCACCAGCCCCGAAGATACTCAACGTCAACGGGCATTCAAGGCGCCGCCGTTCCGCCAGAGCGACCGATCTTGGACTCCAGCCTTCGGGCGTCTGGCTGAGAGACCACGAACACCTTTAGAATAAGACCCTACGGTTTATAATGGAACGCTTGGGCAAGCCGCCGCAAGGCCCTCCAAAATAGTTAGAATTGGTCTTCGAACACCGCGCTCGAAGCGGTAGGTGGAGGTTCGAACAACATGCACGAATATCTGTTTGTTTCGCCATTCTCGAAGCGTTGTTCGAGGGGGTGGGAAATCCGGTTGCGGAGTTTAAACTGGCACCGGGTTGCCAGCCCCAGTCACAGCGAAGTGTGGGTTGGTCACGCGACGGCCCAACTCTTGAACCCGAGCCACCATGGCGTACATCAAGAACAAAACCATCGTTGAGATACCAGCCCTAGCCTCCAAACCCCCCCCCAATCCTCTACTCGGCTATGATGGCACTCGTACCGGCCGGGCTTCCACAATCAGGTCGGGATCGTCGCAGGCAAGCGTGACCCAGAGCACCATCCGGAACCGGGTGCTGTTGCACGATCAACGCTGTTTTGTGACCGGTGCTCTCTCCACTCAGTTGGAAGCTTGTCACCTCATAAACGCTATTCGCGTGAAGGCTGGTAACCGAGTGCGAAAGGAACCTCTGAAGGAAGCAGTTGTGCGCGTTCCATCACTCCTGACACGCTAGGCGCTGACGGAATTTCTCGCTCAGGAACATATCCTCACCCGACAACAGTTTGGACTCGGGGCCTTCTTCTTGGACAGCCTACCGAACTGCATAGCCAGTAAGCCCCTTTTTCACTTGGCCGCAATCATCAAGGCAGGGGTCTAATTGAATGCCCAGTGGAAGCCCAGTGGCATGGTGACCTTGATACGCGTGGTTCCTTCTGTATCACCGTCCCCCTGAAACAAATCTTGGAGATCGTCAAGAAGCTGGATATTAGTAACCTTGCTTGGGAAGGTCGAGCCAAGTCAGATTCAAATGCCACTCGTAACTTGGTAGTGCGTGAAGCCGACGGCTCTTTACGAAGCCGAAAACCTCATATACCTCCCAGATGACAGAAGCCCCATTCGTTGTCGAGAAATGTGTCCTTCTCGCACTTCGCCCCAAGCTTTTTCTTCCTGAACGCCGTCCCCTCCTAATTAACACCCGCCGTGTACTCCGGGAACCTGGTGGGCCCCCACTTTCCGACTCCGATGCCGCTTCGTGGACTCAGTACTTCCCTCACCCAAATAATCTCCACCTTATCGACGCATCCGATCAAGAGTTCGAAGAGTTCGATTTCGTATCAAACCGTTCTCAGGAACAGAGTCTCTCCATCTTCTCCCTGTTGGTTAATGCAAACTCAAAGCTCCAGGCCGCCGATAACAGGAACGACTACCCTCCTGGTACCAGGTCCTACATTGCCAATGTCAAGGAGGCAATCAGAGCCATCTTTTTTGTACCCCCTCAGATTCACAAGCAGACTCCATCCCAAACTCCAGTTGTGCCCTCAATCCCATCGGGACAACAGTCCGACGTCTCCGGTCCAAGGCGATCCACCCGATCTCGCGGAGGTAGGGGGGATAGCGAGAAAACCGGAGGGCAAGGTCCAAGCAACATCGATAGTGGGGATGGCGGCCTCGTTGATGAAGGACACCCTGACTTGTATGCCGACTTCGAAGGTTCTGATAATTATTCCGAGGAAGATGATGAAGGAGGCCATGAAGAGTACGAGGAAGAATACGACGAGGAAGACGAAGAACCGAATATGATCAATGGCCTCACGTTTCCGGAAATGGAGACAGTTCTACAACGGGTATCGGATGGTAATATTTCGGCAGATGAACGAGCGGATGCTGCAATGCTAATGCTTGGGATGGCAGGCGGTTTGTCGCTCTCCATCTCTTCGCTCTCCCTTTCTGACTCCAGCACCAGGCCACAAACGTCCGCAGGTAGTTTCTCCATTGATCCAGGACTACATGTAAGTGGGGAGGGTGCGCCCGACCCAGCCCCAGCCTTCGGTGGTCTGCATTGCAGATGGAACGGCTGTTTATAACTGGGGTTACACAATACTTCCGTTCTCTCTTTCTACCCCGTCCCGGTCCCGTGTTGTACTTTGTCTCATTGTTATCGAGGTGTATCATTTCCGCGGTCCCGTCAACTTAAAACGTAGAACTTCCGCGCTTCAGCGCTCCACAATAGCGGCGACTGGCACTGTCACCATCAAGTCGTACGGGTACCGGGGACCAGAAGTTGAGTCCATGGGCCAGCTCGTTGGGTGCCATATCTCTGGAATGGCTCCGACGCGGTGCTTATGGTCTCTGCATCTGAAACAAGTCTCTATCGTTTGAATGACCGAAATACCTCAGGGACGAATTCAACGATGGTGTTGCAAACGAAAAGGCCAAGTGTCGGGCCACCGCATACCAAGCCGCAGTCGAGAAGGTGATACTCCCCTTGCATTGGTATGTAATGAGGAGCCACAAAATCGAGGAACTGTTGAGCCCAAAGGGATGGAGAAGGCTGGGATCGGGCGACTGTCGAGATCACGCGTGTGCCGACACTCACTTCGGACGCCATGTCCCGGAATAAGGCTGGGGTGGGGTCGAGGAACATGGGCATGCCCTAGAGATGTGTCACTGCGCACAGCGGGGATGGCAGTTTCTACAGCTCGCGCATAGCTTTCGTCAAATTAAACTAAAACCAATTAATCTAGTGCACGTCACTCGCAGTGAGGCCCATGCGTTTCACCACGGACAAACCCTCCTCCTCTGGGAATCGGAGGTAGGTTGTCAGTTATTTCTATTTGTCGTCGTCTTCGAAGTAGAGGTCGGCGCCGGGGAACTGGGCCTTGATGATTTCCCAGAGCCAGTACATTGGCGAACCAAATGTGATATCAGAAGAATAGGTTGAACCCGTGCCACTGGTGAGGAGGGCAACAAACTTGCCGAGGGCGTCGACAATGATGGACCCAGAGTCCCCGACTCTAGAGAACGGAACGCAGTCGTTGTCGTGAGCGCAGACTGCTGCTTCCACTGAATCCCGGCTGCCCAGTTCGAAGTAACGTCGAACATGAGACTCAAATCCAGTCAAACAACCGGTCGTGGTGAGTGTGGTGAGGCCACGTTTTATAACATATCGCATGGGGTCGCCTTGGTGGTCCTTGTTGTTGGGCGTGCGCATCTCTTCGGGGGAGAGAATGCCTCGGAGCTCGAGGAGACGTTCGGCTGGATAAACAAAATCGGCGGACGGCGCCTTGATGCGAGGGTACATCAATTTCTTGAACCTGGGGGCGTCGATCTCAGGGCCTGGAAATGTGAACGGTTAGATTAGGCACCTTCAGTTAGACGGATCAGTGCGCACCTAAGTCAAGCACGTTCCCCCTGAAATTCTGTGAGAACTTCTTCTTATCGAGCTTGACGACGCAAATGTCTTTTGTATAACTGTGAGGAGCGGTAGAGACACTGACGGGAGGTGCCCAGACGACGTGTCCAATAACCCGGTCCTTTGGCTTCACCCAATGCTTCTTTATCTTCACAAAGAACTTCTTGAGCTCCTCGATCGCCGTGTGTATCTCGCTCAGCT
>Ga0307516_10010662_pt1 | contig 10078 bp, 10 predicted proteins | sample 19_EM_MG_FD_203310 | JGI IMG/M metagenome (GOLD analysis project Ga0307516, IMG submission 203310) | Populus trichocarpa ectomycorrhiza microbial communities from riparian zone in the Pacific Northwest, United States - 19_EM | ecosystem: Host-associated > Plants > Roots > Unclassified | place...
GTCGACGAAGATGTCCTGCTCGTCGCGGCTGAGCGTGGTGTGTGTCCCCACGCCTTCTCACCGCCTGATCGTTCCCCGCACTCGGCACGCCGCCCATGAGGACGCCTCCTGACCTGCCGACGTACACCGGCTCGAAGAACGACCCGGCTTGCAAGCCGCTGCGGGAAGTACGAGCGCGACCCGTCAGTCACGCCCGCGGGCGTTGAGCCGGGCGGCCTGGCGGGTCAGGTGATCGCGCTCGGCGAGGTTGGGTGCCTTTCGGGCCGCCTCGGCGTAGAGCCGTGCCGCCGTCGCCAGGTCGCCGTCGCGCTCGTGGAGGTACGCCGCCACCGCGGTGTGGCGGAGCAGTGAGTCGTCCAGTGCCGCGAGCGCCGCCAGGCCGGCGCGCGGTCCGTCGGCCTCGCCGACGGCCACCGCGCGGTTGAGCCGGACGACCGGGCTGTCGGTCAGGCGCGCGAGCTCGTCGTACCACTCGACGATCTGCACCCAGTCGGTCTCCTCGGCGGTGGGCGCGTCGGCGTGGAGTGCCGCGATGGCGGCCTGGGCCTGGAACTCGCCCAGCCGGTCGCGGGCGAGGGCCGCCTGCAGGACCCCGACGCCCTCGGCGATCGACGCGGTGTCCCACCGGCCGCGGTCCTGCTCGGCGAGCGGCACCAGGCTGCCGTCGGGCGTGGTCCGGGCGGCGCGCCGGGCGTGATGGAGCAGCATGAGGGCGAGCAGACCCGCCACCTCGGGGTGATCGATCGCGGCCGCGAGCTGCCGGGTGAGCCGGATGGCCTCGGCGGCGAGGTCGACGTCGCCGGAGTAGCCCTCGTTGAAGACCAGGTAGAGGACGCGCAGCACGGTGCCGACGTCGCCGGGCTGCTCGAACCGAACACTGGAGACGGTGCGTTTGGCCCGGCTGATGCGCTGCGCCATGGTCGCCTCCGGCACCAGGTAGGCCTGGGCGATCTGCCGGGTGGTGAGCCCGCCGACGGCGCGCAGCGTGAGCGCGACCGCCGACGACGGCGTCAGCGAGGGGTGGGCGCACAGGAAGTAGAGCTGGAGGGTGTCGTCCACCGCGGCCGCGGGCCCGGGCGCGGGTTCCTCGTCGACGAGGTCCTCACGTCGGCGGCGGGCGGTGTCCGCGCGGGTGGCGTCGAGGAACTTGCGCCAGGCCACGGTGACCAGCCAGCCCTTCGCGTCCCGCGGTGGGTCGGCCGGCCAGACACGGACCGCCTCGACCAGTGCGTCCTGCACGGCGTCCTCGGCCGCCGCGAAGTCGGCTCCGCGGCGGCCGAGGATGGCGAGCACGCTCGGTGTGAGGCTCCGGAGCAGGGCCTCGTTCATGAATGAGGGCACTCCGTGATGGTGGGCGGCGCGGACAGGAACGGGCGCAGCTCCAGCCACTCGTGGATCGGCTTCCCGCCCGCCCCGGGGGCGGCCGACAGCTCCCCGGCCAGCTCGACGGCTCGGTCGTAGCTGTCGACGTCGATCACCATCCAGCCGGCGATGACGTCCTTGGTCTCGGCGAACGGGCCGTCGGTGACCGGCGGGCGACCCTCGCCGTCGTACCGGACCCAGGCCCCCTCGGGGGCGAGCGCCTGACCGTCGACGAACTCGCCCGTCTTTTCGAGCCGGTCCGCGAAGTCCCGCATGTACTGCACGTGGGCCGAGATCTCCTCCTGCGTCCACTGGTCCATGGGCACGTCGTTCACCGCGGCCGGGGCGCCTCGGTAGTGCTTGAGCAGCAGGTACTTGGCCATGGCGTTTCTCCTTGGTGCTGGTGCGGCCCATTGTGGTCGCGTTCACTGCGGGGACGGAGCCGGACGCGTGTTCTCGACATCGCCGGGCAGATTTCTTCCGGCTTTTTCAGATGAGCTCGAGTGGGCCCTCTCGCGGTGTCCGGGGAGCGGCCGCGTGGTCGGATCTGCCCGCCGGGAGGAACCCTTTCGTGTGTGCCCGTTCTGCGACACGAACGGCGCCCGCCCGCAGCTCGGGTACCGCTGGCGTCGGGCCCATGATCGTATGGCTCGACGCCACTCACGGCGCGGGTAGGACGACGACCAGTGCATTGGTGCGGCAACTGATGCCGGATTCACGGGTGTTCGACGCCGAGAAGGCCGGCGAGACGTTCATGGACATCACGCCGGGGCTGCCGGGGACGGACAACTTCCAGCACCGGCCGCCATGGCGGACGCTCGTCGTCGAGACCGCCCGCCGCGTACTCGACTGCACCGGCGGCACCCTGGTGATGCCCATGACCGTCCCGGTCGAGGAGTATCGGCGCGAGATCAGCATGTGCCTCGCCCAACATGCCATCCCGGTAAGGCACTTCGTCCTCCACGCCGCCCGGGACACCCTCCGCGGGCGCATCGAGGGGGACACTGTTCCTGGCCCCTCATCGTTCCGTCTCACATACCTTGAGCCCTACGCCGAAGCGGCCCCCACCTGGCTGCACGGCGAGGCCGAGGTCGTCGACACCACGCACCTCACGCCCGCCCAGGCCGCCCCGCGGATCGCGGAAGCGGTCGGTCGGCCGCATTCCACGCGGGCGGAGCGGGAACGGGGTGGAGTGGGAACGCGGCGGACTAGGAACGCGGCGGACTAGGAACGCGGCGGACTAGGAACGCCACCGCCCCATCCTCGCCACGGCCGTCCCGACCCCCGCGGCCACCAGCCCGATCCCCCCGAAGACCAACGGCAGCAGCCACAGCGAGACGAACCCCTTGATCCGCGCGTCCTCGGGGGAATCGGCGCGGTACAGCACCTCGACGCGCTCGCCCTCGTCGTACGACGGTGGATTGGAACCCGTAGAGCTCCGGAACGTCCTCGGCGTGCCGTCCGCCGAGGTGAACTCGACCACCGGGTACGCCACGGGCTTGTCGGTCTTCCGCGACTTGCGGGACACACCGTTGTGGTCGCTCCGCCACTCCAGCGACACCACCGTGCCCTGGGCACGCTCCGCGTTCGCCAGGAACGAGACCGACATCCCCGCCAGGAGCAGCCCGACGGCCATGAACAGCGCCCCGAACGCGATCGCCCCGAACATGATCCACCGGCGGGCACCCCACTCACGTACCTGAAACCGCACGACGTCCCTCTCACTTGTCCGGAGTGAGCAAGGACGTTATCCCAGCCGGCCCGGTCGCCGTCTCCCGCCCCCGACGGCGGCTGATTCCGTGATCGAACGAGCTTCTACGGCGGACCCGGGCTCGCCCGGTCGGGTGGTTTCCCCTTCGGCCACACCCGCTGTCCGGGGTCAGAGCAGTCCGTCCACCCCCGCCGCCCTTTTCCAGGGGGTACCGCATGGACACGGGCTGTCCCGCCGCAGCCTCGCTCCCCGTACCCCGTGCTCCGCACCCCGCGTACCCGAGGAGGCTCGGACAGACATGACGGACCCCGCGCGCATCGACGTACACCAACACCTGATCCCACCGGACCTCAGCCGTGCGATGGCCGAGCGAGCGGTGGCCCTCGGCTGGCCCGCTCCCGCGTGGGACGTCCAGAGCGCGATCGCGATGATGGACCGCAGGTCGATCGCCACTGGCCTCCTGTCGTTTCCCGCCCCGCTCGCGGCCCCGGACGACCTCGCCGGCGCCCGCGCCGGCGCCCGGAGCGTGAACGACTACACCGCCGAAGTCGTCAAGGACCGGCCCGACCGCTTCGGTCACTTCGCCGTCCTCCCCCTGCCCGACGTGGACGCCGCGCTCGCCGAGGCCGCCCACGCACTGGACGAGCTGAACGCCGACGGACTGATGGTCCTGTCCAACGTGCACGGCCGTTATCTCGGCGACCCGGCGTTCGAGCCGCTCTGGGCCGAGCTGGACGCCCGTTCCGCCGTCGTCCTCGTGCACCCCACCGCACCGCCGGTCGTGCCGGCCCCCGGCCTGCCCGGTCCGCTGGTGGACTTCCCGTTCGACACGGCCCGCACGGCCCTTCACCTGGCTCTGAACGGCGTGCCGGGGCGATACCCCCGGATCAGGATGATCCTGCCCCACGCCGGCGGCTTCCTGCCCTATGCCGCCCACCGCTTCGCGGTCGCCGCCCGGCTCCACCCCGACATCACCCCCGAGGGCCTGCTGAGCGACCTTCGGCGCTTCTACTTCGACACCGCCATCTCCGCCGGCCCGACCGCCCTGCCCTCACTGCTCGCCTTCGCCGCACCCGGACACGTCCTGTACGGCAGCGACTTCCCCATGCTTCCCGAGGAGTGGGCCACCGACTTCGACATCGGACTGGACGAGTACCCGCACTGGGAACCCGAGCAGTTCCACGCCGTCAACCGTGGCAACGCCGAACTACTGATCCCCCGGCTTGCCGGGTCCTGAATCGGTGGGGCGTCACCGACGCTTCCCCATGGAACGGAGCCCCGCCGTGCGCAGTGACGTGTTCGAGGCCGACGGAGCGCGCCTGTACCTCGAAGTGCGCGGCACCGGGCCCGCCCTGTTGATGATCAGCGGAGCCGGAGGGGACGCCGGGTACTACTCGGGAGTCGCCGAGGAGCTGGCCGACGCCTTCACCGTGATCACCTACGACCGGCGGGGCAACTCCCGCAGCACCGGCCGCTCCGCCGCAGCGATGGACCTCGCTCAGCAGGCGGCCGACGCCCGTCGGCTGATCGAGTCGGTGGCGGGCGGACGTGCTCTCGTGTTCGGCAACAGCGGAGGCGCGATCATCGGACTCACGCTGGCCGCGCTGCACCCGCGGGTGCTGACCGGCCTGGTCGCGCACGAGCCGCCTGCCATGAACGTCCTGCCCGACGGCGACCCCGACCGCGGTTTCTTCGACGACATGTCCGCGCTGTACGCCGAGGGCGGCGCCCCGGCGGCGGGACGCCGGTTCGCGGAGACGACGCGCGGTGAGGGGACGTACCGGTGGCCCGACGACCTCTGGAAGCGGTTCCTCGGGAACCAGGACCATCTGTTCGGCACGGAGTGGCCAGGTTTCGCCGGCTTCCGTCCCGATGGGGCCGCCTTGAGGAGCGCGCCCTTCCCGATCGTGCTCGGCGCGGGCGCCGCGGACCGGGGCGCGTACTACGCGCGGCCCTCCGTCGAGATCGCCCGCCTGCTCGGCGTGCCGTGGGTGGAGTTCCCCGGCATCCACATGGAGTACCTGCGCGATCCGGCGGTCTTCGCGGCGGCCTTGCGGGCGCTGGCGACACACATGCTGAGCCGTGAGGGCCGGGTGCCCGCGGAGTGGGTGGGCGGGTGCACGCCGGGAGTCCAGAGCTCGGACCCTGGTGGTGGCGAGTCGTCAGGGGTCTGGGCCGGTCTCGACGACGTTGCCGCCCAAAATGCCGGGCGCCGCCGATCCGCGAGTGGATAACGTGTCTCTCGCCATGCGTCGTTCAGCGGCCCAGGACACCGGTATCGGGTTCGCCCCGACGCGGAAACCCCGGTTCGAATCCGGGCCATGGCCACCTTTACCCACCAGCGGCCATCCGCGCGGACAGACCGGCGACCAGCAGCCTGACATCCTTCTCTCCCGTGATGCCCGGGAGGCGTACGTCATGCCCGGGAGGCGTATGTCGCGAAGGACAACCGCGCCCGGCGCCGCCGCTGCCGGGAACTCGCCGAACAACTCGGCTCCAGGCCCGAGAGGGTGGCCCTGGCCTGGGTCCTGCGCCACCCCGGGATCTGGCCCTCGATCGGCCCGAGGACCACCGAGCAGATCGACCGCTCGCTCGACGCGCGCCGCCCGACGCCGACCGACGAGCAGGTCCGCCGGCTCAGCCACGGCTGGTGAGCCCCGAGGACGACGCCGCGATGCGTTGCGGGCACAAGATCCACGGCTGCGCCTCCGTGTCGACCGGAGAGCGTGGCGCGACCGTGTCGGCTGTCGACAGATCACGCCGGTCTCCCGGTGCGTTTGCCCTGGTCTTTTCTCTCCCGCGTGTCCATACCGACCTGGAGTGGCGGATGGGGGTCACCGGCGGTGATCTTGGCCACCATGTCGGCGAGCAGCCCGACGGCTCGCACGATCTCCTTCTGGGCCTGGTTGCGCTCGCTGACGGCCGCCCCGACCAGGAGCGCGGTCAGTGAGGCGGAACCGTTGAACGCCTGCAAAGTGATCATGGCGCTGAGCAGGTCGCGACCGACGAACGGGCCTGAGCTCTCGGCGGCGGCGATGATGGCGAAGGTCGACACGGACAGGGCACAGGGGGCGGCGCCGGCCAACTGGAAGCGGAAGGCCGCCCAGATCAGCAGCGGGAAGGCGAGGAAAATGAGCGGCGTGCTGCCGGTCTCGAGGATCCCGACGCCGATCGTCGCCGCCACAAGCAGTAGTCCCTCCACCCAACGGGACGGCGGAGCGCCCTTCGGCCAGCGTGCGGAGTGGAGAACGAGCAGAACCGGTGTCACCAGCAGTACGCCCATCGCGTCGCCGGTCCACCAGACCGACCACGTCGGCCAGAACTCGTCCGCGCTCAGCACACCGGCGAGGGCGAGGGTCCCGCTGCCTATCGTCGCGCTGACCAGCATCCCGGTGAACGCACCGAGGAAGATCAGTGTGAGCGCGTCCGGCAAACGGTCCAGTTGCCTGTGGAATCCCGTACGGCGGAGCAGCAGGTACGAGCAGACGGGCGCGAGGGTGTTTCCCGACACGATCGCGAGCACGGCCGGGATCGACGGCCCGAGCGAGACGTTGACCAGGAAAGCGCCCAGTGCGATCGCGGGCCAGACCCGCGGGCCGCGCAGGAGCAGGCTCGCCACTGCGATACCGGTCGGTGGCCACAACGGGGTGACCTGGCCGCGCACCAGTTGCTGGAGCAGTCCCAACCTGGCCGAGCCGTAGTAGAGAGCGGCGACGACGCAGAACTCCAGGGCCGCCGAGCCACCGCGACGGAGCCGCTCGTCCCGCGCGACAGTCATCGAGCGACCTCCGCATAGACATCGCCCCCGTCCCATCATCCGTCGGGTTGCCCGGATCCTCCACGGCACCGTTCACATGAATGTCCGGCTCCGTATCGCAGAGCGTGGAGTCTGCGGGGTCAGGCGTGCGGGGTGCGCACGGCGAGGATGGCCATGTCGTCGTGGCCGTCGCTGGGGTGGCGATCGGCCAGTGCCTGAACAAAGTCCTGGAGGGGCAGGGCGGCATGTTCGGTGGCGAGCCCGGCGAGTTCGTCCAGACTCTCGTCGATGGGGTGGTGAGGATGTTCGACAAGACCGTCCGTGAAGAAGACCACGGTGGTGTCCGGGGGCAGGGAGTGGGTGTGGTCGGGGCGGGGCTGCTCGGGGTCGACCCCGAGAGGTAGCCCGGGGTCGGCGAACAGGTATTCCGCTCGGTGATCAGGGGTGATCAGCAGCGGCGGGACGTGGCCCGCGGTGCTCCAGTGGAGTCGCCAGGCCGATCCCTCGGGTTCGATGCGCGCGAGGGTGGTGGTGGTGACCGGATTGTCCGTGGTGGCGTGCAGGGCGCGGTCGAGCTGGGCGAGGACCGCTCCGGGCGGGTTGCTCTGGTCGAACAGCAGAGCGCGCAGCATGTTGCGGATGGCGGCCATGGAGGCCGCTGCCTGCAGATCATGGCCGACCACATCACCGATGACGACCGCCACGACGTTGTCCGGCAGCGGGACGGCGTCGTACCAGTCGCCTCCGAGTTGCGCGGGCTCGGCAGCGGGCCGGTAGATGGCCGCGGCGGTGAATGGCCGCAGGTCGGGCAGCGTCGGCAACAGGAGTCGCTGGAACTGCTCGGCTCCGAGGCGAATCCGTTCGAACAGGCGGACGTTCTCGATCGCGATGCCGGCGGCACTGGCCAGGGCGACGACGATGTTCTCGTCGTTGACGTCGAAGGGCTGTCCATCGTGCCGCTCGGACAGGTAGAGGTCACCGTAGATTTCGCCGCGGACGCTGATGGCGACGCCGAGCAAGGTGCGCAGATGCGGGTGGCCGGGCGGGAACCCGGCGGACGACGGATGGGTTGAGATGCCGTCGATCCGCAGAGGTTCGGGGTGGCGGATCAGATGCCCGAGGACACCCAGGCCGCGAGGCAGACCGGTCTCGGCAAGATCAGCGCGTTCCTCCTCGGACAGACCGGCGGCGATGAACTTCTCCAGGTACTCCCCGGATTCATTGAGTACGCCCAGTGCCCCGTAACGGGCGCCGACCAGGTCCATGGCGGTGGCCACGATGCGGTCCAGCACCGCGGACAGCTCCACCTCCCGGCTGATGGACACCACGGCGTTCAGCAGGCCCTGCAGTCGGTCCATGGCTGCCAGCAGAGCTCGCATTTGCTCGTCGACCCTGCTCAACTCGTCGCGCAGACGCAGGCGGAGGTCGGCGAGGTGCGGCTGGCCCGGCCGTTTCCCTTCCTCGTCTCCTGCCATCACGAGCGTCCAGAGGACGGATGCCGCGTAGCGGTCACCCTCAGCCGGCAGTAACGGGGGACATGCCGCATCCGCTCGCGCAGCACCTCACTCGAGCGGTACACACCGGCCTCCTGACGCGCCCCTGATCAATCGAGCCCACAGCGTGGCACGGTCGAAAACATCAAACGGACATTACTCCAAAAGCGGCATGCCACACCGGGGCGGGCGAATTTTCTGTGGCCGGAGAGCAACATGATGAGTTGCGACGCCTATCCCATTGCGCGAAGCGGCATTTCATGGCCTGCTTCAGAGGCCGGTAGCGTCGGATTCATGGAATGGAGTTTTCAGACGGCCGAAGAGTTGGCGGCCGCGTTGCGTGCCGGTGAAGTGACCTCGGCGGAATTGACCGATGAGGCGATTGCCCGTATCGAGCGCGACGACAAGGTGATCAACGCGATCTGTGTGCCGGACTTCGACCGGGCGCGGGCCGCCGCGCGCGGTGCCGACCAGGCGCGCGCCCGCGGCGAGGTCCGGCCGCTGCTCGGTATTCCGGTGACGGTCAAAGAGTCCTACAACATGGCTGGGCTGCCCACGACCTGGGGCATGCCGCAACACCGGGACTATGTGCCGGCCGAGGACGCGGTACAGGTGTCGCGGCTCAAGGCCGCGGGCGCGGTGGTGCTGGGAAAGACCAATGTGCCCTTGGGGCTGCAAGATATCCAGAGCTTCAACGAGATCTACGGCACCACTGCCAATCCGTGGGATCACGATCGCACGCCGGGCGGATCCTCCGGCGGATCAGCGGCGGCCCTGGCGTCCGGATTCTGCGCGCTGTCCATCGGCTCCGACCTCGCCGGTTCCCTGCGCACCCCCGCGCATTTCTGCGGCGTCTATGCGCACAAGCCGACACTCGGACTGGCGGCAACCCGCGGCATGGTCGCGCCGCCGGCACCGCCATTGCCGGTCGACCTCGACCTCGCCGTCGTCGGTCCGATGGCGCGCACTGCCCGCGACCTCACGCTCCTGCTCGACGTCATGGCCGGACCGGACCCGCTGACGCTCGGCAAGGCGCACGACTTGACGCTGCCGCCCGCGCGCCACGAGCGGCTCGGCGACTTCCGGGTCTTGGTCGTCGACGAGCATCCGCTCATTCCGACCGGGTCCGCTGTGCGGGCGGGCGTGAACCGGGTGGCCGACGCGCTTGCCGACGGCGGCGCCCGCGTCGAACGGCACACTCCGCTGCTGCCCGATCTGACCGAAGCCGCCATGCTTTACACGCAGTTGCTGTTTTCGGGCTCTGTCGCACGTTTTCCCGTCGAAGCGTACGAGCAGCTGGGGACCCGCGCCGCCGGACTGAGCGCAGACGACCAGAGTCTCGACGCGGCGCGGCTGCGCGGGATGGTGTTCAGTCACCGCGACTGGATCGAGGCCAACAACCATCGCGAGCTCCACCGTCACGGCTGGCGGCAGTTCTTCGCCGAGTTCGATGCCGTGGTGTGTCCGATCACGCCGACTCCCGCGTTCCCGCACGACCACAACCCCAATCCGCTGGAACGCCGGATCGACATCGACGGCGTCGAGTACCCGTACTTCGACCAGCTCGTCTGGGCTGGTCTGGCCACCATGCCCGGCCTGCCCGCCACCGCCATACCAGCGGGCCGGTCCCCCGAGGGTCTGCCGGTGGGAGTGCAGCTCATCGGTCCGATGTTCGAGGACCGCACCCCGCTGCGGCTGGCCGAACTGCTCGAGCAGAAGATCGGCGGCTTCCAGGCACCGAGGTAGGGCGTACTA
>Ga0307516_10010663_pt1 | contig 10075 bp, 14 predicted proteins | sample 19_EM_MG_FD_203310 | JGI IMG/M metagenome (GOLD analysis project Ga0307516, IMG submission 203310) | Populus trichocarpa ectomycorrhiza microbial communities from riparian zone in the Pacific Northwest, United States - 19_EM | ecosystem: Host-associated > Plants > Roots > Unclassified | place...
TTCCCCTAAAGATTTATACAGCAGCTATTCGTGTTATTGAAGGTATCCATTGAGATAAACGGAGAGGGTCATAGAGAGAGAGAGAGAGAGAGAGAGAGAGAGAGAGAGAGAGAGAGAGAGAGAGACATCGGCTTTGAAGCACATATGTTCAATGATGAAGTATATCAGTAGACATTCCTGACCCAATAGACCAATGACTACATCAGAGTGGCCGCCTGCAGCCACAGCCTTATGTAGTAAAGGGAGTACCCAGGGAGGGACAATGAGGAAAGTCACCAGCAGAAAAGTTGTAGGTAACGAAATACACTATATCCAATTGCACTCTCCCACAGCATCGTCGCACTCAGAAAAGTTGTATAATAATGAACAATACACCATCATAAATTATGACTCAATGACACAAAATAATATGCAGCAGTCATGGGACTACTGGCAAAGTCTACCCAATTTGTTATACATGTCATATTGCCTTGCTGCATAACATGCCAAGCTGCAGTGACCAGCTAATAAAGCCTCGGAGGCTTTTTCCTCCCAGCAATCTGCCCAATTCCTGAAGAAGGTATGTGTCCAACCCTGTTCTGCAGTTACCAACTCCACTTCCTCAGTCCATCTGTCTCGCTTTGCCTTTGCCTGCAGCCAGTGGACACGATAAACTGGTCGGAATCATTATTCTGAAGGGTATATGATGGTGCATGGAAAGGCTTACATTCTGACATCCAGTCATTTTTATCAGTATCTTTGGGTATATCCATAGTCCAGAACCATGCCAAAGAATCATGGTGATGTCCCCTTGCATTGGGATCTGAGACCGCGGTGCTGACTGTGAGATCCTTTTTGGCAAGTACTTTGTAGCGGTCCAGGATCCTTGGCTCGGCCTCTAAGGCGACCATTTGCTTTCTGCAACGATGGTAGACCGCAGCATATCTTTTTACCATTGCGTCCAGGTCAGCTACCTTTTTCCATGCACAGGTGGTCCCCACATAGTTTCTCCCATGTCTGACCTCTGTGCGAAACAACACCGCTTTATCTGCTAGACCAAGTCGTATTTCATGTAAAGTGTCATTGGCCTGACCTTGTCTCAGCTGAAGTTCTTGCTCCACCAGGTCAATGAGCCCTAGCTCATGGCACCGCGGACACCTATATAGGACGGAAGTGGTAGTGGCACATGCTCAGCACTCCCTGGAGCCAAAGTAATGAATGTATCATCTTCATCACTATCAGTGTCCACTCGGTGAATGCCATTGAGTCTGCTGTCCCAGTCCGGGCCCAGAAATGTTGCCACAGTCTGCACCAAACTATTGATCTGGGATTGTAGCCTGTCATGTCAGCGTGAAAGGTCGAGCCTTTGGGTTTCAGTAGCCCTTGCATCAATCTTTCATGCATCCAATGAGAGGACTACCTGTGCCTCTTCCACTCTCAGGGCTCTAGCCATCCATGTGGCGGATCCCCGTGGTGAACCCGCAGTCGGCATTTCTAAGAGCTTCATCTCCACGGATTTAATGCTTGAGGCTTACCCCGCAAAGTCAAAAGTTTTATCTATCTTCCACTGTAAGGCTTACCTTTTTCCAATTGGACTTCAAATATATCCATTGCCTTCGGATTTGATAGCCTGTCAAGAAGCGCCTTTGTCTCCTGGTCCTTCCAAATTTTACGGAGATCCTCGGGAACTGTTGCGTCCAAATTTGCAAAGCCATCACTAGATGATGTGAGGTTTCGTCTTGCAATTTTCAGTTTCCTGTTCAAAGACAAAGCTGGAAATTGTGAACACCGCTCCAATATTGCACACTTGAGGATGGGAGCGATATGCCCATGAGGTGTTTGGGGTGCAGGAGGATGCTGGTGAACCTTCCGAGGACAAGGATGAGGACCCGGTGCCAAGAAGAAAGCCTGGCAGAGGTAAACAGTGCCCGCAGATTAACCTCCCCTCCAATGAGGATGGGATGCTGTCCATCCTTGTCATTCTCAATATGAATGCACAAGACAAGAAGGATGTCGTGTGGGCATTCATTTGTTTTCATTATGGTAATGTAAATAAGATCTGGAAATTAAAGACTAATGGTGTCCCACAGGAAAGGCTTGTGACCACCGAGATGTCACTGTTCCCTGGGCTGCCATTGCATTAGACTACAGCATATATATCTCTGGCCGGTATTGGCCAACCAATGTGGCATTCAAGGAACCCTCTAGGCTTACAAACGAGGAGGCCACCGCCATATTGGAGTGGTGGCGAGACAGGCAGGTTACTGATCCAACTGATACCTTCAGGTTCAAGAGATGGTTGGAATGTGATGGGTCAGTGCAATCCGCGGTTAGCCAATCCTGCCCCAGTTCTGCAAAGAGGGGCATCAAAAGCCACAGGAAAGGTACAGATAATGTTATTGAATAAGAAACTACTAAGGCATGATTAGAACCTTCACTGGATGATGATGAAGAGGATGATGATGAGGGTGAGGAGGACAAGGAGGACAAGGAGGATGATGACAATGACAATGAAGATGAAGATGCATTGCCGCAGCAGGAAAGGCCCCTGCTCTGCAGCGGGACACTCCGGCCAAAAAGTGCCAGTCCAGGGTCACAGGAAAGGTGAATATAATCATATTCAATATGCAACTACTGAGCCATGGTCAGAACCTGACATCATCAAAGATGATGACATGGAAGCAGATGAAGAGGTATTGCTGCGGCACACAGGGCCTGCGGGTCCCTCCAGGGCCGGAGGCCGCCCAAAGGACCTACACAGCGGCGCAAATATTCATGGTAAGGATTTCCCTTCATGTGTCATAATATTGTTGATGTATGTTAGGAGGTGCTGACCCACGATGCATGGGTGGTAAAGGACACTCAAAGGGAAAAGCTGGTGACAAAATTGCAGACAGTAAGTGGGAAAGTGTACTACCCTAGGAAGGTACTCTAACTAACATGCCAAGACTCCACTTTGGATGAAAGGGACAATGGTTCCAGAGGTGGTCACAATATCAAGGTTGGCCCACCCAACAAGGCATATTTTATTCCTGCTGGATCAGATTAACATAAGGATGTTGAACTGGTGAAACAAAAAGGTGAGAAATACATTATGCGACGGTGAAAATTGACAAACAATACCGGACGATATGCTTCATGCACCCACAGATACGATGGTAAATCATCCTGTGGTTGGTGACAAACCAAAGCTGCAGGTGAAGACCAAAGGTTTGTCTATTGTTATGCGGTCACATATTTATTAATAGTTAAACCTTTTATATATACTTGAAGAGAAACAACCTGCAGCAATTGGTAAGAATAGTGCTACAATTCAGCAGGAAACGTTGGTGCCTCCCCTTCCTGCCTCAGAGCTCGGAGCAGCTACACCAGGGGCCAAGACAACAGGTAAGAGTATTGTGTGCTATTAAGCTTTCAATACATTTGATATATTACATAACTTCAGAGAAACATGGTGGGCTCCCAGGGAAAAGCACTGCTGCGCATAGGACAAAAAATGGAGCTGCATCGGTCACCGTGGCTAAGACGGCAACCAAAGTTAAAGGTACCAGTATTCTGATACAAACACATATCTTATCATACTTCTAAAATATGTTCAGAGAAAATATCTATGTTGGGTAAAAGTATTCCCGCAGCTCAGCAGGCAATCACTGGTCCTTCCAAAACCTCAATTGACCAGCCACAGGCTAAGCAAGGTGCCAAGATGACAGGTAAGTTTGTCATTGTGTATCTTATATATATTATATTTAAAACAACAATTCCCAGATGCCAGGAAAAGTACTCGCAGGGTGCAGTTGGAAACCGTGGGCCCTGCCACCGGTGACAAGGCACCTCCTGGACAATCTGCCACAGAGCCTGCAAATTCAGACAACATCATGCCAATGGTTCCTGAGCCACCTACTGCCATGGCTGCACCTGCACAGCAGCAGTCCACCCAGCATAAGAGGCTTCCACCACAGCTTGAGGACTACCTGGACGACCGCATTCCAAAGAGATCCCGAAAGTAGTTACCATACATGCATGTAAATATATTAGTGAGAAAGTATTGTTTTCTGGTTCACTATATACAAGGGAATGTAATTACAACATGGTAGGATCCAAGTCCTCCATATCATACATGCCATCATCTGAGTCAGACCCCTCACCTTTGTCCATCTGCACCAGTCTCTCCCTCATCTCTGCATACTGTGCCCAGCCATTGACAAGCCTTCTCCATTCTCGTGTCTCTTCTACCAACCTATCCACATATTGTTTGTACATGGCCACCATCGGTTTGTCATAGAGGTCGTCCAGTTTGGTGACCCTTCCATCCTTTGGGTGAAATCTTGCAGCTATTTCATGGGCTGTTGTTACTATTTCTTCGTAAGTATCAATACAATATTATCCAACGAGAACTCACATTCATGCTGTGGCCCATTGAACCTACCGCCATAGATGTCCATGTTGGCCATACTGTAGACCAACTGCCACCATTTATCTATGGACCTGTGAGCTAACAGCATCAAATTCAAAGGCAAACTTACCCTCCACAACTTTTGAACAGGTCACCTCATTCAGCTCGGTTTCTGGCGCCTTTCCTTTCTCCAGCACTCTATTGTGCATGGTGGGGCTGGTACCAATAACCCTTGGCCACTGGTCCTTGCAGGAAATTTGTTCCCTGTCGGTATCGCTATCAATAGTTGATGCAGGCTGTGGCGACATGGACATGGATGATTGAGTTAGTGGTGAGAGCAGTGTGGATAACCGGCAGAATATTTCTTGGGGTCTTTGGGGTGGGGGAGTCCATCCACCACTGTTGGTGGATGTGTCAGTATCCATGGAGACTTCTGATGGACTTTTTTGTATGGATGAAGGTGTTGGTACCTCTTGTAATTTGTTGTTAGGCCCAGGATCATGGGGATGTGTCCCTGTTGGTGGGGGTGCAGGAGGATCCCAATCGGTAGTGGAGGATCAATCTTGTCGCAAGAATTGCTCCTGTTCATCCTCACGAAGCGCGACTTCCAAGGCTGGGAGAATATTTGGACTTGTGCTGTGCACCAACATTGCAGCACCCGGGATCATATGCAGCCGGATGTGTGGTGGAGACCAACCCCTGCTGCTACTGGAACTTGCTGAAAAGATTTTATAAGGTGCAATATTTTGTGAGTTGGCTTGCACAGGGAACTAGACAGAGGTAATAAAGCTAAGTAGGTTAGTACTAAATAAATGAATGTGTGAGTAGGTATCTTACCTCAGTGTTTCGTCTTCGAACACTGAGGTGAAAAGAATCTCTGAGCACAGTGAAAATAGTCCGTGCTTACATAAGGATGCTCGTCACACCAATAAGGAAACTAACAGTAAGTGCCAAAGAATGGTAGTGACAAGATGGGAATTTCAACACAATAAAGCCAACAAATAGAATACATACACGACCTACTCCGAGAAATCGTCATAGCCGCAGTCATGGAGGGCAGATGCTGTGTCGGAGGCCCGCCTGTGCTCCTATCACTAGCTGCAAACATGAAATGAATTATAAAAAATATAAAACAATAAATACATACCTGAATCCCTTTCAGACCTCGCGGAAGGACTATTTGGGACTTTGGTGCCCACCAGCATCACGGAAACCGCGGTGGAGACCATCCAGTGCTACTATTGCTCACTGCGAAGATTAGATTAGCAGTGCCTAATATCGAGAGAGAGATACAAACGGGAGGTGCATGTAGTATTTCTCATGGGAGGTATCCATCCTGGGCTACCAAATAAAGCTAATGAAAATAAGTTTGGGAGTTACTTTGAGGAGACTTGGATTCATAGACATACTTGAGTTGGCTGCACCATCATCTATGAATCTCACATTCCTTTGCCCACTCATGATGTAAATAGACAGAACGAGGTACAATGGAGTGCAAAGGCTGGGATGCACAGGTCCGGCATAAATATATATTGTATGGACAAGCTTATATAAGACATTTCCTGTGGGCACAATGACCCGCGTGATGTCATCAGTGGAATGCAGCCTGGAATGTATCTACAATGTGCCCATTATTCCATATTTAGGTTGTAATAGGGCATCATCCGCAGTAATTATGTATAATATCATGCACAATATCCCAAATATTATCCTCCAGGCAGATAGTGGTACATATTACATATAATGGTAGGTATTTGACTATTTTACTTGTCCATTATGTGGTGGCCATGGCAGTCAAATTCTACTATTTACCTGTGAGCTGCGGTTTTACCCATGGAGTGGACTCTGGTTTGATTTGTCTAACTTCATATTGTGTGTGAGATTGTGGTATTACTGTCTGTACAATTCGCCATTTTTTTCATGTAGTTTCAACAGTCTGAAGTATATATTATTTTCCCGCGGTCAACAGAAGCAGATGAAATGTAATTATCTTCATATATTCATGATTGTCACGTGTTCTCTACCAGTATTATTCAACATGATATTTTGGAGGAGTAACATACAATTCTTACATACATTTATTTCCAGACATGTGGCAGGCTTCTCCAACATTCTAGGTCATCGGCCATCATTTCCACATGATGTGACGTACTGCTGTCAATCTGACACTGTGGCCGTAGTGGACCCTGGATGATGTAACCATAATAAATATTCAACGTTGCCGTGAGGATTCCACACCATGTCCTTGCTATCCACCTCCAATCACCCTTTGTCTCATTCTGCTATGTCTGCCCAGCCTTCGACTACACCACTCGCACCCACATCCGACTTTTCCAGTCCTTTTGACACTCCCATGACGCCTGCCGAAATTATCGTGGATGCCACGTCGGTCATCATCACAACAGTCACAACCATTAAGAAAACGAAGGATATGATGCTGTGGATGCAGGTTCAGCGGGATGTCTGGACTCAGTTGGTAAGTTATCATTTTATGCTAGTTTCATTTAGCTGATACCTGGCAGAACCGTGTTAGAGCAGTTGTGGGAGATGTACCCCACGGTTTGAGCATTCCTCCCATGCTCATGGCCCTCGACCGGTACCTGGAAGACCCAAACGACGGTATTACAGAGTGGCCGAGGTGGCCTGACCTTCTACAGTGCCCATTGGAGACCGTCGCGGACCATCCATGGTCCCACCACGGTCAGCCATCTCAAGACAGTGAAACAGTTCTAGCAGCAACGGAAGACAGCCAGATGGACGGAGAGGAGGAAGTGACAGATGCTGTGGATAAGGGGAAGGGAAGGGAATATGAGGTGAGTAATGATGAGGTTAGCTTGTCACAGGCAGCAGGTGGTGAGGAAGTCAGAGGGAGTCGCCGCGGTCGTGGGCGTGGGCAGACACGGGGACGTAGCCAGTCCCATTGCCCTCACAAACGTGTCAAGTCTGCTCCGATGGTTGACAGTGACGAGGAAGAGAACCCCACCGGTCGTGGTTCCAACAAGACGTTCGACCTTCAACACCCCCCACCTGACTTTCTGATCCTTCCAGCTGTGGACCGGTGCAAGGAAAGAAGATCGCGCATGCTTCCAATGCAACAAATCGAAGCATGGGTGCAGCCTGGCATCCAAACAGGGGAGGTCTCGGTCATGGTTGCGTGCACCAACCAGGCAAGCCAGTCACAGGGGGTCTCCTCCATTGAAGACAGCCCCACTGGCCCCTACTCACGTCAACCCTTCCCGTTCAACTCGCAAGCGCAAAGCCCAGAGTCCCATTCCCGTGGATGACACCCCACATCCCCGGTCTGCACCCCGCCCTCCTACACCTGGGCCATCAAGGGGCAGGTGTGAAAGTGAGACATTATATTTCCTTTTTGTGTTCTTCTGAAAGTCTAAACAGAATTTGATGGAGTGGTTATAGTCCGACCGAAATGGCTGTCAAAATCCCGCGACCACGGTACAAGTGCGGAATGGAGCGAGCATGCGACCACTGCGACAACAAGTGCCTGCAGTGAATGCTTGCAGTTGAAAGAGGATTTGGGCGATGTTAATTGAAGACTCAATGCCCAGGAGCTCGAAATGGACACCCTTCATCAGCTGGTGGAAGGTTTGCGATCAAGTACGCTCACTGCCCCCCCAATGCCATTGCCCACTGCTGCCGTGCAAACATCCACACCTGTGGACAGTCCTTCATCCAATCCACATCCCATTTCGCCTTCCTCTGTCCCTGCATCCGCTGGCCTCACCTTCCACACCACCACCAATATGCCCGATGACCAGGTGCCAGGTCAGCCTTCATCTACAGCACCTGCATTGCTGGAGGGCCAGGATTCCTCAGTCGCAGATCCCCATCCAATCGATGTGCCAACTGACCTTCTGGTGACTCTGTGGTCACCCACCGGGGATGCACACTCGCCCCGGTCGGTCGACTCCGGTGTTGATGAAGACTATGCACCACCCCCCCGCCCTCTTCCGACAAATGCCTCCTCAGATGCCACAATGGTCATGGATACTCCCACTGTCCCCCCTCCCGCTGTCCCCCCTCCCACCATTGTTGTCACATTACCAGATGTTTTGTCGGCACCGGGTCCCGCGGGCATTGTTGATGGATCGGTGGGCAATGGGGTGGATACCCAAATGGACACAACCACATGATTTGTTACTTACATTTTTTTGTACATTTTACTCTTGGACTATTTTTTTTGTACACCCAAACAATTTTTCTTTTTTCCCTTTATGCAAGTCTCATACTTACTTGTGTCATTTGAGTACTGGAATGTCATGTATGCATTCTTTGAATATATAATTTGTGTCTTTCAATAGTGATTTAATGTACCCGGTGTGATTAATTTACTTAATTCTGTGTCAAATGAGGCTAACCACGGCTTTTGAACATTCAGCAGGCTAGGTATTTGAATATGAAACTCTTTGCGAACCCCTGTTCTTCGCAGTGTAATGTTTATATTTTTGTAGACCATGTCTCTATGTTTTCCTATATTAATTAAACCAGTGTACACCCCATTTTCTGCAGGTATACCATGATCTGAATAAACACTGATATGGTCATCGGATAAGGTTGTATCTACCCACTGTCATCATGGTCTATTTTATGTAGTTCCTTAACTAGCATCCTACCAGCAGAACCGCAGTAGCTATATGTAATGGAATTGACCGCGGCACCTGGCACTGCCCAACCCAATCCGACCAATCCATTGTTAGTTCCCATGCCATATTAAGTTGTTGTATATATATCTGTTCTTTTCATCTAGCATAAGTTTCTACCCTATCATTTTGCAGCATAGCATGCTGTTTGTGCTATCCCTCTTCCCTTCGATTGGTACTGTTATCCTAGTAGATAGTGTATATTGTATCATCCACTTGTTATCCACACCTCCATATAATTGGTTGATTTCCAGGAAGTACCTGCATTGTCTTTCTAAGGACACCATCCCTCTGAAAACTAATTTACCACGGGGTCTAAGCCTTGAGGCAACCATTGCTTGGCTCTATTTAATGTGTCCTGATCTATATATTAATGTTTCTCTACACATTCTTACTATGCTATTTTGAACATAATGTATTCTTGTGTGGGTGTTTCAGTTGTGCCTGCTGAAATGACCATGGTTTCAGTCACATACCCCGCGGCTGGTGTGTTCAGCAACATCCCACTGATTAATTACCTTCAAAATCTACCTTACACTTTGTCAATTTCACCATAATCTAATAGATGTCAATAAGTGTTAATGACTGCTGATTAGTATACTTTGCCACCGTGGTACCATTCTCCCGTGCTACCAGTAGGGAACATACTCACTAGTAATCATTGGCACCCATTCCCTGTATCTACCCGCTGCAACTGCGGTGATGAACTCATTTGCACCCGGATTTCATTCTAGGCAAATTTACCTTTGGCACCTTACTACCTGGCACTTGTATGCTGGGTGACTTATCTAGCAATATGGTGTATCCGCTGGTAATTTGTTCCCACGGGTAATATATCTAACAGGATACTGTATCTAATTGCTCTTGATGTGTGTCTTCACACCTGCTGTAGCATTCCATCATGCTTATTAGTATGCCGTGGTATGTCACCAACAAGGTCCTGCTCTAGTTATTATGCCACCTCATTTCCTTTCCTATCTCTTGTGGTGTACCAACCAAACAAACTGTGGATATGTAGCATCCATGGATCCCATCCTCTTAATTT
>Ga0307516_10010666_pt1 | contig 10075 bp, 7 predicted proteins | sample 19_EM_MG_FD_203310 | JGI IMG/M metagenome (GOLD analysis project Ga0307516, IMG submission 203310) | Populus trichocarpa ectomycorrhiza microbial communities from riparian zone in the Pacific Northwest, United States - 19_EM | ecosystem: Host-associated > Plants > Roots > Unclassified | place...
ACTTCTTTTTCGCTTTGCCAAAAGAAAAGAAAAGGTTAAAGTAGAAGGTAAACTTCGTTTCTAGCTTGCCTTTAGGTCAACTTGGGACCCTGTAAGTATTATTTTTTTAATGATACTAGTAGTAGTGTTGTAATTGAAATTTTAATGTGTTTAAGAGATTTTTTATATTTTATTTTTTCATTTTTAATGCACGGCATTTCATAATTTTTTTTTAAGTATCGCTATTTTAGATAACAACAAGCTATGAATGTTGCTATTGTACAACATATATGATTTAACTTTTAGTCACTGTTTGTTTTTACGATGCAACAATATTTTTGAAAAAAAATTAATTTTGTTTTAAATTAATTTATTTTGTGGTTTTAAATTATTTTAATATGTTGATGTGAAAAATAAATTTTTTAAAAAATATATTATTTTGATGTATCTTCAAATAAAAAATACTTTGAAAAACAACCGGTAGTAGAATGCTAAATATGTTATGTGCAAAACTAAAACTTGAAAAAGAAATTAAGAAAAAATAAAAAACCTGAAAAAGAGATTTATTACTAACAAACTAAAAGAATTGAGGAAGAGTAATAGTGTCATTGGATTTGCACCGAAACTCGGGTGCATTGTTGATTGTATTATTCATATGAATAGTGGGCAATTTTTTTCTTTCGGGTCATTGAAGTTCTATTAATTACAATTTTATCCTTCTAAATTATATTAACATGGTTCAAACACATAAAATTTTCTGTGTTTAAATTTCTTTTAATTCGCATGTTCTCGTATACACAAAGCGTCAAGGGATAGTCTAATATAAATTAAAATTTGATTTTGCAAAATAAAACTTTAGATTATTGTTAAAAATTAAAAAAAAAAGAAAAGAAAGAAGCAAGCCCCATTTAGATTATTGCGTGGAAAGCTTGACTTTGCTCCCTGCAGATTTAGCTTATCTACTAGATTTATGGACCCACGGTACGTTATGGGCTCAAACTTATTTTTTATAAAAAAGAAATACAAAAAAAAGTCTAAAAGATAAAAAGCAACAAATATAGTTGGAAATGACGATGGACCAATAATTGAGTCTCCCAATTCAAATATTGAGTTTGGGATTTTTTAAAATCTCAGGAATGGTTTAAGTTATAATAGGAGATTTAATTGAAGAGAAATCTAAGAAATAAGGCTCAATTGGGTTTAATTTGGCTGAAAATACACAATTCTGGAAATCATGGACCAAACAGAAAAGGAGGTAAACTTTAAATCGGACGATTCAAGGGCTAAATTGAAAGGAAATTTGGAAATAGAAATTCTGATGGGGCCTAATTTACTGGCATTACGAAATCAGGTAAATTGTCTTTCCATTTCTTTGTATTATGTTTTCGTAATATACCATGTTACAAGGTTTTGCTCGAATCATTGCTGGATACAGAGGGCATGCTAAATCAGATGTCATGAATTTAACGATGGTTTCTCGGTAATCAGAAGGTGTTAGTTCTTTCCTTTATATAATCATCCCACAAAAAAATCTTGCAACCTGTAAAAACTCAGCATGCCCACAGTTAGAATTCCTAGTAATTAAAATATCAATGGCGACTTTATTTTATAAGATTATACCTTTCCCAAAAGAACATAAAAACTTTTTTTTTTCCTGGTCACTGCAACGTCGGGTAGCCATAGACCAACCAAGAAAAAAGATTGATACATGGATCAACTTTTAAAAAAATTCACCTGAACATGAAAAAGAAAAGAATAGTTAAAAGAAAGGTTACGAAGTTATGAGGAGGAACAAAATTATTAAGTTAAAAAAGAAAATAACTTGGTCAACCTGGACATGTCAATTATGCAAGTCGGGTCATGAGACCAAGATAAGTAAAAAAAACTAAAGTTAAATTTCAAATATCTCTGGTATTGAATGATAAAATTAAAAAGAAGGTCAATTAAAAAAAAAGGATCAAAAAACCCAAGCAAACCAAACTCTCGAATCTGAATCAACAACTTCGACATCAAATGATAAAATTAAAAGGAAGATCAATTAAAAGAAAATAACCAAAAAACCCAAGCAAACCAAACTCTCAAATCTAAATCATGTGAATGAGAGAACTAAATAGAAGGCATATCAAGAAACATCATGCACCTCAACTCTAAAACAACATGATGTTGAAGGACGAAGGGCAAAAAATATTAAATTTAAAAAGAGTGACCCTGCAAAAAAAAAATCAAGCCAGCTAATACCAACCTGCAAAACTTGCGATCTAATTGATGGATTGAGATAGACAAAAAGAAAGAAAATTGGAGAAAATTACAAAGCCTAATATGAAAAAATCTCAACCTTAATTGATGGATCCAAAAAGAAAAACTAATTCTTTACCGATACAATGTTGAATGATGAAATCTTTTTTAAAAAATCAATTTAGAAAACTTGTCAGAGTAAATCCAAGCGAACTTCTCAAACCTCTTTTAAAATATAAATTTTGCAAAATTTATTATTTAATCAAAAAAAAAAAAAAAAAAAAAAAAAAAAAACTAACCCACCAAACTTGTATTTGAGGTGATAGGACAAGATAAACGAATAAAAATAAAATCATGAAGCCCAGTATAAAAAAAAACCTCAACTTTGAAGGATGAAACTTAAAAAAAAAAAAATTCAAACCAATATTTGCTTGAGGGATAAAATCAGAAAAAAAATTCAATTTAAAAAAAATCAAAGAAAATTCAACCAAAAATGACAAATAAAAAAACTCGAGATTACCGCGAGTCAATTTGGAAATTCATAGAAAATCCTACATAAAGCAATAAAAAAAGTATGGAGCCTAATCGATAATAATATAAATGTTGAAGAATGAAACTGAAAAAAACATAACTTAAAACAATAGGAAAAACCAAGCAAACTCAGGCGAACCTTCTAAACATAGGCTAATATCTCAAACCTGCAACCCATGAAATCCTAGACCCGGGTTAAATAAAAAACTCAATTCTCAGTCAATTTAATATTGAATAATGGAATAAGAAAAAGATATATCAACTTAGAGAATTAGTCAAAGAAGATTCGATAAATAAAAAGATCTGAGATAACCCGGGTTATATTTAAAATTAGTGAAAAAACCAACAAAAAGAAAATAAATAAAGATAATATAGCTTAGTGTCTAATTGAATAAATATTGAAGGAAAAAACTTAAAAAAAAAAGATCTTAAGGAAAGGAAAAAAAACCAAGTAAACCTAAGCGAACCTCTGAAACTCGCAACCCTTGAGCTCAATAGAAAAGCTCAATTCCCAACCAATTTAATGTTGAAGAAAAATAACAATTTAAAAAATTTTCCAAAGTAAAAAAAAAAAAAACAATGAGAATCAAATTTTATAGTAAAAAAAGTTAAGCATGATGAAATTATAAAAAAAATCAATTCAAAAAATTATTTTAAACAAAACAAATAGCAACCAAAAGAACGGGATCCAAATTTGAAAGTTAAAAAAAAATGGAAGGGGTGAAATTGAAATTTTTTTGCCAAAGTTAAAAAAAATAGAAATCAAGAGAATGGGGATAAAATTTGACCAAAAAAATAAACATGAGGAGGGTGAAATTGTAAAAAAAAAAATGATCTCAAACAAAATAAATAGCAATCAAAATAATGAGGTTCTAATTTGATATGGAAAAAAAGCAAAAGAGGATGAGATTGAAAAACAAACAATTTATAAAATGATCACAAACAAAACAATAGCAATCAAAAGAATGAGAATCAAATTTGAAAGATAAAAAAAATGAAAGGGGATGAAATTGAAAAGAAAATATAATTTTATAGATTATTCAACATAAAGAAAATAGCAATAAAAAGATAGGGACCAAATGTCAAGTAAGAAGAAAATGAAAGGGTTGGTCTAAAATTTTGAAAGGGTTGGCACGACGTTCGAAGTGGTGAGAGAGAAGAAGGAAAATAAAAAAAATGATCATTAGCACCAAATCGATGGTGCGTTCAACGCGCACCACATCACCATGAAAGGAACGTTGAGATCTTTCAAATGTCACCATAAAAAGTGGTGTTTGGTGATCATTCTACCCTGCACACATTGTTAAAAGGGCACGAGAGTTGTTCATTTAATGGTGCGTGTGTAGCAAGTACCAATAATTTTTTGTTTAAAATAATATTTAATAAATAAGAAAATGCCCCTTAGTCTCCTTTATATTAACAAAAAAGAACAGCTAAAAGGACCAAAAAGGCTCTGTGAAGCAGTTTAGTGGAATATTTTTTAAGGGTAACAAAATCATTTTACTGTTTTTAAGAAATTGAAAAGACTAAAATGCCCATAAATGTAAGGTAAGCTATTTTTTTATTTAAGGGGCAACCATGTAATTTTACTATACAAAAAATAATGAGAAGACTAGTATGCTCTTGCATAATTTTAAAAAGATAATTATATCATGGTGAAAAGATCACATTGTTGTCAATGCTTAAATCAAATGTTTTAAAGCACAAGGACAATTTTGATATTATATTTTTATAATAAATAGTTTTTTTAGTCTTGATGAACAATAATTTCACTTCCCTTTAGGTTTATGATAATTTATTTGGTCCCTTTTATTTTAGTAATTCACATTTTGATCCAAAACTTTTTTTTTCACGTTTTAGATGTTGAGAGATAAGAGAAACAATTGTTGGAAAATGTTGAGGAGAGAGAAAGTGCTCAGATGACCACATTTTTAACAATAAAAAGGGCTAATCTTGATGTCAATGGGTTCATCTTTTCAAGGAAAGTTCAAAAGAGGTTGTGTTGTCCTTTAACCATATTAGAAAAAAGTAGATTGGAATTCATTTTTTTTATTTAATTTTTTTTAGAGTGATTAGATGGTTTTAAAGGTTGAAAATGAGCTTGTTGAGGTTTTTACAATGTTTTAAATGTGTTTTTAAGTAAAAATAAGTTAATAATAACATGTCTCTTGTTTAGAAAAAAAAATAATGAAGTGCATTGCATGTTCCTTTATAAAAACATAATCAGCTAGGCACGCGATATTGGGCTTTTAGATCCCTAGCCAAGCATAACTCCACCTAGCTTTTTTTTTTTTTTTTTACTTTGCATTAAATTTTTATTTTTATTTTTATTAATACCATCTCTTATTTTTTAAATTGTTAATTTCACTTTTTTAAAATAATAATTAATATATTTAATTGTTTTTTTAATTCTATAATGCTTCAAAGGGATTACTGTAATTTAGCTTTATTTTTTCCTTTTATATTTTACATAAATAAATTGTATTTACATAAAGTATTTATAAAAATAAAAATTGTTTGTTCTTACTAACCATAATTAACCTCTAAGATAAAATAATTAAAAACATATAAAATAAAAGGTATAGTCAAGGTTACATATTTGCAAAGCGTCTATCTTTTTTTTTTTTTTTTTGCTAGGAAGATTAGTTTTCCACTTTAGTATTTAACTATATATGTTGTCCACGCTTCGTCACGGATTGATAAAAGCAATTATGTAAAAAAATTGCTATGCTAAAAAGAATCCAAGTCTCGAGTCATTAGTTCAAGTGACAATTTAAAAAATATGAAAAAAAACTGACAAAAAATTACAACAACAAAAAAAGATAAAAAGAATCATATCTAAGTTTATTCAGATTATCAAATAACCCAATGTTAACTTAATAGAAGGAAAATCGTAAAAAAAAAAAAACTTGAAAAAAAAACATCAACTCAAAAAAGGAGAGAAACCAAGTAAACTTGTACGAACCTCCTAAACCTGGTCTAATCTCTAAAACCTGACTCTTGTGAAATCCTATACATGAGTTCAATAAAAAAACTTAACTCTCAACAAATTTAATTTTGAAAGATGAAATCTCATAAAAAATATTAATAAAAAAACTTGTAAAAGAAAAAAAAAACAATAAAAATAGGGATAAAATTTGACAAGAAAATAACCCAAGGAGGATTAAATTTGAAAAAAAAACATAAAAAGAATCCCAAACAAAATAAATTGAAATTAATAGAATGATGACCAAATTTGAAAAATTAAAAAAGTCATAGAGGGTGAAATTGAAAAACATTTATAATTTGATAGATTATTTATAAATTAAAAATTGATAGGGGTGAATTAGAAAGAAATTGTTGAGGGCTAACCCAATAGAATCAAAACGCAAAAAAAAAAAAAACAACCAAAAGAGAGAATAAAAATAAGAAAACATCAGTTTAGAGAAAGGGAAAAAAAAAAAGCAAGTAAACCCAACGAACCTTTTAAACCTGGTCTAATCTTTAAAGTTGCAACCTATAAAATCTTTCATATGTATTCAATTAATGAGCCTGATTCTCAACCAATTAAATCAAAAATAATGAGGAAAAATTTAAAAGAAAAAACTCAAGAATGATGCAAATTTTAAAAAACAATATGATGTCAAATAAGATAAATAACAGTTAAAAGAATACGGATTCAATTTTGAAGATAAAAAAAAAACATAGGGGTGAAATTGAAAAACAACAAACCTAGGCAAATATAGTAAATCTGGTTAAATTTTAAAAACTCGCAACCCCTAAAATCCTGAAACCGGATCCAATCAAGAAGTTTATTTTGAGTCAATTTAAAAATATAAATTTTAAAAACTTGTAAAGGTAAAAAAGTAGGCAATCAAAATAATAAGGATTAAATTTGATAGAAGAAAAAAAAAACAGAGGATGAAATCATCAAATAAAATCATTTATGATTTAAAATAAAAACTTGTCAATGCAAAAAAATTGACAATCAAAAGAAAATGGATTAAATTTGATAAGAAAAAAAAAAGCAAAAGAGGGTGAAATTTTAAATCAAAATCAATTGAAAAAATGATTCCAAACAAAAAAAAATAGCAATCAAAATAAAGAGAAATAAATTCAATAAATTATTCAAGAAAAAAAATTATAATAAAAAGAAAAGGAACCAAATTTGAAGAGCCAACAAATTAAAAGGTTGTTCTTTATTTTTTTAAAAGGCTGGCGCAAAAATCTAGGTGCGGAGAGAGAACAAAGGTGGGGAAACATCCACCGATGCCAAACCACCTCGAATATTGGCACACGCGCCACCTCATCTGGTCTGGGGAGCTGAGATCTTTCAAACGATGCCTTAGAAGACAACGTTTGATGGTCGGACAACCCCCACACGCCACTCGAATTGCACAAAGGTTGTCCACACACTGGCACGTGTTGTGCACCCCCAACAGGATTTTTTTATATATTTAATAAATGTAATTTATGACAATACCCTAAGCACCCTTGAAAATTACAATAAATACAATGTAAAATGATGAAAAAAGCTCTTGGGTAAGAGTTCAGTTGGTTTTGTCTTTAAGGGCATCAAAGTAATTGCAATATTCTAAAAAATAAAAATACAAAAATATCCCTGAATAGTAGGTATTAGATTATTTTACTCTAGAGTTAAATTAGTAATTTTACTGTACAAAATAAAACAAAATTACCAATCTAACCCAATACAATTTAAAAAAGACAATTGTGTCATGGTAAAAAGACAATCTTGTCCCTAAAGCTTAGTGCATTGCCTTTTGTTCCAAGGGAAAATTCATAATTTCACTATTATAATGAATAATAATTTATGTCTTTATGCAAAATAACTTCCTTAGGGGATTTAGTTTTTTTTATTAATAAGTATTAACAACTTTTTTTATTTATTGATTCACATATTTTTTTAATTTTTTTATTAATCTTAAACAACATCTTTCTGTTCCTCAATTAAAAAAAATCATGATACTTAAAAATGTATTCATAACACTAACCCTCTTCTTTTGCTTTAAAAAATAACTTAAAATCTTAATCACAGCTACTTGGTGTAGATTATAGGTCCATTAAAAAGAAACTAAAACATCTCGAGGCTTTAATCTACCTCAAACATAAAAAAACATCAATCGTGCATCAACGACAACGCTGATATTCACTACGAAGGGGATGTCGTGTTTGGGGTGGAGGTCTATTACGGGCAGTCGGGCATAGGAGCTATGCGATTGAAATTGCTTTTTCTTGTTATCTCTGTCTGCAATTTTGCATCCTTCATCCTTCATCTGCATCGTTTTGACATTTTAAAAGTTCAAAACAAACGACGTCGTTTCTCGGCTATCTATATATATAAAAAAAGAGGTCGGGTCTCAGCCGGGTTTGCCCAGGTCGCCCGGGTTCCAGGTCGACCTGCCGGGTTGAACGGGTTTCGCCAGGCTAACTCCTCGGTGGGTTTTTACTTAGACCCGGACTGGTTCCAAACCCGGGTCTGCCGGGTCCCGAGTCGACCTGCCGGGCCGGTCCGGGTTTCAAAACTATGGTTTTGGTTTATCGCGATACCATGAAAAAAATATGAGGATCGAAGATCCAATTTTTAAATTTAAATATATTTTTATTCTTTTTTTTTATCAAGTTAGAGAATAAAATGGACAATTGGCTGGCGTGTGTGAAAAATGTCATCACAATGTGGTGATGTAAGCGGGGTGCATACAATTTCCTTTAGGGTCCAATAATGCCTCACTTCGAATCGTATGAATTGTCTCGACGAGGACTTCCGTTAAAGCACATGACGATGGTAAGGGTTCATGTGGCTCTAATGACTTATTCTTCTCTTCTTTCTTCTTTTATATTTATCTCTCTCTCCTTACCTCAGTTTCTAGGCCTAGCCTTCTCCAAAATAGCAAAGTGGCTTGTGAGTTTTTATGTCAAATTTGATCTCAATTCTTTTTATTATTATTTTTTATTTTTTTGTTCTTTTTTTAAATTGATTTTTTTTCAATTTCACTTTTAAATATTGGGTTGGTTGGGGATTAATCATCGTAATTGTTTTTTATTTGTTTTCTATGAGATATTGAATTCTTATGACCCGGGATGCTGGACTTTATAACTTGTTTTAATTTTATTTCTATGAGATTATCACAATCTCATGACCCGTTTCGCAGGTTTTGCAAGTTAACTAGGGTTGACACAAGTCGATCCAATGTGTCATTGTCTCAATATTTTTTAAAAATATATATTGTTCAATATGTCACCATCTCAATATTTAAAAAAGATATCATCCAATATATATTAGATTTTGAATCAATGATTAATTTATTTTTTCCTTTAATTAGCAATGACTTGGTATTTTTTTATGTTTTAAAAATTGATCACACAAGACAAAGATCTAGTTAGTTATTAACTAGATTTGTGGCTCGCACTTCATCGTCGGCTGACAATTTTTTTTTTTAAAGTAAACTAAGAAAAAAAAATTTGAGACTCAAGTCATCGCTTAAATTGGTAATTTAAATTATATGAATATAAAATACAACAACAAAAAATAAACTGATAAAAAAGCTAAAAAGAACCGGACCTGAGCCCATCTGAATTAATAAACAACCCAATGTTAAAGGGAGAAATTGAAAAATAAATAATTAAAAAAAAAACTCAGTTAAACCGGGTTAACTTGCAAACTTCGCGACCATGAGTATAAGATTGAGCTAATCTCATAGAAAGAAAAACATGAAAAAAAAACATTTGAAGGGAAACTCCTAACAAATCAAATAAGAATATAATAACTCCATAGAAGGCAAAATGAAAAGAAAAAAAAAGTTGAAGCTCAATTTCTAGCAAAACAAATGTTGAAGGACAAGAATTAAGAAAAAAATATATATAATTAAAAAAAGTACAAAATACTCGATCCAAGCACACTTGGGTTAAGATGCAAAATCTTTGATCAATCATGATGCTAAGGTAATCGCGTTTAAAAGAAAATTGAATAAAATTATAAAACTCAATTATCGAAAAACTCAGTATTGAAGGATGCAAAAAAAAAAATTGAATTAAAAAAAGCAGTGAACGAAATTCTAGTAAACTCGGGTTAACTCACTAACCTTGTAATCTAATGTTAAAGGGAGAAATTGACAAAAAAAATAATTAAAAAAAGGAGACCCCAGTTAAATCGGGTTAACTTGCAAACTCCACGACTATAAGCATAAGATTAAGATAATTTCATAGAAAGGAAAACAAGAAAAAAAGTTTGAAGGGCAATTTCTAATAAATCAAATGAGAAAATGATGACTCCATAAAAACAAAATTGAAAACAAAAAAAAAAACTTGAAGCTCAATTTCTAGCAAATAGATT
>Ga0307516_10010667_pt1 | contig 10075 bp, 10 predicted proteins | sample 19_EM_MG_FD_203310 | JGI IMG/M metagenome (GOLD analysis project Ga0307516, IMG submission 203310) | Populus trichocarpa ectomycorrhiza microbial communities from riparian zone in the Pacific Northwest, United States - 19_EM | ecosystem: Host-associated > Plants > Roots > Unclassified | place...
GGCCAAATTTCTTTTATCTGTTATATGTCATGTCATTGGACCCGACAGGTACCACTGACGGGTCAATCCGAATATTCGGTGCTCCTGGCGTTGAGACCAATCTATCCCTCCCATCACGTGTATCCATCAAATTCCTGCAATTCGCGACGAACGTATTCAAGCTGGTCTGTATTGGTCAGTATGGCATGGTGCCCTTGTCCACGGATTCCACTTATGGCACGGATTTGTAGATGAAAATGACAAGCTGCACTTGTGGGACCTTACTGCACAAGGGCAAATCAAGTTAGAAGACAGTATGTGCTTTGATCGGCCCGTAACGTCAGTTTAGTCCTGGGTTTGAGTGAAGCACGAAACTGAAGGTGTGCCACCGCTAGCTGCCTCACACTTTCCCCTTCCCATACCCATGTCAGTCCCTCAGCTACCTTCATGCCTCGAGCCTCCCCTAAAGCTTTCGCCTCCTAGGCATTTATTGGACTAGAATCTGGAGAGATTAAAACATACGACCTGCTATGCCGCCGGGTCTCGACATATGTCATTGCAAACGCTTGGGAGACCTATGAGAAAAACTTGATCGCTAGCGGAATGCTTGTCGACACTGAAGGGACGTCGTAAGTGCTACACGATATACAACCTGAATCCTTTCAACCGTGACGATCTATGTAGAAGGGTTCCTTTTGACGTTGTTCTGCATCCAAGAAATCTCGACTGTATATTCATTGCGTATGGAGGTACTTCTCTCCCTGACGAGGCTTTCTTGTTGTTCTCTGGCTGAGATTTCACTCCTCCGCAGGTGGGATCGTGTTGATCGATCTTGTAATTTGGTTATCGAGTTGTTCGATGAAATGTTGATATGCCACTTCCACAGAAAGAACAGAAGACGCTTCGTACGTATGAGCTTCTCGTGCCTGCAGGGGCCCCAGGAGGCTCGGGTTATACCGACCCAGTAACCCCCTTTTACGCTCTTCACCACCCAGGAATGCTGAACTATCGATCGACAGGACCTTCTCAAACATCGCAGGCCTAATGTTTCTTCTATTTCTGTGCATCCGGCTGGCCATTTCTTCGCTGTTGGCCACGTGGATGGTTCTATAGCCTTCTGGGCGGTAGAGGATGGCGAGCAACCGCTCATGGTTCGGACCTTGGATGAAGTCGATGTGCACAAAGTGGATGGCGAGAAGCTGGAGCAGTTCCTTCCTGATGACGAAGATGGTCCAAAGCCCCCGAGTAAGCATCACGAGCCAAGAGAGCCCATCTTTAAACTCGCTTGGAGCGGGTATCCCAACTCGTATGACCCAAGAGGAGGCGAGACATCTCTAGTCATCCTTGGCGGTCAATTCGACCATGATCCTCCAGGAATCAACGTCCTCTGGCTCTCTGCGTTCAACCCACCTGCTCCGCCTTCTGCTACTGCAAACCAATCGTTGCATCCTTTCTTTCGGGATGCGATGCGAGAATCTCTTGATCCGCAAAGCGCATACTTTTATCGTGCGCCCGGTCTGGTGCAGGACTTTCTACTTATGCCGCGGGACAGTCCACATTTCGCCGGTACCTGGAATCCCACGACAATACTGATGCTCTTCAGGGATGGGGAAAATGTCCACGCAATTGAGGCAAGGCAGTTTCCCCCTCTTGAGCTCCTAGCATGTGGCCAGGAAGCGTCTCGGAGTGCTGGACAAGCGGAGGAAACGGAAGGAGATGACCAAGACGCTCTCACCCAAGACCTTGCCGCCACTTTGCAGTCGATGACTGTAAATGAGGAGCCTAAGAAACTCGATCTTCCTCCTTCGTTATGGTGCGGCTCGGACGCCATTGTCGACGCTAGTCTCTTCTCACTCGATCGTATCGCATATGAGACACTCTCGAGATCTAGTGAACACAGATTAGATGATCTCCATCTAGAAGGTGGTATTTCAATTCCAGATGAAAACATCGCTGGGACGATTAAATATGCCAAGGTAGGTGCAGGTTAATTTCCCCATTGCTTCTCTGACAAACTGCTCGTGTAGTTTGAGCCCCATCGAATTGTCGTTACGAGAAACGCCGACCTCACCATACGTTTCCTGGACATTTCTGTGCAACTTCTTATCCCTAAACCGCCGTGTCCTTTCACATCCGCATTTCCTCACACCCTTCCTCTTCTCTCCATCGATATCCTCGCTCTCGCTGGTTTACCGGAGATTGAAGCGCATATATCCTCTGGTTTTGATGAGAAAGCGCGAATTATTGACGTTCAGCTCGCTGTCGAATCTCTGGAAGTTGGTCTCGTGCTCAGTGGAGGAGAAGTGCTGGTATATAGGATGGCGGATCGCCAGAGTGTCACCGCCAGACAACTCCCTGATAAGCGACTCGTGTCACTGGAGCACGTCCCAGTTGCTGATGGCCTCCGCTTTAAGCCATACTTTTTGATAACGGCCGAGTTACCGGTCACTGCCTTCGCAATATCAGACGTCGGTGAGCACTCCAGTCATACGTATGACCTTTTTTTTTCCTTACGTGCTCTCGTTAGGCTTTGCTTCAGTTGCATATACAGACGGGTCGTTGATTGTGATAGACATGCGCGGTCCCAGAGTGATCCTTCAAGTTGGGAAGGCTCAACAGACGACGCATCATCATGGATTCCTTCATCGCGACTCACCTGGTGCTCATCCAGTACTAAGTCTCACGTGGGCAATCAGCGGAGTCAAGTCCGGCAAGTCTTTACTACTCTATACCCGAGAAGTATTGTCTCAAACGCCGTTGTTTTGCAGACGCCACGCCTCGAATTCGGCTGATTGCTGCACGTGCCTCGGGACTAGTTCAAATCTACACAGTTGCGCGGGATAACAAGGGTATATGGTCAATCCCCTCCCCACCAACTGAAGTCGAAGGAGTACCAGCACCCCTGAATCCCGGGATATTCGCGCTCGACGCACACACCGGCGTGCCGTGTAAGGCCGACAAAGCCCACCTTACAGTCGCGCTCGATTTCAAAGCGTCACCAAAAGCCCCAGAGGAAAGTGTACAGTGCCTGCTTCTCATAGTAGGCGCAAAAGGCGCACGATGCTTAGCGGGTTTCTGCAACGAACGTGTTGCAAGAGTGGAATGGGGCAATAAGGTAGGTAACGTAGTACGCGCGCAAGTCGTAGAACGAAATGGTATTTCATCGTTCGACTTCATGAGCTTTGCACTCTGACAGAGTGTGCTTCCAGGATCCTACGCGCTGGTCGTGTTTACGGACAGGAACGATGGCCTCGTGTATTCTCTCCCGATGCTGGAACACCTTCACACGTTACCACTACCCACTGCCTCATCCATGTAAGCTACCACGGTCCCGACAACCCTTTGTGCTAATTGAAACCCATCGGCTCGCTTTGCAGTCCTCCGTCGGTGGATTCTACGGGCGACTTCCTGACGCTCGTCCCTCTGCGCGATCCTACAAACACCTCCCCCACTCCAAGCAGGCATGCGACCTCTCCAACACCCTCGTCCACCAGCGTCGCTACAAGTCCCGTCCTTTCTGTAAAGTCATCAGCGGTCGTTGAGTCACCGTCTCCCGTCAAATGTTTGCGCCTCGACACGCTCTTCAACATCCGACGCGGATATCATATTCCGCTCGTCTCCCTCACGGAGCGCAAAGATGACACGTATCAGCACGATGTGCCACCTGCACCGGCGCCGGTAAGCCTTGGTCCGGCGGACTGGAAATCCTGGCTTGGTGGACTGGTCGGCTCGGCTAGCGTAACTGGAGACCAGATTGACGCACTTTGTACGTGGTGGGCTATAGCATCCCAATGCCCTCTCTTTCCTTGGCAAATTTGGTTCTGATGTAGTCCTGTTTGGCTTCCAGTGGCCGGTCCTGACAGGCCTGTCCCGGAGAGACCTGAACCACGCGCTGCACAGGGTTATACCGAGTGGGAAGCAGGACCGAGCAAGGCAGGGGCGACGGCCACATCTACTGCAAGCGCAACGAATAATCTATACAATAGATTGCACTCCGCCGTTGCGGAACGCGGGTGGGTGGCTTACGCGGGCCGCCATCTTATTCATTTTGTGCATGCTAACCACCGTGATATGGTCGCGCTTGCAGTGAAATGCTCGGCGACTTGGAAACGAGCGTTAACTCCCTAGAACAGGGGAGCAAGAATATGCTCGCCCAGGCGAAGCTTCTAGCAGCGAAGCAGACCACAAAGAGCTGGATGCCGAAGTTCTAGATGCATCGGGAATAATGCGGGGGGGCTGAGGCCGAGTCACGCGCACTCGAACAAATGATAAGGATACATAGTTGACGTTTTAATACCGTGTACAAGATAGATGGATGTGATAGTGATAGGGATTCAAGCCTGAACAATCATTCATTTCTGCGCCCATCATAAGTCATCGCGCCTTGGACACGAGCACGTCTTCCTCTTGCGGTGCTCATTGAGCATACCAAGGAAGCCATCGTCGGCGGTTGTTTCCCGGTTGTGATCCCATTCCTCGGTGTGACGAGTGATTTGATTGGCGTCGTTAAGCTGGAGAGTGAGGAGCGCGTTGACGACCTGTGCGGCGCAAAATATAGATCAAAATTGTGCGACGGAACGAACAGAAATTGCAATCTAACCTTGAACGGCGAAGCGGCTTTGGTGTCGCGGAAAAATGCGACGTCCAGATCTATAAGGAGTACGTTGGCAGGCGTTTCAGGCGGGTTCTGTAAAACGCGGAGCTTTTGTATTTCGGTGCGGGGAAAGAGCTAAATGCGGGATAAGGGCATAGCGTTGAGCCGCTCGTCACTTCTGGGGAGTTATGGAGTAGTCACGTGTAACTGAAGCAGATACCTTTGGCAATGCATCAAACTGTGCACGAATAGAGTCCACCCCGCGGGCGATGCCAATAGGGTCATGGAAGACAGCGTCTTTAGTATAAATTTCATATGATCTCTGCGTTATTAAACATAGATTTTTAGCCGGAGTGTTGTGGAAAGGGAAGGGTCCAGTGGGACGCGAGAGACGTACGTTTTGGGCTTTGCATGAGTACAATTCGCGAAGAGAGCGTATGATGCGCGCGTTTGGACCATCGGGGTCGACGGTGCGCTCTGGGAGTGCGCGCGTCTGGTCTGGAGTGAGGCCCGAGGCATTGGGCTTCTCGTTGTTGGAAACGATGGTCGTGCTGACGAAAAACATTTCTTTTGGGCTTGTGACATGATATAGGGGCGGCTTTGCGGCATTGGATACACGACGAAAGGAGGTCGTGCGAGTTATCTGCAGGTTAGGTTGACAGAGAACCATGAGTTTGTGAATTTTACTTTGATGAGTTGGGACGTGGGTGGAGATTGACGAAGAGAGAGGAGGGTTTTTCAGTTGGTATTTTAGATTTGAATTGCCAGCTTGGGGTTAAATAGCTCCATGAATCGGTCATTGCCCTTCTTGCCTCGTCATTCAATTGGAGGCAAATTGATTCCGGCGGCGTCCGGAATGCCCTCAAAGGGATGGCCTAGATGGCCTAGATGGCCTCGCCACCGCAGACTACCAGGGCAAGCTCAGCGTATCGCATGGAATATTTCTATCGAACGAGATGCATTGAAGCTTGCTTAGAAGTCCATCGGATGCAGTCAGCGTAGCGTATCTTCAATCTCGAAGTCGAAAACGATCGCAATTGCTGGCAATCAGAACTGATCATTAACACGCATATCGCAAACAAGGGAGGAGCGTACCAAGGGGTGTATTACGTAATCATATTCCCTTCCGAGGTTGGCATAAACTACTGCATTTGTATTGTGCTGTGGCAACAATCGTCTACGTGTCGTGTGTCGTTTCTGTTTCTACCCTACGACCCGAGTTTCGCCTCGCATTAATAATCTGATATGGCCAACTACGATTCATTGCACCGGCAATGCAGAACTCTCGAGTCTTTATTTGATGCAAAGCTTACCTCCTACGCTCGTCTTGCCGCATCCATCTCCCGCGCAGGACCGAATGACGACCTCGAGGCTGGGCCATCTTGGCGTGAGGCGGAAAGCGAGGTAGAGGACTTGCTCGAGAAGGTGCGTTAGCTGTTATCTGCGCCTCTCTCCTTCGACGAGCCTAGGAGACCAACGGGTGTTTTGCGATGAGGTAGCTCGGCGAGACGAACGCGGCGCTAGACGCTGTCGCAAAAGACACGGACAATCCCCCTTCGCAATCCATGTTACGTGCTATCCAACGCCACCGTGACGTGTACCAAGATTACGGAAGAGAGTTCAGACGGACAAAAGTACGCTGGATCCTTCTTCCTTGATGGGCCACTCCTAATGCGCGATGAATGTACCAGGGAAATGTTCAGACGGCCGTTGATCAGGCCAACCTACTAAGCGGTGTGCGCAATGACATCGAGTCAGTTCTGCCCTGTCGGTCTCTCCTGCCAGGGCTGGTGTACTCAATAATTCTTGTCCAGTGCATACAAGTCGTCTGCCGCAGAGGCGCTACTCGCGGAGCGTGGTCGTATTGACAGTTCGCACCAGATGATCGATGCTACGTTAGAGTACGCTCTCGATCGCGGCTTTTTCTTGTTGCTCCGGCTAATAGATGACGGTAGCCAAGCTCGCGAAACTCGAAGCGAGTTTGCGCGTCAACGGTCCTCACTTGGCGCCATACAGACGCGTATGGTAGGAGTGCTCAGTCCGTAGCTTTTCACGTCTTATTGGCACGGTACCCAACTGACTACATCCAGATACGGTCCCTGGGATTAACAATATATTGTCCATGATCCATAACCGGCGGCGACGGGACACGTATATCATAGGTGGACTGATTGGTGTATGTCTATTCCTTATTTTCCGCTACATGTTTTGGTAGTGGGAGGACTATATCTGGATACCATTAGGTACTCTATATCTAAACATAGGTTTATTTCTCATTCCCTTACGGGAGCAGTACGCCCGATCTTGACCCCAAATCGAACTTTAGGACTCACCTTCTCTTTCTGTATCGCTCTCTACTAAATCGAGACTGTAATCTCGTCTTCGCCGCTCTTTTGCCGTCCCTTTTTTCACCGGCGAAAGATGCCCACCTTTGAGAAAGGCACGCCAATTCGCCTCGAGTCGCCGGACAACGCCCCACTCTGACTCTGGTTTATCCTCCCATGAGTCCTCAATCGGCCACCCGAGCGTTTCCGCTACTATACACGCCATATCCCACGTGCGCGCCGGTGCATCACACGCATCGTGATAATCCGACTCGACAAGAATTCGACTGGGCGCACACGCACGGATGAGCGCGATATGACTTGGCGAACGGCTATTGATAGCAGTCGAAAGTGATAAGTATACATTTGGGTGCCGCTTCTGTTCCATCCATCAGTAGACATTCCTCCCCTCCCCTCCTCCGGTGTTGAATGTGGGGTGGGAATGCAACTGGTGGCGGAGAAGGACCGGACGTACCTCGATGTCGCGCCATACCTCCGGACTGAGTGTGCAGCTGTGTACGTCGACGCTGATTGCGAACCATGCTGCTCCGTGCTTCGCTGCCATGTTATCGAACAGCGCACGCGTCTGGGTGGAAGACTTGACACTATGCAAGCTCACGTTCCGTCGGAGCTCGACCGCCAGAGCGAGTTGTGCCTCGAGTATGGTCAGCTGGTGCGCCGAAGGCGTCGAGAATGGCGACAACGTGCGGTGACCGCCGTCGTCGTCGTCGTTCCCTCCTTCTGACACATCGATTCCGGGGGAGGGGATGCGTGCGGCACGATCGATACCGACTTCGCCTAGCATCGCTGTGGGGAACTCGATTAGGCGCGCACGCACATCAGTAAGAACATCTGCGAGGGGTATCGGTTGCGGTAGTGTGGGGAGTAGATGTGCGAAAGCCGCCTCGAGCTTGGCGTTAGGTTGTTGCGATGGTGATGACGGGGAGGGTAGGAAGAGAGCACGGTAGTGTGCGGCATGGTCAGGTACAGTTCCGGCGGGTGCGTGGAGGGAGATCCTATGGGCCCACCAGGGGTGGTAACCAAACCCGGGCACGACGCGGTCTGGGCGGGCACGAGCAAGAGCGGCGACTTTTGATTGGTCTTCCACTCGGGACGCCATTGCGCAGAGCGTGCATGGGAGGGATTCGATGGTAGATGCCGCGATTGTAGGTGCAACTGTCGGATGGCAGTGTACGTCGATGAGATGCGCGAAGACCTCAGGTGCTGGCAACGTGTGCGGCATGATCACTTTTCCCTCCGTCGGTATATACTGTAGTGGGTTGCACCGGTAGTAAATTATCGCTTATTGCAATCTATCAAGATAGGTTGGCTGTTCCTTGATGACTGACACGAGGTGCGGGTAACGTAGGACTGCGAGATGGTCGCTTGGATATGAGATGCCGCCTGCGGGTTGTTGTCTTTCCCGGAGTACCGGAGTGGAGACTTGTTGTACTTGTACGGCGCGTCACAACGAATTCAGCCCGTTTTAGTTATGACTCTTATCGGCTTCCACTTGTGCAAAAATCACGCGCTGAAAACTGCTCTGCATCTTTCTGGGCTCCTCTGCTACTCTAACACGCGCAGCATGCATCGGAAAATCGCCATAGATACGTCACCCCCATCCGCGCGATGGATGAAAGATACTCTGGTCCGCAGCGCCTTTCATCAGACAATTCCTGTGGTCGCTGCGCGTTTACCCGCTGCCAAGATGGGCCCTTTGCTCAAATCGGAAGCTATGCGAGGGTGAGTGTGTTTGATCCCCCCCTCGCCGAGGTAACCGAACGCTACGGTATCCTGCCCCGTCTCTATCTGGCCATACTCACGCCAATGAAATTTCTCTTGTGAAAGGTTCGTCATCAATTTACCAAAGATACGTAGCGTTGTGGCAGATTCGGGCAATCCGGACGGTGATGATAAACTCGTCTTGCTCCGCGTCCAACGTGAAGGTGCGTCCGGAGATAGTCTCTGTCACAGTCCTTCGTGTCAAAAACGATCCTACGCTACGAATCCTGGAAACTGATACATGGCCAAGTGCTTTAGCTGATCTCAGTGCGGACGCTCGATCGTATTTGGAAACACAAAATGCATATCTGACGACGTACAATATCGAGCTCGGTTATGATTACTGGACTGCTGGTTCGTTTGGACACATACGTCCCGCGTGAATGTCTTTTGCTCAGGTCGTAAAACCCCTAGAGGAGATTCTGCACGCAATTTTTCCGGAGGATATCCTGGAAGGTTCTCCCACTGGATTTTCGACTATGGGGCATCTGGGTAGACCTTATTCTCATCTCGTTGACCTCTGTCGTTGAGCTTGACCGTCATGCCATTCAGCTCATTTGAACCTAAACGATGAATATCTGCCATACAAGCACATCATCGGGCAGGTCATCCTCGATGTGGGTTAGTTCCTTGCGAAGTATGTTCTTGTGTTCAACTCGCACAATAGAAAATGAAGAGTTTGCGGACGGTCGTTAACAAACTCGATTCAATCGACACGCAATTCCGGTTTTTCAAGATGGAGCTCCTAGCTGGGGAGCCCAACTATGTCGTCCAACACGTCGGTTCTTCATCTTTTACTTCTCCCTTCTCATTATTAATGATACAAATACAATACAGAATGAATCCGACTGTCGTTTCACATTTGATGTCTCCCGTGTATACTGGAACTCACGGCTCCAGACGGAGCATGCGCGTCTCGTTGACATGTTCCAGCCTCACGAGGTAATTGCAGACGTGTTTGCTGGCGTAGGCCCGTTTGCGTTACCAGCAGCAAAAAAGGGATGCGCCGTCTTAGCTAATGATCTGAATCCCGATAGTTACAAATATCTTACCCTGAACATCAAAGATAACAGGGTCAGTGGATCCCATCAATTCCACAGCCGCTGATTCGCAACTAGAATTTGTTTGATAGGTTTCTGATCGCGTGCGTGCGTCTTGCGAGGATGGACACGAATTCATTCGACATGCTGCGATACGGGTCGCAGCAGACCCCCTGCCAGGTTTTACGGGACGGCCACTTTCACAATCACAACGTCGTGCACAATCCCGCGAACAATCACGTGCGTTGATGCCACCCTCGCAGCTACCGCCTCGCAAGCGCATTGGACATTTCGTTATGAATCTCCCCGACTCGGCGATAACGTTTCTTGACGCATTTCGCGGCATTTTTGCGCAG
>Ga0307516_10010668_pt1 | contig 10072 bp, 7 predicted proteins | sample 19_EM_MG_FD_203310 | JGI IMG/M metagenome (GOLD analysis project Ga0307516, IMG submission 203310) | Populus trichocarpa ectomycorrhiza microbial communities from riparian zone in the Pacific Northwest, United States - 19_EM | ecosystem: Host-associated > Plants > Roots > Unclassified | place...
TTGTTCCGATTCTTCCTTGATGCATGATGGCTAAGAGGATTGGTCGATCGGTTAGTAATGTATATTTTAAAAATATTTTTTAAAATAAAAATATATGAAAGATGTTATTTTGTATTTGTTTTTTTTAATTTAAGTATATAAAAATTATTTAATAATATCTAAAAATATATTAATTTAATAAAAAGTAATTAAAAAACATTTTAAAAAGGAAATTTGTAAAGGACTTGAGGAGGGCCCTGGTGATTTTATTTTATTTTCTCACTTTTGTCTCTTGACAAAATTGATTCGTAAATTTTTTTTATATGTATATCTTACAATTTATAAACGACACACAAAATATGAAATTGTGAAGCAGCAGCTGAATTAGAGCACGTCGGTACATTCTATCAAAGAAACAAGAGTTCCCGATTTGAAGAACCTATCTAGCAACTTCTTCTAGAACACATGATGATTAATTTTTTCCCTGGATAGTTTTAAGGCATATCTCTTACAACAACCTAGTGTATTCATAATTAATTTAATAAATTTTCTATGGTGTTGATCCCAACATTTTTATAAAAAAAAATCAAGAAATTGAGCAAATCTCCTAAATCATCATGTCAAATCCCATAGGATTTTTTATTTTATTTTATGATTAAATTTATAATAACTCTCAAACACCAAACAAGATTCATTATTCTGATCCAATTAAAAATAAATCATCCATGTCAGAATTAAAAAAAAAAAATTATTTCTTAATAGATAAGGAATGAAGGAGTACTAATCTTTTAATCATTGTACCAACTTTTGAAATTAAAATTATTTAACAACTTGGGGGAATTTTGTTATTGCGTGGCTTTTCACCCATCCTAGCTGTTATACAAGCTTTTTTTAAAACAAAAACAAAACAAAACAAAACACCAATAAAAAATTCTTCCACTTTATATTATTTGAAATATTTTCACACCATCACCCACTTAATATTGTTGAGAAGTATGGAAAAGTACAAGATATGAGCACATTCTGAAGAAGAAAAACTCCACGACTTGGCAACAAAATCTGATTAAATGAGTTAGATCCACCACTCTATGTTGTTTGCAATTTGTACATGACAACTAAGCCAGGTGGGTACATTAATCTCGTGCACAAAATCAAGAAAATGTAAGATGGTCACACATGATGTTAACACGTTTCCTAAACAGACCTTCCGTTTCATTGCCGGTAAGTGGTATCCAAGTCAGCCAAGGCCCCGGGGCCGTCAAATTTGGCCGGTAAAAAGCAACCGTACGTGTGGTGTTTTAGCGTTCTAGACTCGTATGCGTTTCATGTTTGACCCAAAGACTAATTAATTTTAGACATGGAGATAGGATGTCCCCTCAAGCAGATAGGGTAGTTTAATTATAATATATTAATTCCACATATGGTCTTGCGTTTGGTACTAGAATTGTGGACATTGAGAACAAAATGCTTTTGATTTCTCTCTCGTTAAAACAAAGCAAAACGCTTTTGTTTTCTCTCTGCATCAGCTTCTATTAGCAGTCAACCTTCGTAACTAGCAGAAATCATGTCCTCGCCTCTTGGACCTCAGGCTTCAAATTATCAATGTTGGGTTTCCTTTTTTTATGTTTGAGCAATAATTAGAAAGGAAAATGGTAGGAGTTTCTAGCTATGCCTGCTCAAGTGCATGGATTCCGACCTTTGATATCCGCAATCCAGCACCGTTCTAATTAAAAAGAAGAGGTACCGGCCGTATAATGATAGATACCAACAATTTGGATCTCCACGTACAATTTTCTTTAGCTTGCTCTAGTTAGAAATATAACATAGAGCCTTCATATTTAAAAGATTACGTTCGAGATGTTGACACTTATAGAAGTTGGAGAGTTAACGTTAATTGACCCTCTTCTAAGCTATTTGTTTGGTAATTAATGTAGAATATTTCTTTATTTAAAACCCTTCATTTGCAAGGTTTAACGTCTAACAATTATGCTTTTTACTCACGCAACTATCTCCTTCTAATTCGTACTGCCGAATTATTATATATTTATTTCTTATATATGACGCCTAGAATATGAAGTCAAAGTTTTAATGTTGCACTTAAGCTTGATTTTTCCTGGGGAGGGGCAATCTCTTTCTTTCTGCAATCATACAGCTATGAAAAAGTAAGCAATCAACTCCGACATAAAGATCCGAAAATCATACATTAGGCGTTGTTCAAAGTTGATTTAACGAGGATTTTGTCTTGCGGACAACATTAAGTACTCACAGGTTAATTTTCTTGTACATGGATTGCCTGTAAAGTTAGGCGCCATTAGGTCTAAAAATACGAGTTGCAATTTGGGGCCGCATCAAAGATTTGGTCAAGCAGGTATAACATCTCAATAACCAACGGCTATCTAACACGTCTCCAGTTGACCTCCACTTCAAGAACTATCCAATGGCAGTGCACCAAGTCACAATGACATTCCCTGGTGGCCAGAAAAATACAGCCGTCCTATATTTATAAAATAGAAGGGGGCTTCCTGGATTTTGCCTCTCTGTGGTAGGGAGAGGAGACCTTACTTCAAAAGCAAAATCAGAGGGCACGAGGTGGGAAGGCAAGGCTAAAAAGAATACAGAAAAATAAAATAAATTTTTGAATAACTGTACACTTTTTTCGTACAAAATTACTTTCATACCCCATTGAAAATGCTAACCCCCCCCCCCCCCTCTCAACAGTCCACACCCATCTCCTTAGAGTCCAGTCCCCCCCTCTATAAATCCGTGGCCAGTCCGCACACTTCTCACTACTCTCACAACGCCGGCGATCTCCTCTCTCTTTATTATCTTCTCCACCCACCATCTCTTGAGATTTAGAGCATAGCCACGCACATACATTTAAACAAATTAACCAAATTTTAGAGCTAAATCCAAATCTTGTGCATATGGGCAACGCCGACTATGTTTTTCCTTCCACTAACGCGGAGTGTGCACGTCGAGTAGCGATTCCACCACCGCAACCATTTGTGAAGTCGCTGAAATATAATCTTAAAGAGACTTTCTTTCCTGATGATCCTCTCAGGCAATTCAAGAACCAGCCCACTTCGCGAAGATTCGTCTTAGGCATAAAATATTTCCTTCCAATTTTCGATTGGGCCCCTAGTTACACTTTTGATTTCTTGAGAAGTGATTTTATTTCTGGGATCACCATCGCTAGTCTTGCTATTCCTCAGGGGATAAGTTATGCCAAGCTAGCCAACTTGCCACCAATTCTCGGTCTATGTAAGTTCTAGTATGAAAATCACCAACATAGAGCAGATTTTAGCTGAACTGATTGATATAAGAGCAGTTTCTCATAGAATTTGTGTCTAAACGCATGCAGATTCAAGCTTTATTCCGCCATTGGTTTATGCAATGATGGGAAGTTCAAGAGATTTGGCAGTGGGGACCGTTGCTGTTGCATCTCTCCTCACAGCATCTATGTTAGGGAATGAAGTTAATGCTAATGAGAACCCCAAACTTTATCTCCATCTTGCATTCACTGCCACATTCTTTGCCGGAGTGTTTCAAGCTTCCCTTGGCTTATTAAGGTAAGTAGCTGGCCTTCTTGTCTTTTGCTGCTCTGTGTTGCAAGAGTTCCTTCTTTTCTTACTTTTTTTGGTATATATATGAATAATTAAGAAGAACCATAAACGGTGATTGACCTATTATTTTCAGATTTGGTAAACAGTCAACAAGGATAAAGACACTTCAAGCAATAAGAACATGCTGATATCTCCTTTTACGGTTTTCTTAATACTTGCTGTGTTTACTGTGCTGCAGGCTAGGGTTTATAGTGGATTTTCTGTCACATGCAACGATAATAGGCTTTATGGCAGGAGCAGCAACTGTAGTCATCCTGCAACAGCTGAAAGGGATTCTTGGGCTTGATCATTTCACCCATTCAACGGATCTTGTCTCCGTCTTGCGTTCTGTCTTCTCCCAAACACATCAGGTCCGTTGATCTTTGCATGTGTGCTATCATTATCCACTTATCACACTATATTACAACAAACATAAATAAGTGTGCCATGCTCTATATAAAATGTCTCCTTCAGACATTAAATATAATGTTGAAAGAAGTTAAGCCAACAATGATTCTTGATTATTATTATTATTAATGCAGTGGAGATGGGAAAGTGCCATTCTGGGCTTTTGCTTCCTGTTCTTTCTTCTCATCACTCGATACTTCGTAAGTAAAGTATTTTTGTACAGCATAATTTTCTTGCCTCCATAGTTTCAATCTTTCACATAATTGCAGATTGCTATTCTGATTTCATGTTGCGACTTGCCCCACTTGTCGCGGCCAAAACTAAACAGAAGAAATGAATTTACTACCATATAAAGAAACAAGGGCCACCATATATATATATATATATGAATTGATTCACTATCACTCATCTTTCTCAATATCTTCTATATACCGGCCAATTTAAATAATTTAATTTGGGATCAAAATTCTCTCTTTACCTGCTTCACTCTACAAAATATATTAATGATCTTGTAGATAATAGTAAAAGATGCTGTTGTTTGGTATGATTAATCATTCCTCTTCATGCCTTCATTTTCAACTTGTTGGTTACTAAGAACAAGAAACAATGACTTTTAAATCCAACTCCCTGACTGGAATTCTGGAGGAATTTCTGAGCTCATTTTTCAATGCAACTACACTAACATATGTATACATACATATGTTGATGTTGTCGTGTTGCATGTAATAATATGCTCATCTGATTAATTTAATAATGGAGTGAAATAATAATTAATGAGTTGATGATTGACTATTTGTACAGAGCAAGAGAAAACCAAGATTCTTTTGGGTATCAGCAATGGCACCATTGACGTCGGTTATTCTAGGAAGCATCCTCGTCTACCTCACTCATGCCGAGAAACATGGAGTTCAAGTGGTGAGCATTCCCATGAATTATCGATAGAGTGCCTTCTTGTTTGTATTTGTTTACGTTTTTTAGGGAACACAAGTCTCTGTGACTGTCAATGCTGCTACTGTTCTGTAAAGTAAGCGTGAGTTGCAAGTTGCACGCAGACAGATTCAGTCCCATTGTATATTAGGGTTGGACCACCACAAAGGGTGGCTTAGTATGCTATTAGATGAGGCCAAGATCCATCCTCCATGTGGGTTTGGCCTGTTGGGTACTTGGATTTTGTCTTTTGGGCCCGATCCAAATAATTGCTCCGTTCCAAGTTGTGGGCTCCAGCCAATAATAGGCTGAGTGGACCCTACCAATCACCTCGACTTTGATTTTCCCAGACCTGATGAGTCATTGGTGGGTTGGTTTTTAGTCGTATTTGTTTCCGATCTAATGTGGTGTTTTTTGTTGCATGCGCGCTGGTGTATTTTATTCAGATAGGACACTTGAAGAAGGGGCTAAATCCACCGTCCTTTGCGGATCTCGTGTTTGTATCTCCTTATCTTTCGACAGCTATTAAAACTGGCATCATCACTGGTGTCATAGCCCTTGCCGTAAGCAACCAACCTTATCCTCTACTATTTTATGTGTTTTTATCCGATTATTAAAAAAGATATTTTTTTTTTGGATTTAGAAAAGGATATTTTTTATATAATTTTAAATTGTTTTAATGTATTAAAAATAAATTTTAAATAATATTATTTTAATATATTTTTAAATAAAAAATATTTTAAAAAACAATCATTATCAAAATCTTAAAAAACTACCATGACACCTAAAGATATAAGCTCGTCTAAGACGTGCCCCTCTTGCCTCGTAAGAGCATTAATAAGCTATTTATTTATGGACACCACAAATTCAGCTAGATGGTTTCGTACGTATTTTAATTTGGACCTCCTAAATGCATTATAATTAGCAAATCCTATAAAATAAGAGAAATTGTACTATCTAATTATTACATAATTAATTAATAGACGTATATATACACGTAAGTAAGGCTCGGTAATTATTTAATTAATTACAGGAAGGAATAGCAGTAGGAAGAAGTTTTGCCATGTTCAAGAATTACCATATAGATGGCAACAAAGAGATGATTGCATTTGGGACCATGAACATTGTAGGCTCTTGCACCTCTTGCTATCTCACAACAGGTATAAATTTTTCCTTTCCCAGATGCAATTAAGAATGTAATTCCAAGTTATAATTATAATAGTAAACTAAGAGTTTTGGTGATACAATGGGAATTTCCAGGGCCATTCTCGCGATCGGCTGTGAATTTCAATGCAGGATGCAAGACAGCAGTATCGAATATTGTCATGGCGTTGGCAGTCATGGTCACGTTGTTATTCCTAACGCCATTGTTCCATTACACTCCACTTGTGGTTCTATCCTCTATTATTATCTCTGCCATGCTAGGTCTTATAGATTATGAAGCAGCAATCCATCTTTGGACTGTCGACAAGTTCGACTTCATCGTGTGCATAAGCGCATATGCTGGTGTGGTTTTTTGCAGTGTCGAGATTGGCTTAGTCATCGCGGTATGGACCACTAGTTATCAAGGCCTAAAACTTGCAATCGTACGTAAATGTCTGCGTACCATCCTTCGATACTAAATTCCCTTGTGCAAGTGCAGGTGGCAATTTCTTTGCTCAGATTACTTCTCTTCGTCGCAAGACCAAAAACATTTATTCTTGGAAACATTCCAAATTCGATGATCTACAGAAATGTTGAACAATATACGAACACAAGCAGCGTTCCCGGTGTTCTCATACTCGAGATTGATGCTCCTATCTACTTTGCAAATGCAAGCTACTTAAGAGAAAGGTGTGGACATATCAAACTCGTTTTTCTGCATATCTACATACCAAAAATGCTTAAAATCAACCAATCAAATCCTTATCTCACAAGTGCTATTATATTTTGTTATATCCATTAGGATTGCGAGGTGGGTTGATGAAGAGGAAGACAAGTTAAAATCTTCAGGAGAAACCAGCCTGCAGTATGTTATACTTGACATGGGAGGTAAGCAATGCACGGTCCAGCATTTTTCCTTTGGCAAAAATTGATTACATATAGAAAATCCATTTACATTTCTTTCTTGGTTTAACAGCGGTAGGTAACATTGACACAAGTGGGATTGGCATGCTTGAGGAAGTTAAGAAAGTAATGGACAGAAGGGAACTCAAGGTATATTCTTATTCAAACTTCTATCATGACCTACAAATTTGATTTTATCCCACACCATTACTTTACATGTTCTGATGTTCTTCGTCGCCATGCATGTTTACAGCTTGTCTTGGCCAATCCTGGAGCTGAAGTGATGAAGAAACTCAACAAGTCCAAGCTAATCGAGAAAATAGGACAAGAATGGATGTATTTGACAGTAGGAGAAGCTGTTGGAGCGTGCAATTTCATGCTTCATACTCGCAAACCAGACCCCTTGAGAGAGGAATCTGAGGCATATAACAAAGTCTAAGCTGTCGATCAGCAAGTGTCATTTTCCACGAAGGTCAACTCTACAAATATGTATCAGTTGTGTGCGCATTGATTTAGGAGCTGTTATGCATCGCATGCATATGCTGCATCAAATCAACACAAGTGAAACAGAAGTTGACTTGGTAGATAATTAGTTTTAGTTGGAGGTGTTTTTTTCCTTCCGACAAGTTACAAGTTGTACAATGTGTACGTTTCATACATGAGTCTTCGAATGGAAAGCCTTTTGGATTATTTCTGATGAGCGAGCATAAGCATATTGGACAACCTTAGTCATTAATGTAGAAATGACTTTTAAAGCGCTAAGTTATTGGTTGAATTAAAAAATATATAAAAAAAAAATTTAGGTATTGTTGTTTTTTTTCTAGTAGAAAAAAAAATAAACCATGTATGGTTTAATCTAATATAATTTGATTGATTTAGCAAGTCCAGAAACAATATGAATCACCAGTAATAATTTGACTCAAAATAAATATTAAAGATAATATTTTTTATATAAATATTGAGAAGACAACATATTTGATCGATTCGCTTCAACTTGGGTTAACTTGTCAATCCTCGTATATGGGTCATAAAACTATGATAGCTCATAGAAAGCAAATTGAAACAAATTATGAAACTCAATTTCCAATCAATTTAGTGTTGAAAGTTAAATTAAAAAAAATAAAAAAATAACTTAAGTCATCTCAAGTTAATTAATCTGTCAAACTCATGACCTGAGTCATAAGACGGTGATAACCTCATAAAAAGCAAACCGAAACAAATTACGAAGCGTAATTCTCAATCAACCTAGTGTTGAAGGATGAAGTTGAGAAAGAAAATCAATTAAAAAAATAAAAGAAAAAAAGTCAATTAGAAAAATGGAAGGAAAAAAAACTCAAGTCAAATGAGTTAACTCTTCAAACTCATAATCTAGATTATAAGACTAAAATAATCTCATATAAAGTAAATTAAAAATACATTACGAAACTCAATTCTTCAATAAACTTAATATTGAATGATGAAAATAAAATTGAAAAATATATTAAAAATAAAAAAAAATCAACTTCAATAAAAAAAATCAACTTGAATCTTGCATAACCAACTAAAACTATTGTTTTTAATTTAAGAAACATCTTTTAGTGGCATGATTATCATGATTATCATTATTATGGAAATAAGTAAATAACTTATTTTTTAAAAATTATTGATTAATAAATGATAAATTTCATTATATTTTTTTTCTCTCATTAACTCTATTTCGGTGATGTCTTTCAATTTCCTGGGGTTATGTTTGGCATATTTAATATACATTTTTTTTTATTACAATCCATCTGAAGCTAAGTATATGATATGAATTAATTTCTTAGAAAAAAAAATATTTGTACCTTTAATTATAATAATTGGTGGAGAAAAGCTCAATGAACTTAAACAAAAATTGCAAGTGGTATGAAAATATAATAAATTTATTGTTTATTTTTAAATGTTTTTTTATAATTTATATAAAAACATAGGTACTATCTTAAAAATAGAAATAAAATATGTGAAAAAAGAAATAGCATAATTATAATGACCTGAAGCCATGCGATGACTCAAAACAATTATAAAAGAAACTAAAAGTCTTGGAGGATTTGTAAAATACCAATCGCTGTTCTCCTAGACTTCAAATATTATGGATTTCGTTGTTCATTTCTATAATATTTTTTATTTTCAATGTTATTTGTTTAACAATCTCATTTTATTAAGTTATATTGGTATGGTTTTATTTGTTGAGATTTTTTTCATCTCGCATGTTTTCATGCTAAGTGTCGCACCCGACATCGCAGCGGCCCACAAAATAATTCTAGATTTATGGAAAAAGAACAGATATCTGGCATCTTGTTCTTTTAGGGGAAAAGATCTTGTTTAAGGAGTCGCCACCTAGTATTATGGTCACTAGGAACCCTAACTGGTCAACAGAGATTCTATGGCTCGGGATTGGTTACGTAAAAGGGAAGATATTATCACCCCTTAAACGTTCTGCCTAAGGCAAACTGCATTGTTGGTTTTGTCTTCAATTGCTAAACATTTATTCGCTTATGCTATGATGATTTGTTTATAATATTCCTGACTCTGGCGCCAGTGAATATTCGAGCTCGAATAATTCCAACTCTGGCGTTGGTAAAAATTCGTAGCTACGAAAAATTAGATCAATATTTTTTATTCCCTACTCTAGCGCCAGTGAATAAATTAAAAAAAATTGATTTTTTATGCATGCACATATTTTTTATTTTTCTAGCTAAATAAAATAAAATACACCGAATAAAAATAATATAAATTTAAACCAGTATTTTTATTCCTGACTCTGGCGTCAGTGAATAAACCAGTAAATTTACATTATTTTTATTCATGCATACACATTTTTTTATTTTTTCTACCCTTTTTTACTTTTCTGTTTTTTTTATTTTTTTATTTTTTTGGGCTGGGCCCAGCTCAGCCCACATGGGCTGGGCTGGACTGAGCAGGTCTAGCCGGGTCAAAGGCTTGACCCGGCTGGCCATTTTTCTATTTTTTTACCCGCAGGCGTGCGTGAACCGCTCACGCACGCCTGTTACAGCAACATGCAATTAAAATGCAGGGAGGGGCAACGCAACTTACCTGTTGCTGCACTGGAAGACGGGGATGACAACTGACCA
>Ga0307516_10010669_pt1 | contig 10072 bp, 10 predicted proteins | sample 19_EM_MG_FD_203310 | JGI IMG/M metagenome (GOLD analysis project Ga0307516, IMG submission 203310) | Populus trichocarpa ectomycorrhiza microbial communities from riparian zone in the Pacific Northwest, United States - 19_EM | ecosystem: Host-associated > Plants > Roots > Unclassified | place...
CGACAGACCGCCGGTCTGCCTTCGCCGTCGCGCCTCGATCTGCACACAGACAGATCGGTGACACCTATGCCTACTTGTTCAGAGCATCCCTAGTCGAACCCGTTCGCGAATATCGTGTCGTGGGCGATCGTGCCGGTTGCCGGACTCCCCGTGAACGGCGCTGCGAATTGCGTATTGATGAATATGCCGAGACTTCCATCGTCGTTGACCGCGATCGGTTCTGCGCGCCCATCGCCGTTGACATCGGCGACGATCACGTTGCGCGTCTGCGATGAGGTTGTCAGCACGCGCTGCGCAGCGAAACTTGGAGTCGTCGCACCCACCGCGGTCGTATTCAGCAGCAGCGATATCGAGCTGACATTGCTGTTGGCAACGAGGATGTCGGCTCGTCCATCGCCATCGAAATCGGCGAGCCTGATCCCGTTAGGCCCGTTGCCCGTTGCGAATATTTGTTGCGCAGTAAACGAATACGTCGTCGCGCCGCGCGGCGTGGTGTTGAGCAATACCGAAACAGAATTGTCACTGACGTTCGCGGTGACCAGGTCGGGTACGCCGTCGCCGTTGAGGTCCGCCGTTGCGACGAATTGAGGAGGACCGAAACTCGTTGCGAACGTCTGCTGCGTGGCAAAGCTTGCCGTGGTCGCGCCGCGCGCCGTGGTGTTGCGCAATAGCGAAACCATGTTGGCGCCAAAGGCGAGGTTTGCGGCGACCACATCCGTATGTCCGTCGCCGTCGAAATCGGCACACGCGACCGATTGCGGGCTTGAGCCCACGGCGAAGGTCTGCTGTGCCGAAAAGCTGGCCAGGGCAGCGCCGGTAGGTGTCGTATTCAGCAGTACGGAAACATTGTTGTTTGTGGGATTGGCCACCACCAGATCAGGTTTCCCGTCGCCGTTGATGTCGGCCGCACAGACTGAGTTTGGCCCGGCGCCGGTCGCAAAATCCTGCGCTGCAGTGAAGCTCGCCGATGAGGCGCCGGGCGCCGTCGTGTTGAGCAGCACGGCAACGCTGTTCGTGCTGTATTTCGCCGCGATCAGATCCTGCCTGCCGTCGCCATTGAGATCGGCTGCTACGACCGCTTTGGGGAATACCGTTCCGCCGAGCGAAAATGTCTGCACAGCGGTGAATGCAGGCGTCATCGCTCCCGGCGCCGTCGTATTTAACTCCACGGCAACAACGGAGTTGAGCAGCGCGCTGACGCTGACCAGATCGGGCTTGCCGTCGCCGTTTATGTCGGCACTGGTGCCGGCGAAAGCGCTGACCGATGTCGGCACGCCCTGTTGCGCAGTGAAGCCAAGAATCGCCGCGCTTGCCGGTGTCGTGTTGAGCAAGACTGAAACATTGTTGTTGTTGCGGTTGGCAGCAGCCAGATCGATCCTGCCGTCGCCGTTGAAGTCGGCGGCGATCAGTGCGGCTGGGCTGGCCAGGCCGAAGGTCTGCTGCAACGAAAAGCTCAATTGCGTTGCTCCCGGCACCGTCGTATTGCGTAGTACCGAAACGTTTGCATCGCCATTGTTCACGACTGCGATGTCCGGTTTGCCGTCGCCATTGAGGTCGACGCACTGCGCACCGGCCGCCAACGCGCCCACGCCAAACGCTTGCGCAGCCGCAAAGGTCGGCAACGCGGCACCGGCAGCCATCGTGTTGCGGAATATCGAAACCGTGTTGTCTCCCTGATTGGGTACGACGAGGTCAGGCATGCCGTCGCCATTGACGTCGGCAACGCTGACCGATTCCGGATGCATGCCTGTGGCGAACGGCGTTTGCGCGGTGAAGCTGAGCGACGTGCCGGTTACGTCCGTGGTGTTGAGCAGAACCGAGATGGTACTGCCCAAGTAATTTGCAGTGACGAGGTCGGGCTTTCCATCGCCGTTGAGATCGGCGACGCCCAGCGCGAGCGGATAGGCGCCGGTACTGAACGTCTGTGCCGCGGCAAAGGTTGGCGCCGCGGCGCCTGGCGGCGTGGTGTTGCCCAGGATCGAGATTCGGTTGTTGCTTACGCTGGTCACGATCAGATCGACCTTGCCGTCGCCGTTGAGGTCGACCAGCCGCGCGTCGGCGATGTTGGCGTCGACAGCGATAACAGGCTGGGTCGAGAATGTCGCGATGGTGGCGCCGGGCGGCGTGGTATTGATCAGCACGGTCACGTTGCCGCCGGTCTGATTGACGACAACGATATCGGGTCTGCCATCGCCGTTGATATCGCCTGCTGTCGCGGCCACGGCAAACAGGCCCGCCGCAAACGATTGCATGGGGGCGAACGTCGGCGTCGCTGCACCAGGCACTGTGGTGTTGAGAAACACGGACACGTTGTTGTCGTTCTGGTTCGCGACGAGCAGATCGAGTCTGCCATCGCCGTTGAAATCTGCTGCGAATACCGAACGCGGTACGGCGCCGGCCGCGAAAGTTTGTTGCGCGGCGAATGTTGGCGCGGGACCGACGCCGACCGCACTGTCCACCTGCAATTGAAAATTTACGCTCGATGGTCCGGCGGCATGCGCGCTGAGTGTGACCGGGATTGTCGACCCAGCCGATCCTGCGGACATGGCAAGCGATCCGGCGACCGCGGTGTAGTCTGTGCCCGCGATCGCGGTGCCGTCGACCGTGTGGTAGTCCAGCAAGACATCGAAGCCCAGATCGCCAGTGCGAGAGACGGGGAACTGCATCACGACGGGGACGTTACTGCTGCCATGGCCGGTATCGGCGACGTTTATGGTCGACGTATCGGCGATGGCGCTCGTCGTTGCGCACAATGCGAGCGCAGACGCGAACATCACCGCGGGTGCTTTCGGAGTTCGGGCCACGCGTTGGCTTGCGTTCATGCGCTTTCCTCTTGGGTATCTAGTCGACGTCGCGCCACTTCTATAACGCGAGCCTGATGCTCGCAAACTGCCGCGCGACATTGCGGCAGGCGTCGCACACGGTCAGGAGAATTCGCAGGCGCGGGCGCTTGCCGAATGGCAGGCGCTCGTCCTGTTGTTGACAGAGCAGGCGCGAGGCCTGTTGGCAGGTGATGCGGAACATGGGATGCCTAGCCAGCCTGCGCATGACCAAAACCGCGTTGTTCCAGACAGGCTCTCAACATCATGCGCGCCCGATAGAGTTGTACCCAGACATTTGACGTGGTCAGGCCAAGGTCGTTACAGATTTCCCGCGTATCGCTGCCGAACACCTCTCGCAGGACAAAGACCTGGCCGATCCGTTTCGGCAGCCGCTCGATGCAATTCTGCACGGCGTCCAGAAACGCGCCTTGTTCGCATAGTTCACCGGGTCGGGAATATCCGATGGTTTCTGCACCCAGTGGCCGCCGTCGTCGAACAGCGGATCGAATTCGTCCTCGCTGCAAGATTCGCTTTCCAGCGGCTGCTCGCGCCATTGCTTGCGCAACAGATCGATGATGCGGTTCTTCAGGATCGTTGTCAGCCAAGTGCGCAGGGAGCTGTCGCCGCGAAATCCGGCACGGCGTTCGTAGGCCTGGGCCAGCGCATCGGAAACGTAATCCTCCGCCAGATGCTCGTCGCGCAATTCCATGCGCGCGATCTTCATCAATACACGCGATGCTCGGCCAGCACCTGAAACTCAATCCGCGATTTTGCGCCAGCGACTTCGCGCGGCATGCCATCCCCTCGTAGTCCGGCGCGGCGAACGCAACCAAGTCGCACGTCGCAGCGCGCGCCATCATAGCGAATCGCGTATAGCCCTGCCTAGGAAGGCCAGACGGAGAGGTCGATCGTTTCGGCAACGCCGGCAACCTGGCGGCTGCGGCGCAGTTCAAATTCGCCGGGTACAAGCTGCGGGTCCTGCGCCAGGGCAAGTTGGATCAAACTTGCCCGAGCGCACGCGGATGCCGCTTCGGTCTTGTTGTGCTTTTCGAGCTTCGCCGCCAGGTTCACGGTCTCGCCGAGCCACGTGATGTTGCGCCCGTCGTTGTTGCCGGCCGCCAGATAGAACGTGCCGGGGTTGACCGGATCGGCCATGATGCTCTGGATGTAGTCGCCCATCGCCGTCGCATTACCGCCGTTCAACTGCGCAACGGTGAGTGGCTCCCACACTCCGGGCGTGCCGGAAGGGCCGGCGGCATGGGCTGTCGCGGCCGCGGCCGCGATGCAGAACGCGAACGTCGACGTGAGGACGGAAACAATGCCGTAGCGCATGGCCCTGAGCTTCACTGTTTGGCTCGCATGCGGGCAGTGTCACGCTGCGTGACGCGACTATCCATGATCGGTTGCGCATTTCCCTGGCGGAAAAATGCGACAGCGACCTCGTTCCGCGGTTGGCGAAATGGGCGCCTCAGCGACAAAGCATCAGTTTCATTCTCATCGGCAATCGATGCACTTCGTGCGCGCCGTGCATTCGCCATGCCCGCATTTCGCGCAACCAAGTCTCCTGTCGCCTCTCATACAATGCTCGACAATACAGGTTGCGGACTTGGAGGCTCGGATGCGCATCGCAAGCGTGGGGCACGCGGTCTTTGCATTCACGATGATCGCACTCGGAATCCTGGGGTTGATCTCGGGCGATTTCACGCAGGTGTTTCAGCCAGTGCCCAAGGGCATGCCGGCGCGCGAAGGATTTGTATACATTTGCGCAGTGTTCTGTCTCGGTACCGGTGCTGGCCTGTTGTGGTGGCGCTCTGCCGCGACCGCTGCACGCGTGCTGCTGGTATTTCTTGTGCTCTGGACGCTGCTTTGCAAAGCGCGCTTCATCGTGCTGGCGCCGCTGGTGGAGGGTTCCTATCAAAGTTTCGCCGAGAACGCGGTGGTGGTCGCGGGCGCCTGGGTGCTGTACGTCTGGTTTGCCGCGGAGTGGGATCGCCGGCGGCTTGCTTTCGCTGTCGGCGACAACGGCTTGCGTATTGCACGTGTGCTCTATGCACTGGCGATGATTGCGTTTGGGCTATCGCATTTTTTCTATCTCGAGCTAACCGCGCCACTTGTTCCTGGCTGGCTGCCGGGACATGTGTTCTGGGCGTATTTCACCGGTGTCACTTACCTCATGGCAGGCGCGGCGATGCTGGTCGGCGTGTATGCGCGGCTTGCCGCTATGCTCTCGACGCTGCAGATGGGTCTGTTCACCGTACTCGTGTGGGTACCCTTCATGGCCGCAGGCACCATGGACGCCGGCAAGTGGGGTGAATTTGTCGTGTCATGGACTCTGACAGCCAGCGCGTGGGTGGTGGCGGATTCTTACCGTGACAGGAAGAAAGCGATCAACACGTAGGCTGTGCGGCCGCAAAGCTTCGCCGGGAGAGAGAAACGAGGATTCTTGCCGGGTGATAGGAAATACGCCGCAATTCCGTTCTCTTCATCGATAGGAGAGGGGAACGATCATGCACAGCCAGTTCTTTCGGCTCACACAACTGTCAACGGCATTGGCCTTGGCGCTTGGCGCGCATGGCGCGGAATCGGTTGCAGCGTCGCACTGGACGGCAGGCCTATTGACGCAATCGGCAAGCGGCGGCGCTTCCGCGGACGGTAGCATGGCCGTGACCAGCTGTCTTGACGATGGAGGGCCCGGCACGCTGCGCAGCGTGGTCGCCGCTGCATCTGGCAGGAACATAATCGACATGTCGGGCCTGACCTGCAGCACGATCACGCTGACGCAGGGTGAAATCAGCTTCCACACGTCGGGCCTTGCCTTCATCGGGCCCACGCCGGACGTGCCCTCCGGTCCGCCGAAGCTGACCATCGACGCCGCTTATGGAGGCCGCGCGTTCTACGCCGCGGATGACAACACGGGCGGCACGACCGCCTTCGCAAATCTGCGCATCGCCAATGGATCCGTCAGCCGCGGCGACTACGCGAACGGCGGATGTGTAGCCGCGTTCGCCGGCGTGTACGCAATAGACACGGTGTTTCAGAACTGCCAAGCCAATGCGCCTCGGGCCGTCGGCGGCGCCATCTTTGCCGTGAATCGCGTCACGTTGAGACACTGCACGGTCGACGGCAATCGTGTGACTGCCGCAACGCGCAGCGGCTCGACGGCTTACGCGCGCCTGGCCAGGGGTGGCGGCATCTATGTGTTAGGCGAGGCATATGTGTACGACAGCACCATCAGCGGCAATGTCGCGCGTCTGGGCGTCAATGGTAACAACGCGCCCGGCGTGTACGTCGACGGCGGCGGCATCGCCACGGTATCGATCAATATCGCGGAGCACGTGGTGATCAGCAGTTCCACAATCAGCGGAAATCACAGCGATCGAAAGGGCGGTGGTCTGGAAGCTTTGGGCATTGTGCTGGTACGCGATAGCACGATCTCCGGCAATAGCGCGGCATTTGCCGGTGGCATGAACTTGCCCGACACGGCCGTAACGCTGCAAAACAGCACGGTGGCGTTCAACAGCGCCGATTCGGTCGGTGGCGTCTATTGCACCGCCGCTGCGATGACGTTCGACAGCACGATCATTTCGAACAATGCATCGATCGATACCCAGTTCGCGCATGATCTTGGGCATTCGCCGGTCGCGTTCCTGGTGTCCGGCAGGAACAACCTGATCACGACGCGGGACGCATCGGCTGTGTTCGCATCGCCAGTAAAAACCGCTGATCCGCAATTGCTGCCGCTGGCGGACAACGGTGGTCCCACCATGACGCATGCACTGCAGGGTCACAGTCCGGCGATAGACGCTGGCAACAATGTCGCCGGTCTGCTCCACGATCAACGTGGGTACCTTCGCAGCGTCAACGGACGCGCGGACATCGGCGCGTATGAGTGGGTGGATCAAGTGTTCGCGGACGGCTTCGAGTAGCGCGTGCTGTGGTCCGGCTTAGCCAGACCGTCGCATGCGCCGCGCATGCACGACGAAGGCCCAGCGGCAATCGGTCCGCTGAAAAACAGTGTTTGCATGATGGCGAGGGGCAGCGATTGCAACACGCTGAGGTATGGGCTCATGAGGTTCATCGCCAGGTCGGCGACGAAGATAACCGGGACGAGATAGCTCAACGGAACCCATGCCGGCTTGCCGCGCGATGCAGCGAACATTCCCAGCAACGCGCCCACGCCGATCGTGAGCAGCAGGAACACGCCGCCTAGCGACACCACGAACAACGGAGACAGCACGTCGTCGGCGTGGGCCACAGAGGACATGCTGCACAGCAAGACCACGGCGCTCGATGCTCGAAGGAACCGCTGCATGATGGCGCTCCACGCAAGAGAACGAGGCAAAGTATTGCGACGATACTCTCCTATCACGTGTTCCGCAGCGCAGGTGCGGGGGGCAATCGTGTCGTATCCGAGCAGAAAAGCGGACGGTGGCATTCGCGGCTTCAACGGAAGCGCTGATCCAGCTCGTGATGGATCAACACGACGCATTGCGAAGCAAACAGCATGGTCGAGCCCAGCGTGATTTTCTTCGCGCCCAGGCGTTCGAGACTATGGAAGGTTTTTTTCGGCATCGGGATGTGATCGGTCAGCACGAAGCAGGGATTGCCCTCGAACGCCTGCTCACGGATCGGTGTGCCTTTCCTGTCCATCACAAACAGCTGATGATCTGCGGCGAGTTCCCGCACCAGATGCTCGAAGCTTACGGTGCGCACCGTAACGCCGGATTCCACCGGTCGCGCTTCTTCTTTCCCCATGCCTCTGGAAGCGTCCAGCGCCCGCGCGATCTTGCCCAGCAGCGCCTGCTCGTTGAAGCCACCGATGTCGTGCATTGCGTCGGCATCGAAGCGGATCGTGCGGGAAAAATCCTGGGTGCTTTCCAACACCAGGTAGACCGTCACTCCCGCGCGATGGGACTGGGCCACGAAGATGGCGTTCATCAGCGTGTGCGCCAGGATTTCGGTATGCGCCTCTTCGCCGACGGACGCCAGCAGTTTCTGGCTGTCCGTGGGTGCTGCACGCGCTCGTAGTACGAAGGTTCGCATGTGCGTTGTGACGACTCGTTGGTGGGCGGTGGCGAGTGGACGAACGTGGTGGAATTCTCACTCCCGCTATCCTACGGAAAAAGTGGACGCCGGAGTTGCCGACGGTCCATGCCTTGAACCACACCGGCGTTTCGTACATTCTGCGCGATCTCAATGGAGTCGCTGACATGTGTTGTGCGCGCCTGCTGTTCTTCGCGCTTGTGGCGACGTTCACGTCGTTAGCGCATGCGCAACTGATTGCACGTACCGGGATTGGAGCAAGTCCCGCGGCGCTGACGCCGATCCGGGACCAGTTTCGAACCGATCTCGGCGGCGGCGCGGTCGCCGGCGCGAATGGCTCGTTCGGTGGCCTTCGCCGCGAGATCAACTGGGATGGCGTCCCGGCTACGTTCGCGACGCCGAACAACCTGCCGGGCGATTTTTTCAACGTGAACTCGCTGCGGGGCATTCTGCTGTCCACTGCGGGCACCGGGTTTCAGGTCAGCGCGGCGGTAGGCGATCCAAGTGCACAACCGACGAATTTCGCAAATCTCAACGCCAGTTACGCGAGCTCGTTCGTCGTGTTCTCGTCGCAACGCCTGTTCACCTCCGTCGGCAGCAATGTCTTCGACGTGATCTTCTACGTTCCCGGCACGTCGATTCCTGCCACCGTAACCGGATTCGGGGCGGTGTTCACCGATGTCGACCAGGCCAGCACGACGCGCATCCAGTTCTTCGATCGAAACAACGTGAGCCTCGGCTCGGTCAATGTGCCGCCCAGTTCCTCCGCCCTGTCGTTTACTGGCGCGTTTACCGGCGATGGTCAGTCGACGATTGGGCGTGTTCGCGTCACGCTCGGCAATGCGGCGATCGGCGCGACGGACAACGGCTCGACGATGGACGTCGTTGTCGCCGACGATTTCATCTACGGCGAGCCGACCGATCGGATCTTCGTGGACAATTTCGAATAGGGGCCAGGTGACACGTTGCTGCAAGAGAAAAATTGTGGCGGTCTTTGCCGGGAACAAAAGGAGCAGGCGTTTTTCTCGCGGCGGTAAATGACGTTCAGGATTCTTTTTCGCCGGATGCCAAGACCCAACCGAATACGGCGCCGTCGGATCGTACCAGTGCGTCCACTTTGAAACTTTTGCTCCAGAGCCGCTCCGCCAGAACGCGGAGTGCTTCGGCTGCCGCTGCATCCAGAGCGGCTCGACTCATGGATGAGAGTCGGGCTTCATGTGACCTGACGGATGTTGCGGTCTCACGGATTTTCGCGAGCACCGCGGCTGCGCCGACCTGCGGCAGGTGCTGAATCGCGTGGGCGATCACGGCGCCCACATTGCGGTACATCGTAAGGTCCATGGCGCCCGTTGTGGCGTCATGCAACGCTTGCAGGGCGTTCTGGAAGTTTCTGCGCGTGTCGTTCAACCCGGTCGCGGTAAGGTCCGTGGATGATTTCACGAGCGCTTCGGCGGACTCGAATATTCCGGTGCCAGTCAACCGCTCCACGTCGGCGAGCTGGCGTTTTGCTTCCTGCACTACGATGCCGCTTACGGCATGCGTCACGAAGCGGATATCGGCCGTCTGCCGGCTCACCCGGCGGAGTTCGGCCATGGTGCGCTCGAGATCCGTGTATTCGATGGCGTACTGACCGACGACCACATCGAACGTGGCATCGGGAAACGGCAGGTTTTCCGCAGGGGTGCGCGACGAAAAACGGATCATGTCCGCTCCGAGCCCCAGTCGTGTTGGGTTGATGGTCGCCGAGTCCACCGCCTCGATGGTCACCTTCAGGTTACGAACGCTTGCCACTTCCGCCGCCAGCCGCGCGACCGCGCCATTGCCTGTACAAATGTCGAGTACGTGCGCGCCATCGGTGAGCGCGTCGAAAAACCGCCGCCAACCTTCGGTGATGGCCGGCTGATAATTGGTGCCGCCTTCGCCGCCGCACGACGCCAGGCGACCATCCTGCCAGTACTGATCCCAGGCGGAGGTCGAAGCAGGAAGTAACGCAGAACTCATTTTCGAACTCTTTGCCTGGAATGAACCATCAGACTAGTAGCGCGGGATTGCGCCACGAGTTTCCCGCATGGTTCAGGCTATGGGGAGCCGGAGAACACGATGCGGCTTCCCCATTGCGGCGTCGTTTACGGATGTCAAATAGTGTAAGGCGGCGCTTGAACAATGTCACATCCGGTCTCGTGGAGAACGGAGTAGGCGCGAGCAAG
>Ga0307516_10010670_pt1 | contig 10070 bp, 9 predicted proteins | sample 19_EM_MG_FD_203310 | JGI IMG/M metagenome (GOLD analysis project Ga0307516, IMG submission 203310) | Populus trichocarpa ectomycorrhiza microbial communities from riparian zone in the Pacific Northwest, United States - 19_EM | ecosystem: Host-associated > Plants > Roots > Unclassified | place...
GGCGGTGGCAAGTTGCCACCAAAGGATCTAGAGGCCGGTGATTGGTAATGGGTTGGATGTGCCTGTATATATAGAGAGTGGTCCTCCGGTCTCGGTGAAAAGATTAAGCAACGGAATTCCTACCTACCTCTGGTCCAATATATTTGACACTTCCGACTGGAAGGCCCCCACCAGGAACAAGGGAACCTACCCAGAGCCAGCTGGCAACCATGCTTACGCCGGGGGAAATAGTCCAGCTAGTGGGGGCAGGAATTGCGGCGGCACAAGCCGCAGGACAGCCAGCGGGAGAAGCCCAAATACGCACCTCAAGGCTAAAAATGGAAAACCCTGAGAAATTTGACAGGAAAAGCTCATCCACCTTCAACCAATGGTGGGAATCGGTCACAATGTATCTGGGATTCTACCCGGAAACGGTCGACCACCAGAAGATTGCCTGGGTCAGAACCCTTCTAACCGACACCGCCCTGGTATGGCACCTCCACCGGTACCGAGAACTGGGAGAAAATGACACCTGGGTCAATTACACCACGGCGATCTGGGCGGAATATCAAAACGAACGCGAAGCGGCGGACGCCCAACTCAAACTAGGGCAACTCAAGTATCAAGGGTCCATCCGCGCGTACCTCACGGAGTTCCAGGCGCTCAACAACTTTGCCCGAGCAACCGGTGAAGCCTTGCGGGAAAAAATCGACCTCGCGATGCCCGACACGGTACTTGACATGCTGTTCGCCCACTACCTGGAGGACTTCGTGGACGACGAAGGCTTCCTACAGGCCACCCACCAAGAGGGCCTCCACGTCGAAAAAAAGAAAGCACTCAAAGTAGCACGAGAAGCATTGAAAGGAGGGCCAGCCCCCAAGGAGGAATGAAGAAAGGACAATAAACGGAAGGATGAAGGGCAAAAACCGATGGAAGGAGCCGAAAGGCAAAGGACGCACTAAGCACCAATGGCCCGCTCTAGCCCATGGGGAGAGCCCGGCCGATGGGACACGAAGGAAGCTGCCCTGAAGGGAGTACCCTCACAAGAACACGAGGAATATTTCAGAAACCAAGACGGCTGCTGGCGCTGCAGACAAAAGGGACACCGAACCTACGAATGTTTCGCCCATACCACCCGGCACGGCACCCCTCTTCCGAAAGCCCCATGGAAAGCTGCCGGGGTAGCAATCAAGCGAAAGCACGACGAAGAGTCGCGAGAAGAGCCGACACCCAAGCAACAGAAAATCGCTGCCGTTGACGTTATGCAGGTAGAACCTTCCCAAAAACTGCCCATATGGACTGACGAAAGCGATCAGTTGGATTTTTGAAAGGCCCGTTGACGCCGCCAGCGCAGGCCTTCTCAATAGTCTGTAGAACTTCACGGAAATGGAAAAACGAGGAACCAAGCACGGAAACCTCAAAAAAACGGAAGAAAGAAGAACCCACCAGTGGCCCCCGTCCAATTATACGCATGATCCTACACCAGGGAGAAACCCGCCATCCGATTCAAGTACTACTAGACACGGGGTGTTCGGTACCACTTATAAACAGAAAAACCGTGGAACGACTCAAACTCCAGAAAAACAAGCGGGAAAACCCCCGAATAATCGAAAGTTTCACAGGACAAACGGTGGATGGAGCCAGGGAATATTACACCTATCCGCTTGTCCTTCAACACCGAAAGCACTTTGCACGAGAAATAATGGAGGTGGCACCCATGGACAGGAAAATTGATATATTCCTCCCATTTTGGTGGGTTGCTAAACACGCCCCACAAGGAGCCTGGGAAGACAAGGAAATTCGGTTTAACAGCCCGCGGTGTCTCGAAGAATGTACGAGATACGAGACAGCAGACTTCACGCTCTCCTGGGACGAAACCGTGTGTCTGAACAAGAACGTGGGAATAATAGGCTACGTCTCCGTGGTCTCTGAAGAGGACCCGCTAAGCCTGGTCCCAAAAGAGTTCCATGAATACCTTGACGTAATGTCCAAAGAAACCGCGGACGCCCTACCACAACACCAGAGTTACAACTGCCGAATCGACCTCAAGAAAGGGGAAGTGGCGCCGTGGGGCCCCATCTACCCGCTATCAGAAAACGAGCTGGAGACGCTACAGGAATGGCTCAAGGAAATGCTGAAAACTGGGAAAATCAGGCGCTCAACCTCCCCAGCGGGCTCACCAATCCTGTTGGTACCAAAACCAAACGGAAGAGGCATCAGGCTTTGTGTCGATTACAGAGCGGTGAACTGAATCACGATACCCAATCGCTACCCACTTCCGCTGATGCAGGAGCTACAGGACCGGGTATAGGGAGCGCAATGGTTCACCAAAATAGACCTAAAGAACGGATTCAATCTCATTCGTATCCGAGAGGGGGACGAGTGGAAGACGGCGTTCCGAACTCGCTACGGACTGTATGAATTCCAGGTAATGCCATTCGGCCTTACTAACGCTCCCTCTACGTTTCAAGATATGATGAACCACATCTTCTCCGACATGCTAGACCTCGGGCTGATAGCTTACATGGACGACATTCTGATATACGCCACCACCAAAAACAAGCACGATCGGATAGTCTGGGAAACGATGAAACAACTACAACAGCATGGCCTGGCGGTAGCAGCTGACAAGTGCGTCTGGAGGGCAAAAGAAGTGGAATTCCTAGGCTATATTCTAAGCCGAGACGGAATCAAGATGGCACAAGACAAAGTGGAAGCGGTGCTGAGTTGGGAAACCCCACGATCATTGATCGAGGTCCAGTCGTTTTTAGGATTCGCCAACTTTTACTGCCTGTTTTTTCAAGACTACTCCCGGGTAGCCCGACAGCTTACAGAATTGACGAAAAAAACGGAAAAATGGGCCTGGAATGACGAGGTGGAGGCTGCCTTCACAGAACTCAAGCAGCAATTCACTACGGCCCCAATACTGGCTCATTTCGACGTCCAGAAACCGGTAATAATCGAAACTGATGCCTAAGACTTTGCCATTGGAGCAGTACTCTGGCAACGGGACAGCAAGGGAAGACTGCACCCAGTGGCCTTCCATTCCAGAAAGTTCCAACCGGTGGAAATCAATTACGAAATCCACGACAAGGAACTCCTGGCAATTGTCGACGCCTTTAAACAATGGAGGCGCTATTGCAAAGGAGCAGTCCATCAAGTGCAAGTATTCTCCAACCTCCAGAACCTGGAGTACTTCACGACGACAAAAATACTCAACAAGCTGCAAGCACGATGGGCGTAGGAGTTGGTGGGAATCAACTTCCAAATCTACTACGGGCCAGAAATTCAAAATGGGAAACCAGACGTGTTATCAAGGCGTTCAGAGTACTGCCCGGAAAAGGGGGTGTGGAAAACCAGCCAATCTCGACGGCTTTGGGAAAATATCACTTCGCAGAAACAGACCGTCGAGGACGAACGTTTATTTGCTCCTCGGCACGACTCGCCTCTCTCCCAACGAAGAAATGGGACGAGAAATTCAAGGAAAGAATAAAAAAGAAAGGAAAAGAAGACGCGGCCTATCAACAGGCATGGAAGGAAATGGAAGCCACTCTCCCAGAAGAATAGCGAATAAACCAAAAGGTCAGAAGCATAATAGATATCCGAGACGAGCTGCTCTACAGGAAAAATAGGCTCTGGGTACAGGAAGAGTTGGTACAAGAAATCCTGGAGTCAGAGCACGATACAAAGGTGGCCGGACACATGGGTCAGGACAAGACAATCGAGCTCATCAGATGAAACTTTTGGTGGCTGAAAATAGATGAACGGATAATCGATTTCGTCAGGAGCTGCCCTGAATGCCAACAAAATAAAGCATCCCGACACCAACTCTACGGACTGCCCGCCCCATTAGAACTACCTTACGCCCCATGGCAATCCATAGCAATGGACTTCATCACGGAACTCCCAGTCTCGGACGGCTGCGACCAGCTATGGGTAATCATCGATCGATTCACCAAGATGGCGCACTTCCTTCCCTTGGAAAAGGAAGGAAAGACGGCAGCCGATCTAGCCGTTATCTTTGCCCGAGAAATATGGAAGTATCAGGGCCTCCCAACTAACATTGTGTCAGACCGCGACTCCAGGTTTATCTCGGAAACCTGGAAGGAGTTCCTACGTCTTTCAGGAATTCGGCCTCGAATATCAACAGGGTTCCATCCACAGACCGACGGACAAACGGAACGGCTCAACCAAACGATCGAGGCCTACCTCCAAGCATTCGTCGGCAAGGAGCAAGACGACTGGGTACGCCTGCTACTGATGGCTGAGTTCGCCTACAACAACTTGACTACCACAAGGAATGGTATGTCCCCGTTCTATGCTAACTATGGCTTCTACCCAGTAGCCATGGACCCCGCGTCAATGGAACCCCTCAACCCGGCAAGCCAAGTCTACGTCCACTGGATGCACACCATGCACGACGAGTCCCAAAAAAGACTGGAAGATGCACGGGAGCGAATGCGCCGGTACACCGATCCGATGTGGAAAGAATCCCCGGTATACCAAGTAGTGGACTTGGTAATGCTCAACGGCCGCAACATCAGAACGCGCCGCCCATTAAGGAAACTCGACCACAAGAATCATGGTCCCTTCCAGATCGAGAAGATCGTTTCCCCACTCGCGGTCCGTCTCACGCTCTCTCGGAAATGGAAGATTCACAATGTCTTCCACATTTTGCTCCTCAAACCCTATCGAACCAGCGAACACCGGACCCTACCAGACCCCTCGAAGGTACTCCGGGAAGCGGACGATATCGAGCAAAGCGAGGAATACGACGTCGAAGAAGTTATGTCCTTGGTCGAGGGCAGCAGAAGAAATAACAAGCGAATCCTATACCTGGTCAAATAGCTCGACTATCCGGAACGCAAGGACTGGACGGAAGAACCATTCAACAACTTTTCAGTAGGTGGTCTGGAGAAACTCTGGGAGTTTCATCGACGAAATCCAGACACACTGAGGAACTACTGGCTCACTGAGGGCTAGAACAGTTCCACCGAGGACCTGGCGGTAGTGGGCTGAAGAGGTGGAGGACTTCAGCACCAAAACACTACGAACCGGCAGAATGACCCGCTTATCAGGGACCCATGGAAAAGCCTCTGACTGGGAGCCCGACGAGGAGTGCACGCGACCAAAACCATTGAGAGTCAGGAAAACCGTTCAGAACAGATGTATCGACCTCTTCGCGACCGACTCGGACCGGCAGAACCGGCACAGGCAGCATACAAGCGGTGAAGTGAGTCCCCGACAGCGCTGTCACTGCTCCAGCATACTAGTCTCCCCCCGGAAGGACGAGGGCGCGGTCACTGCCGAGTATACAGGTTACTAGCATGAAGGACACCATGCCTCTCCCGATTCCCTGTGCTGACTGTGACCCCGGAACCCCCCCGAGCCGGCCAAGCCTTGACGCAGTGTGGTGGCGAGTACGACTCAATATGATGCGACAGTAAGAGTACGCACCGGCCTACTTTGAGGGCCCAATCGTCTGAGGCTCCCCGGTGTCGACTGGCTGGCCAGTGATTGGGAGGGATGCAGGGGTGGAGGACTGCATACACCGGGCAAGCATTATGTCCGGCAATATCTATTTCAGAAAGAGGAGGGCTACTTCGATAAAGAAATTACAGGGCTTCGGGACGAAGCTAAGAGGAGGGGGAGGTAGTGTTACACTGGAATATCGCAGGCCAGAACGTACTCCAGTACGTACCGAAGGGTGGTACGTATCCAGGGAAAAGGGACGTACCAAGGGGAAGATACGTACCGATAGCTAGCTATTTCCACAGGAGGACCTTAGAGAGTCTAGATGGGAGATAAGAACGGGGTTAAAGGTTACGGCCACCAATCGGTCGTAAGCATTAATTCCAGAGAGGGGGCTACCGCAAACCAGAGACGTGAGAGGGAAGGTGCTTGGACGAGACTCTCCAGAGAGCTCGGTCGAGACTCATTCGAGAGCTCATTTGTCTTAGCCACCCAGCTCCAGATGGCTACTGGACCGCAGAAAAGAACTCAGTCTAGAACTGAGGGAATTCTGCGGTGCCAATCGGACCTGGCCTCTCACCTTATCACCAGTACTGACCAGGACCAATAGGAGTCTCAGGCGGGCCCACGCTCCGGTGGGGGTCCGTCGACCTCGGAGGAATAATTGGCCCGAGTCACAAGATCTCACCCCACCCCAAAAGCCTATATATGTTGACCTTTCTCGCCCCGACGAGAGAGAAAGACAGACCAAACACTACCGACGAAACCCGCATAAAAGATCTAAGATTATTCCGTCGTGAATTATCGAAAGTAGCCTGATTACCTTTGATTCTACCCGCACTCCGGTTACCATACAACCCCAGTGTCACAGTGAAGATGAGTAATGTGCTGATGGATTTGCAGTACTTCAAAAAGAGAGCATAATAGAATGCGTTCGACCAGACAGCCATCATATGGTCTGTCTTCTTCCTGTTGTTGGCGAGCAAGAGAAACTCATGGAAGTCTTGTCGGCATGCCTCCCTGGAGGTGTTTCGCAATCACTCTGGTAACGTGTACCCATTGGGTGTGTATACTTGCTCTCTTTGTTCAGGTCCAGTTGGTATCGTGTGAGTGAGATTTTCATGTAGTTGAACACCATCTGCAGGAGGGCATCCGAGAACAGAATACTTCCTGCTTTCCAGTTGATTGGAATAATTGGCATCCACAAACATGTCGCTATGACAGCAGACATCGGAAGTGTGATAGGTGGGGGAGGGAGAGGGAGTGAGATATGGAGGATGGGGTGGGTGAAGTGGAAGATGGGGTGGTGGATATGGCGGATGGGGAGAGTGGTGTCGGATATACGGAGTGATATGGAGATTAGGAGATGGGAGATATCAGTGTTGGGCAGGACGAGTGTGGCGATGAGTGCTGCCCACTTCCACGCTAAGCTCATTTTGATTACTCTATTTACTCATGTTTTGTCACTTGCGTTTGAATTAGTAGTGGTTGTTGCAATATCTAACTCGTTCAGCTTTGACACGTGTAGAATCACATCATATAGGTGTATTCAGACTTTTCACTTTTCCTGCCTTTCTCTCTAAGACAAGATAATACACACAAGACGTCATCGTTCCATCAAACTTCCATCATAATCTTGACAGGTTATGAGACCGGGTCAGCGCAATACCACTCTTGAATTCATATCCATTTAATCTATTGATTATTATCGTCACGCTCGGTTGAAAAATCTCATCTTTATACTTTTCTGCCGATTCGCCGGTTTACCTACCCTGCATTACACAGCATCACTCAAAATGTCTTCCCACAATGACCAGTCATCAAAGACCTACTACAGGTCGAAGTTCAGGTCTATCTAGAAGCTAAGCAATACAAACTACACTATCTAGAAAGGCAATGTGACGGTTATTCTGCAGGCGATGGGTGCTTATGCGATCGTCAACAGAGAAGAAGAAGAACCTGTGGCTGGCAATACAGCTGCTGCAAGGACCGCAACAGCCGACTACCAAAAGCGATAAGCTTACACAATATCGGCCTTTCGTTTCTCCTGTACCGATGAAGCAGCCATTTATGTAAATGGACTGTCTGATCCAAGTGCAATGTGGCAAATCCTGAAGGAAAGACTAGACCTGACAACTTCATATATCGGACATACTGCTGTTGTCGTACAGTTTCAGAATGCACAGCCTACTGTCGGAGAGAGTATTAGTGTCTATGTCGCTCGACTACCAGCTTTTCAACTTCAACTTCAAGGCTCAACGGAAGAAATCACAGAACAAGCCCTATGAACTCATGTCTATACTACCGCACCACCTGAATTCAAGACCGCCATTGGCTACCTTAAATGAACACCTGATGTCACCATTCCAAACCTCATTACCATGCTCAAGGAGACCGAGGAAGAAAACAAGGTACAAGCTGCAGCTGCAGTTGTCGATTCGAAGTCAGGAACAGGCCTCTACACTCGTGGTCGTGGAGGTCGTGGTGGCCAACAAGGTCATGGAGGTTGTGGCGGCCGTGGAGGTCGAGGCAGATACGGTGGAAAAGGGAAAAAGAATCAGAGCTGCACATACTGCAGAATGGATAACCACACTACTGAAGACTGCTGGAAGTATCAAAGGGAGCAACCCAGACGTCAGCAGCAACCACAGACACAGTCACGCAAACGTGCGTGAGGTGCCAATGATGAAAATGATGTCATCTACTATTATTGTGGTGAATCCGGTCACATGCGCAATGAATGCGAATTGAAGAAACGGGTCGACCAAATCAGAAGAAACCACAATGGCAATGGCAACGGTAACGGCAATGGCAAAGGAAAAGGAAAAGGAAGAGCACTGCTAGCCATTGAAGATAAATCGTCATTGCCCAACCAGGTTGAGGAGATGTACGAAAACCAGCAGTGACTAGCCGGACAAGTTGCGTCTGGACAATCCGGCATACCCAGACAAGCTGGACAAGCTGTGCCTGGACAATCCGGTGCACCCAGACTACCCGAACAAGCGCCCTTGCATGCTCTCGTTGCTAGCAGCTTGAATCTTGGCCATTTTGCCCTTGCCGCTGAGGTATTACCTTCAATATGGATTATCGATTCAGGTGTCTCTCATCACATGCATAACAGAAACGACTGACTACCTACGAGTGTCTTCGCAATCCGATCCGAATTCAATTAGACCTCCGCCATGTGAATTGGTGTTAAAGGGGCCACAGGTATCGAATGGACAAGTTCGAACAGTGTTTTTGTCCGTAATACTGGAACTCGAATGATTTTCCACTTGTGTTTTGCAAGTATGCTGACCTCGCAGATGTCTGTCAGTACGTAGCCATTGACTAGCGATTTCATTGATACGTGGTTCAGGTGTGCCAAATGTTTGTGCTACAGGTGGGACTTGGTGGTTGGAAGAAACGCAAACGAATTCAATTGATCAGAATGATGAGAATAGATCCGTTCGACTTGGAATAACTGTCCGTTTCGGCTTCCAGTCATGGCCGTGACATTGGAATTTTGAATAGAGCACTTGCCATTACCAAATTTTGTATGGTATCCTTGGAAATCAAGTTCTGCAACCGACAATAGAGAATAACGAAACGAAGGTGTATGCAGTGCATCGATTTGATGATCCTGCACTCGTATAGAGCCATGATGAGTCGCAAAGATGTAGGTTTTGTTGCCCACATTTCATTGTGTTTATCGATGACTATACCCATCACACAACTGTCTACATCCTTTTAGACAAACGCGCAGAGTCCTGTATTTCGGCATTACAAAGTTTCAAGACAAGAATTGAGAGTTGGGGCTACACGATCAAACGGTTTTGATGTGACAACGGTCGAGGAGAATACGACAATACGCTTTTCCAATGAATTCTTGCAGGAAGCGGTATCAGTTTCAAACCCTCGCCACCATATACGCAGCACAAAAATGGTGTTGCTGAGCGAATGATTGGTACTCTCATGGAGAAGGCTAGAGCAATGATGCTCGACTCGCAAGCACCGAAGCAACTCTTGACGCAAGCGACCCGAACGGCAAGCTACCTACATGCACAAACACCTAGCCGTGCACTTGATGGCAATTCGCCTTACGAAATGCTACACCAACATCACCAATTACAAAAACGTGTGACCCAAATCGATGACAGTCAGGCTAATGATGACAAGCTGAAGCTGCATCACCTGCGAAGGTTTGGATGCCTTGCCTACAGACGGATTCCAAAGGAACAAAGGATCGACACCAAAATCGGAGCTTGTTCCAAGCCATGCATGATGCTTGGCTATGTTCACAATATCACAAAGATTTGGAGAATATGGGATCCAGAGCAACGGAAAGTGGTCAACTGCTCAGATGTCGAATTTGACGAGAATCAAACAGCACATATATCATGCATTGATAATGAGAATGATGCGCTCGGACTTCCAGAACAGGAGCCGATATATACCGAAGAGCAAGTTGCTGAAACCGGACAATCCGGTCAAGTCGCGCCTGAAGTCGTCGCGCCCGGACAATCCGGTCAAATTGCGGAGCCGAGGTTGCAAGTCGCACCCGGAAAAATACAGCCAAGTGCTGAGAAGGCAGATCATCTGACACCTGACGAGGTAGTCACCGATCCTATGCCGAGTCG
>Ga0307516_10010671_pt1 | contig 10070 bp, 14 predicted proteins | sample 19_EM_MG_FD_203310 | JGI IMG/M metagenome (GOLD analysis project Ga0307516, IMG submission 203310) | Populus trichocarpa ectomycorrhiza microbial communities from riparian zone in the Pacific Northwest, United States - 19_EM | ecosystem: Host-associated > Plants > Roots > Unclassified | place...
AGAGATGGGAGGAATGAGAAAGGTGGAAGTGGAAGAGCGTGAAGGGTGGCGTTTTAGGCTTGTCGAGCGAGGGTGTAGATGGTGGTTTTAAAACAACCGTGGTTTTGGGCTGCGAGTGCTTTGGGTTCAGAAGTCCGGGGGCTGGGCTTGCAGTGATCCACCAAGAGGGAGCGCCCGGTCCTTCCGTTGCCCAGGCGCCCATTCCTCGTTGCGTGGGGGACGCTCCAGAGCCGCGGCAAAAACGCTGGGACTCACTATACGTCACACCCGTCACAGCACCGTATTGGGCCTTCCAACTCCACTGGGACCCTCTATGTGATCCTCGACGATGTGGACTCTTGCCAGCCCAAGCAGCCCTACGCCACGATGCCAAACAGTATACCAAGAACGTCCGGCTCCGCGTCATGCTAATGCAACTGCGCCAACAAAAATACGCCTGCGGCATTGAGCCGGTGCACGCGCTTCAGGTTCTCCCCCACACAATCTCGGAGGCGGTGGAGAAGCTTGGTCATGTAACAGAAACTGGAGAGTGAGTCCCCCCCCTGGTCAAGATGGGATACGGCCTGGTGTTCCCTGGTTTGTTCAATGGAGCTTTCACGTCACTGATGGGTTCCAACCGAAAGATATGTCAGCTGATCTGCTTGATGGTATTAGGACCTAGATCAGCCCATCCTGTACTGCGAACAAATCAATGCCCAACTTCCTCTCCCTTGGGCTCTCATCATGGAGCATGTCCGCATGAGGGGCAAAAACTCCAGCCCTCATCCTGCTGAGGATTTGGCTGCACCTCTCATCCAAGCAAACTCTTTCCATTCGACCCCGAACGGAAGAGAGCTCGATGCTGAATATCCACCCTGGTCCTCCCCACCGCCATCCACGACAAACTCCCAGTATGCTGACGAATCGCGATATTCGAGTCTGCAGTCACTTCATCCCAAGCTCCCCGATCTCAGGCCGCCACTGTCAAAACCACTGTTTCGAGGTTTCGAGAAACCGAGCTTCTCTCGTATCGCGATCCTCACCGTCCTATGCCTCATCTCATACCCGGCATTCTATATCCTCACATTCGTTGCGAAGGATAGATCGTTATTCATTGTACGGCTCGTCGTCTCCATGTGGTGTTCGGGAGTCGGATTCGCGCTCGGGTACATTCTCCTCAGAATTGGAGCGCAACATCTTGAGGCAGCAAGTGAGTTCTGGCTGGTTTGGTTCCAAGACATTCTAAGCTCCACTTTGTGTAAACAGCCTGGGCCACCGTGGTCCATATGAGTCACAAAGGTGGCGGAATGAAACTTCACGATCTGGCCAGAAGCTCGAGCAATCCGGCAAGCTTTGTGCCCGCCTTCCGGATCTTCCGGTCTCGTTTCAGGAATCAGGGGACTGCCAGGCGTTCGCGTGGATCATACGAGTCCGTCCCAGATTGTCTTTTGCTCCTCCCTTTCTAACGATCCCGCAGCAAACGACCATGGTCCCTGTTCCTAGGATTCTTCGTTGTCCTCGCTATCCTGGCTCCCATGTTACCATTCCTATTTGGACGCATCATGACAATCGAAACCTTCGTCCGCGTGCGTGCCATAGACCTACCTCCTTGTATTCTCTAATTTTTGAACAGAACCAACACAAAGTATACCACGAAGTTTTGATTACCGGAGATTTATCCGAGGAGGACGTTGGCAGGGCGACCGCGCAACTTGGGGCATTTGAGGTTGGCCGACTTCAAATGGATTTTCACCCGTCCATTCTAACACTTTACCAAGCCCTTCGCCTTGATGTGGGCCTTGCTCCCATATGGCAGCAGCCCACCTGACACCACCGAGTTCGTTTACGGTAATGACACCGTCTACTTTGTCCAACCGAGTCTGTCCCAGTTCACCCCCGGCGGTTCTGGGGCTGGGACTTTCAAAAACAATCAATCTGTGTCGATCGGCCCGAAGGGTACTCCGAACGACGCTCCTGTGTTGACGGGTAGGAACGCACCTGAGAGCAACACCGGTGTGGTTTTACGGTGTGCACTGCCTACCCACTGGATGTGCGGCTCGGTGTCCTGACATTCACCTTGTTTCTAGGTATCCCCAGTGGGGAATCAGGATTCACTGCGAGAAACTGCCCGACCCTGAAGTCAACCTGTAAGGCAACTTGGCATACCTTCCTTTGAACCGACTTGCTAATTCGTTCCTATCCAGGATACCCTTATCAAACCAATCATTTACCTATGCCTTCCTTCCTCAAGACCTTCTTCGACGCTTGTTTGGGTTGTACGGCAAGGACATTCCAACAGAACTCACAAAACCAGATCTCAAGAACCTCGACACAAACGATACCATCCCACAAAACATCGATCCCTCGAAGATTTCCTACCTCGGTGAGTTCTAACCGGCCCTGTCGCATTCTCTTACGGTCTAACCTGCGCGCCACAGCGAAATGGTATGATAACGGTGTGTCACAGAGCTTCCACACTCGCCTAGTTCTCGGCGAAGATTCGACTGGCGATCAAGGATGGGTGACTGTCGAGATGATCCTCATCCGACTCAACACCAGTTTCACGCCTTCCGGCCGCTTTCAGGTGTACTCGAATGAGTCAGTGCCAGACGCCAATGGGAGGGGAACCAGGATCGGTTACGACGCCGCAGTCTGCGTCCAAATGTACGAGCCCTGGATCATAGAAACATATAACACGTCCGTCGGGTCCCCCTCCGCCCTGCGGATCGTCGAGAAAGGGTCCGGCAATACCTCCCCATTACCGAGCGGGAATATCCGAGGAGCTCCAATTGCAAACACTAGAAATCTCAACGCGACGGGGAAGGGTCCAGCGTTCTACGTAGCGCACGACTATAGTATCAATCAGGTAGTGAGAGATGGTCTTCGGGACGGTTTTTACACCCCCTCTCTTACCGTGGGTCCCGTTATGCCCTCGCGCCCGACATTTACTATAACCTTGATCTACCCACAGGCCGTTTCTTTTACCGATGGTGGTGGACCTCTGGGGTACATCGAACTCTCTCCGGTTCGATTTGCGGTTATCCGGGCACGGGCCAATGCAGCAACGGTTCTACCATACCTCGTGGGGTCAGGGCCTGTCGTCGCACAGTCGTATAAGGACGAGACACTGGCATATGCCACTTACAAGCAGTGGGAACTGATCTGCCTCCCTGTACTTATCTTGATTCTGGGGATCATCGGGGAACTGTTCGTGCCGACGTTACCGCTCGACCTTCCACGGAGGGAATTTGGGGTCTACAGCTGGCTGGCACTGTTACGATCTCAGGCACGTGGGTTTAGTCGCATCCCATCCATGTGGCTAACCGGCCATTGGCATTCAGGAGCTACAATTTGAGTCGGCCGATGACCTGGATAAGTTCATGAGCCTTGACGAATTAGTGGACAAGTTTTCAGACAAGCGGGTCAAGTTCGTCGTGTAGGGGGGCGAGATTAAGATTTTCCGATCACCGTCTGTGTTATCCTTCCCTCCCTCGTATGTGGAACGGAGCGATTGTAACCACGATGATGTATAGAGGTTTGATCGACCCCGTCCGACTTCCCGCATGCAGGGTTATTAATCATACCAATCGTGTTGCATAGCTCGGTCTCACCGCCTCCCAGTGAGGCAAATCGGCTGGTGGTAAGGGTATACAAGGTTTACGGCCGAAACATCGAAGACCGCTATCAACGAGGCGGTCACATTTGCAAAGCCCTCTCTATGGCAAAACCGATCGCGTGATTGATTGATCCATCATGGTTTAAAGCGACCCGCGGTTCAAGAGGGGGTTGGATACGCTTATTATGACGTGAGGTTTTGTTGTTGTGGACTGCATCCTGTGGGCTTACCGATTCTACCCTGTGTATACTCCAGGGTTATCGTGACTGGGGGCGGATCCGCTGAGACCCCTCTCGTTTGTTTCTCCCAATCCATTTGGTCATGTATGACCTCGGGCCTCAATGCTTTATATACGTGCGGTAATCTTCAGTCCACCGGCTCACAAACTGTTCGTGCGCGATACCGCCAGTGTAAACGGTTTTATCTTTATCGATTTCAATGCACTTTAGCCGGTGATAGAAGTCAAGCAATGCAAGTCGTGCGTGATGGCTTAGGGAGCCCCAAGAAATATTGCATTGAAGAACGGGGGTCCTATTGGGAATTTTGCACGAACGGGATATAATACCCCCCCCCCTCTCGTCACCCAGGTTCGCCTTTCCCCAGGATGTGCCTCTCAATCTTGCTCGTGCCACTTTTACTCTCCGCAACCGCCGTTTTCGCCGCTCCCACTGGCGAAATCAGCGGCTGCACACCCCCTGGTTTCGTTCATACCATTGGCCAAAACTTCGCCATCGAATCACAGCCGTTCTTCTTCGCCGGGACTAACGCGTACTGGTTCCAGTTCTTGGATGTGAGGACAATCTCTCGTGTCCCTGCCTGACCCAGTTAGAGATAATCCGGTTTGGAAGAACTTTGATGACGTGGAGAACGCCATGGATCAAGCTGTGAAGGCAGGGATCAAGATCATCCGCACTTGGGGGTTCCGTGACCTCAACGTAACTAGCATTCCGGACGGGGTAAGTAGAGGTCTGGCTTGTGGGATCTGAGCTGAGCCCTGTCACAGCTCCCTCAATATGGGGGGGACGTTCCCAGTCCCTCCGTCATCTACTTCCAAAGCTGGGAGAATGGCGTTGCGACGATCAGTAAGAGTCCAGTTGTCCTCCGTAACGCTGGATTCGCTTACTGGTCCCCACAGATGAAGAAGAGAATGGTCTCGGACGATTCGACAAGCTGATTAAACTCGCCGAACAGAAGGGAGTCAAGCTTTTGCTCCCCTTGACGAACAACTGGGCCGATTACGGAGGGTACGCACCACACCTCGTCTGGGCAAAGTCCCGTAGCAATCTGAGGGGCACGTGCTCAGGATGGATGTATACACCGTCAACCTTGGGTATAGATATCATGATGACGTACGCCGCTACTTTACATCTCACGATATACACAAGGACATTCACTCCGTTCGGGCGAACGTAGTTCTTCAGGGTTCCAAAGATCAAAGCCGCTTTCAAGGAATACGTCAAAGCTGTAGTGACACGGTACAGGAACTCTCCGGCGGTATTTGCCTGGGAACTCGGCAATGAACCCCGTTGTGGAGCGGACGGCGAACGGAACCTTCCAAGAAGCCCAAACTGTACTCCGACCGTGATCGTCGAATGGGCAAAAGAAATCAGCGCGTATATCAAGTCTCTAGATCCGTGGCACCTCGTCTGCGTTGGCGACGAAGGGTTTTTTAATGAGCCCTGGAAACAAGACTGGCCGTATAAGGGCTCAGATGGCGTCGATACCGAGGCTTTGACGAAAATCAAGACCATTGATTTCGGAACGTTCCACACATGGCCTGTCCGTCTTCCGTTTCTCCCAAACCCCGGTGGCACATGTTTGGGTTAATGTGATGCACCTGACACTAGGGCGCATGGAGCGAAACCCCAGAGTGGGCACAACAATGGTACAGAGACCACGCTGCCCTTCAGCGTCGAGTGAATAAACCGGTACTCAGCGAGGAATACGGGTGGATAAGTGACAGGAAGAGCCAGGAATTGGGGGAGGTGACGAATTATACGAGGCTGAGCGTTCTTGTGCCGTGGCAGGAGATAGTTTACGAAGAACGGATTGCTGGAGACATGTACTGGTCCGCATTTCTTCTTTTTCGCTTCGTCCCTTGACTCAATGACCTGACTTTGTGAGACAATCGCAGGCAATTCGGCGTCGGCGGGCTGTCCTTCGGGAATAGTACAGATGTAAGGATCACGTACTTAAACCAGAAAGCATCAGCGTACTCACTCCCTTCCTAGGACGGAAACACCATCTACCTCGATAGTCCAGAAGCTAAGGAGCTGGTCTATGATCACGTTCGAAAGATGAACCGTCCGGCGTGGTAGTGGATATGTCATCAAACATAGAACCTCCAAAATTTGTGTACCCGTGTGTCGGCAAGGCCATCATCTTCTCGCAAGGGACACGCAGACGAACGCGGTGCGGTATTGTACAGATCGAGCGAGGGAGGTGGGATATGTAAAGGTTGGACATTACAGAACATCATCAAGTGTCGGCTCGACGCTCGCTGTAGGGGAGATCTCTCTCCATTGGGATGGGGGAACCTCAGCACTAGCTGTAAAAAGCAGACCCATGTCAGATTGTTCATGCGGCGGGAGGCGAATGAATCCTGGAGGACTTACCGATGTCACAAGTATCGGGCCTGAAAATTCCCATCTCCCAATCTCCTTCCTGCTTCATCTCATCCACCTTTTTCTTCGCCAACTTCCACCTCACCTTCCCGTCGCTCAATTAACAACCGCCAAATCCTTCGTGGGTCCTTTGGGAGAGGGGGGTTGTCCTGGATCCCTACAACTTTTACAACAGCCGAACCCGCCACCTCACCACATTTGTCTGCTATCATCGCTGGTGGCCCTTTGCCTCTGATCAGCGGTAGTAGAGCCCACGAGAACAACATTATCATCGACTCCGGGTTTCCCTGCCTCTTTTTCGATCTCCAGAATCACCTCCTCCAGTGCTAGCGAAGCGCATTCGAGCACCTCGGGGTGGAGTGTGTGAGATAGCCGGATGTCAGTCGAGATACTTGAGGGAGAGTCGAGGAACGAGGACTGAGGGGTGGATAATGACTCGCGGTCTGTGAGAACTCTTGGGCTGGAAGGGGTAGAGACGCTGGATGAATCGGTCTCTTCTGGGGAGCCCGAACGAAGAAAGTTGGTCTTAGCCTGTAGTGTGCGTGAAATGGTAGTGGCATCGAATCCGGTATTCGATAGGGCGCTGCGCCCACTGCCTCCTCGGGCGGTCCGGATGTAAACATCACCCCTGAACTTTCCAGATTCAAACAAGCAATTGGTAGACGATTGCCGTGGTGAGGTGCCCGAATCGGAGAAGGGGTTGTCCCGTTGCTCGGCAGCAGCGGTCTTGAGACGCATCCTACCTAAGGCCTCGAGGATCATACTTTCTTCTTCCTCTGGAACCTGATTGGGGGCAGCACGAGCCCTTTGTTCTGCAAACCTCGTTTTGAGATGCTCCACTCCTACGGGTTCTCCGTCTCCGGAACGTAAGAGGGTGAATCGACGTGTCAAACTGTACAACAACATGTTAGCCGACAATGGCACGCGAAAGAGGAAGGAATATGGAGACGGGGGTCGAAGGGTGACAAAATAGGAAGCTTACACGCACTCTGGGAGTACGAGCAAGGTCCGAAAGTCACCTGCAGGAGCCAACACGGGCACAGAGTCTGTATTGTCCGAGTCGGTAGGGTGTGAGGCCTCAGGGTTGACGGAACGTCTGGTTTCAGTTCTTTTCCTGGAAGAGGACCGAGGGGGGGACGATTCGATGAGTACATGTGGGGGTGAAATCTGAATAAAGGCGCATGGCAAGCGTACTGAAAGCGGTGCATGAATACGTCCGTGCGGGCCACGTTGTGGCAGAAATAAATGACCAGACGCAGGGAGAAACTAAGTAATTGATCCTTGGATAAACAAGAGCCAGCCGGGGAGTTTGAATGAGTGGTTGAGACGAGTCTTTTACTGAAGCGAGCGATTCTTTCTTTCAGTTGCCGGTTGATCCTGGGCACGGTCCCCGATGCAGACGAGGTCGAAGTAGAGGGGAAAGAACGGAGCCGAAGCCGCCCGCCCCCGGTCTGCCAAAATCCTTATAAAAATGCGGGCGATCATCGATGATCGATATCTCCCAAAGGATCGCAGAGAATTTGCCCGGATCAAACGCGAATTCGGGGAGGCCGGAGGCGGCAAATTTTTCTGTGTTTCGGTTCAAGACGGTGTTGGATACTTAATGTGTGTGGCCTCATCGATTTTGCCCTACAGATCCTTTAGGGTTATCGCGACGTATGTTCACTTTCGAAAGATGAACCGTCCGGCCTTTAGGGGAGATCTCTTTCCATTGCGATAGGGGGAACTCAGCGCCAGTTGTAAAAGCAGACCGATGTCAATGTCCTTCGACCGTGTACCTATCGATTATCTCAGTCCCCAAGGTAGATTATTGCTACTGGTAGAGTGGATTATCTCACGTGTATACGTGTATACGAATTGAAGTTCGTCGTTAGCCCATGCAGGGGTGCTCAAGCCACAGTTCAAGGCGACAGCAGCTTCCTCGTTATCTGTCTGCAGAACTGGGAGTACTTGGGAGACATTGATCACCCTGTGAGCCGAGGTGCGCTCAGACAAGTGAGGAACTGGAACGTGGGAATTCCTTCGGATCCTCATCGACATCAGCCGCAACTCAGAAAATAGCTCAGCTCGACTTCCACGATGCCTTTCAGCGCGATCAGAACCTCTCCTGCTGCGCCGAGCATTCTCGAGGTCCAGTCGTACATGGCCTGGAGGATATTAGCCCTTGCCGACCTGCCCATGCTTCCGTCCTTAGCTTCTCGAACATAACATCGTTCCCGGCCGAAACATTGCGCGGTCCAACCTCCCTGAACCCGCTCTCGGTCTGGGTACCTCCGAGGTTAGGTCATGTGACGGTGAACATATAACTCAACCTCCAGTTACGCGTCATGGAGATCAACCCCGATATTACCGTCGTGGAGGGTGTCGAAGTAAGGCGGGTCAAACACGGGGTCTACGTTAGGGAAGACGAATAGCAAGGATATTTGGAATTCAACGAGGTCCGCCTGGTATTTCATCTCAGCCCTATCATGTTCCCCTGCTGACCTGGCGATAGCCCATGAGTTTGTCCTACATGCGCAAACACGAACCGTTCGACGAGCTTCCACTCCCCTATTATCCTTGTCCAGAACTCGACCACTCCCCTCCCACATTGATCTACGGGTTCCCAATCTCACGCGACTGTAACGATTTCCGCCGCATAGCACTCGAGAAAAACCTTGCTCCCCCTGAAGTTTGCAAAGACCCGTACAAATCATTGAAGATTAGGGATTACGTTATGAACCACTTCAACGAGATATGCGGCCTCAAGCCGGGGGACCGCATCGCTGACACCGGCGCCTTCTCGCTGAAGACGAGCACCGTCCTCGGGCTGAAGACAAACTAAGAGCAGTTCGTTTCAGAGGATAAGATGGATCGGGTCATCCGAATTCTCAAGGAGTACCTGCCTGGCACAGAACCCCAGTGGTATCTGGAGGCCGACATTGACCTGAAGCCAATACGGGCCCTGCCGAGTAAGTTCCCTGTTACGTTCGAAAACGTTACAAATGGGTTGACTTACCCATGTTAGTGGCCATGTTTGCGTGGAGCCACCCGCCGGGTGTCACATTCGCATACTCACACGTTATTGCTTTCAACGAAGCCACACCCTCCAGGATGGCGTGATTCCTGGAGTGCCCCAAACGGGTGGGGTGGATTGGAACTCCCGGGTGCTTGCCGCATCGCCGGGGGTGAAACAGATCGAGTCGTAACCGTCAATGGTTTATCAAAGGGAGTTATACAGTGGTACCGTACCGGACCCCCGATTTGCGGAACGGAAAGAACGCATCGGAGAATTCGATAGAGAGGGTATATAAAGTGTAAAGGACGCGTATATCAGAGTGAACCCTGTAGCCTTTTGTCGCCCAGCGACTACAAATCTGGGTTAAAAACAGCCACAGTGGGAGTGGTAAACTAATTCAGAATGCACTCATCCACTCCTCCGCCGTGTCTCCGATGAGCACTAAACTCTTTGACCAAACCCCTTATCTCGTTCATTATCTCCGGACACTCATCTGGAAAACTACCGATCACCTCGAGTGAAATGGCTTGGCCGTCCGACTTTTGATGGGCCAAGTACGCTGTCAGGAGATTCCAATCCTCATCGTTCAGATAAACGACGTCTTCCAGTAACAGCGAACGAAGTGAGGGGAAGAGTTTCATGTTGGCATGCGGTCCGTCTGGATTCGGCTGGAGGAACCCTTCGGACAACACCTGGTCCGCGAGGTGCAACATTTCGATGTTCGGCATCGCGAAAAAGAATTCTTCTGGCAGTTTCAAGTTGACGGCAGCGCGGAAAAATACAACGCGCTCTCGGGGGATGAGTGTGGTAAGGTCGGTGAGCAATTGTTCTGGAAGGATTGGAGGGTCGGCGC
>Ga0307516_10010672_pt1 | contig 10069 bp, 7 predicted proteins | sample 19_EM_MG_FD_203310 | JGI IMG/M metagenome (GOLD analysis project Ga0307516, IMG submission 203310) | Populus trichocarpa ectomycorrhiza microbial communities from riparian zone in the Pacific Northwest, United States - 19_EM | ecosystem: Host-associated > Plants > Roots > Unclassified | place...
TGGTTTCCTTCCAGTTAGAAGTTCGAGCAGGACAACTCCGAAGCTGTATACATCCCCTTTCACGGTCGCCTTCCCTGTATCAAAGTACTCTGCAGAAGCACATATTTGAATATGTTAATTGTTAAATAAAAATAAGGGAAGAGACTGAATTTACAGTTATCTGGTGCTTTGGTATACCAGGAGCTAGGTATCCAAAAGTTCCTGCTACTAACGTGGAAACATGAGTCTTGTCAGGTTCCATCAATGTGGCCAATCCGAAATCAGAAACTTGAGCTTCCATGTTTTGATCCAGCAATATATTACTTGACTTGATATCTCGGTGAATTATGTGGGGGATGCAATCATGATGCAGGTATGATATTCCTCTTGCTGCACCCAGTGCTATCTTATATCTGGAAGGCCAATCCAAAAGCTTAGTCTCTACTGATCTTCCTGCATCATCATCCACTTCAATATTGAATACCTTTGAAATCGAGCATACTTCAGATAAAACTCTAGCCTATAAGGAAATTACAGAACTGGCTATGAACATTGAACAAGGCATTCAATTAGAGAATATCATATTTTCAGTGCTGACAAACATTTAGGAAGAAAATGATTAGCGGTGTTACTTGAAGCTATATTATGTGCATACCATGCAGGAACGTGTCCAAACTTCCATTAGGCATTAGCTCATATATGAGAAGATTATATTGAGGGGTAGTGCAATATCCATGAAGAGCGAGAATATTCCTATGCTTTATATCTCCCATGGCCTCCAGCTCTCTCTCGAATCCTCGATCTCTTTCCGCAGTACCCCTGTTTAGTCTTTTCACAGCCAATGCAGTAGACTCGTTTAGCATCAACTTGTACACCGTCCCATACCCTCCGGATCCAATTATGTCCTTGTAGCTCAATTTCAGTGTCTTCTTGAAGAGCTCATCGGATTTTAGAGATTGCATCATTGCAGACTTGAACATCACCATCTTCCCACCTGGAATTGTCATCATAACATTTTAATCTTTGTTTAATTGTCTTAATTTCCAAGCAATTAAATTTATGTAGTGGTCAGTGCACCTGAAAAGCCATCTTCTTCACAAATCAAGTGCTTTCTTTTCCATCGCTTGTAGAGAAGGACTGAAATAACTATCTTTGATACTATAAAAGCAATGCAGCATACTGTGATGTAGAACGCGATATACTGAGCCTTGGCCATTTGAGCCTGCCAAGGCAGCTAGGATAAATGTCAACCGAGCTTTGAGATGTAAATCTTCCACCATAAATGAGAAACCAGAATCAGTTCACTCAAAAGGCAGCCAGCTAACAGGTATAACAGTAAGAGATTCATCATCAGTGGAGTAACTACAACAAGAATCCATATCTAGAGAATGAAAGTAAGTAAACTATATAGGAAGCAAGAACAAGCTCTGGACGCTGTTATTTAAGCTCAACGCAAATCTTTATTACAGAACTCTCTTTTGCTTCACAAATAGCTTCAACCCACCAAAAACTACAAAACCACTTACAATCTAAACAAAGAAAGTCTAAAGAGCAAACAAAACAAAGTAAAATGAAGAATCAGATATAAACACCAACAGTAACTTGGGAGTAAAGAGAAGGTAAGGTAGGGGCTATGCACTAACTGACCTTAGAAGCAGAGATGATTCTGTTCGTCATGGGATTTCCATTAGGATTCAGAAGGAAGATAAGAAAGAAACGATGGTGAAAGGGACAGGGAGGGAGGGAATGAAGATTGTAGTGTGATTGGGATTGTTGAAACACATGAGAAGCATTATTACAAGGCTCTAACTTTGCCTTGACAGCTTCTTCTTAATTTCTTTCTATTTTTCGTGTATACTTTTATTGACATTTTGTCATTTCCATTCACTCACAACTCATTCTTTGACTCGTGACTCTACTTTGTGGCTTGCCACATCATGCGTATCTATGTAATTTATGACACGTGCTTAACTTTGATCCTGTTGGTGTAGAGAGAGAAAGATGTGATGTCGGTAAAGGCTGAAGAAGTTAGTTCCCCGTCTTGTTAGTGTTGTTTCACATGCGGAGGAAAGCTCAATGGGGAGATCGCCGAAATATTAGCCAAAACCCTATTTTATGCTTTTTAATTGTCTTGTCTGAATAAAAAATTAATTCATTAAGAAAACCTCTTAATAAAACAACAATGATGATTACACCCTTAAAACTCACTTAAATACTTGAAAAATTATAGTTTATTCCTTGTATATTTTTCTTATAATTTTACAAGTTAATCTTTTTTTAGTTTTGAAAATTATAAGTTAGTTCTTTTACTAAATCTTACTTTCAATTTAGGTTATCACTTTTAAATGTTTTTTTTTTTTATAATTGATGAGGTTGAAAAATTAAATTAGAAATGAAGGATGTTTTGTGAAAAAAAATCAATTAAATTGTTGGAAAAAAACAAAATAAAAATCAAATTGTAAATAGATAAATTATTTAATAGGTGATTCAGTAGTAAGAATTTGAAATTAAATTTTTTTTTTTATGATTTTAATTTCAAACTCTATAATTACTAATATGATAACTACTAAAAATTCACATGATAATAATTCTTCGGACGTAGAAGAAAATCTTGAACCAGAGGAGCTATCACTTCTCATAAATCACAATCCCTCGACATTAACGTGTAAATAGTTCTAATAAAAACTAAATGCATTTTTGTTTTTTTCCCGTAGAAACAGTGTTTTTAAATTTTTTTAATATTTTTAAATCGTTTCAAAAATAAATTGAAGAAATCGTGAAGGCAATATTAAGGTCATTGATTGCGGATGTTTTGGCAACCAGAAAGCTGACAAAAAAATGTGAACAAAAGGGAAGAATAACTCAGTACTTGCTTTCTCACCATGTAATCTTTCCCACCTGTCTTGAAGCCTTTACCATTCAAGGCGGGAGAGAGGGAGGGAGTTGGGAATTTTCAAAGTCAGCATTGGCAATCTTGTTGTGGATCAGTTCGAAAGCTGTGCGTTGAGCTGAGTTTATCATCGAAGCAATTATTGAGCTTTGAAGTGGTTGAGTTGCTCTGCTCTTCTCCACTTCCAGTTTCTTCTTTTACTTTTTGTTTAATGAATTCATTCTTCGTCTCTTTTTTTTTTTTTGGTTAGATGAGAAGTTATAAATGGATCCAAAATCCTTTCTCATCTTGATTTCTTACCGTATTTTTTTAAAATGAAATTAAAGGATTAATCATTCTAATGTCTTCTTAAGAACTAGACAAGTTTCGTGTTGGTTCATACTTGAAATGGAACGAATTGAATTGACAAGGCCTCGTTTGACAAAAACCAAAAGTTGACTGGAGAATATCTTGTTAAAACGCCTAGGGCTGACATTACAGCATTTCCCCCTCTGCTTCATGCACATCAGACATGCATCTAAGAATCTAAGAGAGGAGCAGAAATATTAAATAAGAGGAAAAAGATGCAGCAGCAGCAGCAGCCCGGAAGAGGATTAAGAATATACAGAGATGATGATTCCATATCACCAAAAAGCAAAATCGGAAGGATATTCCTCTAAGCCTCAATCAAGTTAATTGACGTTGTCTTACTATCCTGCATTTTCAATTAATGAATTATTAATCCATGAGAGGCAATATGATGCCCCCTCCACCGAGAGAACAAGCATTACTTGGTATCTCCATCATAAAACAAATAAAAAATAAATCAAGAACAAAATATCTTGCCTTCCTAATCGAGAGAGCTCAGGCTCGGCGAACAGCATGTCTTCTAGTGATTTCCCATTCATCTCGCTTTCCTCACAACTGCAAGGACACAACAAAGGCAACCGCATTCTCAAGTCAATAACAAACAGGGCTTCTTTCTCTTCTTCTATCCTCTCTCCCCCATCAAAAAAAAAAACAAAAACACAAAAGCTAGACATATAGATGCAATGCACACATAAATATCTGGATAATTTAATAACCAAAGGGATGAATATATTCAATAATTTATCGCCTAAGATAGGGGGGATAAAGGAAGAAAGACGTAAGAATGGAAGAACACACCTGTAGATATAATCAAGGGAAAGAAGCCTGTGGTGAACAGTGTAATCACTGCCAACGTAGGTCACAATTAAGCAACCTGCATCAGGATGGGGCCAGCTCCTTGAAGTAGGAAAGCGCAGTACAAATGTTCCAGGCTCTTGAAGACCCCGAGGACCCTGAAGTGACAGTTCTGCTTCTTCCTTTGTAATAAATCCTTCTATCCACTTTGGTGATGTAGAATTCCATATTGTGTTTATTGAATCGCTCGTTAATGTAAAAGCAACAGGGTACAACCAACGCCATATCTTCTCAAAATTTTCTTGAGCCATATATTCCCCACATCCAGAAATTCTCCTCAGGAGCTCAAAATCCTGAAACAATTATTAACTCCGAATAGTTACTATGTCTCCAAGTTGTGCACAAGTCACGCTTGAGCACCATTATAGCATGTTCAGCATAAAAAAAGCTTCTTCTGGAGTTCATTGATTCAACAATTAGTGAATCAACAGTAAGATAAATGCTCCCATTATTCTCCCCAAGTACTGTAGGGCAGGAGCTTGCCTGAATACCCTTAACTACACCTTGACTACAAGTTCGTATGAAAAGGGGCTCATTAAGTTTAAGAGTGCATGTTAGAGTAAATCTTTCAAATTGGATGTCTTAGATTCAAATTATAATGAGCCAGAAAATACACATGCCTCATGCATGAGGCCATATCATTGCACCCCTAACAATGATCCAAAACTAGTAATATTATTTCCAAGCCACCAGTATATGAACCTCAATTCGTAAGCAGAGCATTGTGTGTTCTCATAATGAGGACATGAAGAAGGAAAAGAAAAGGCAACCTGTTCGGTAAGTGATCTGGTATTGGAGCAAGTAATCCTCATAAATCGCTCTTCAATCTCAAAAATCACATTCTCCCATTGAATATGGCGGTTGTTTTGTGAGATTGAATTCCAAAATTTGGTTCCTTCCTCTATCAACCTCTTTGATATCACTATCTGTCGCCTGAACAAGAAAGATGGTATTGTGAGTATTAAAACTAGACAATAGGCATCTCAAATGATTGAGAAATTCTACTTGTGTGGAGCGGCAACAGTTAGCAATGACCACTAGGTTAGTCAAATTATGAGCCATAGAGCTTTCAAAATGTCTATCTCCTATTCTAACTTTTATAAAAGTTAATGAAGAAGAGGACATGAAACTGGATCACTTCCTCAAGTTAATTTCACACAGGTAAGATCGGTCAACTTCATAGAGTTGTAGGCAACAATGCAATGCTCAGCCTTACTTCAATCCAGTGCAAAGGGCTACCATGGTTTTTTGTTGTAACTTGCAAATGATAGAAGAAGAGAAAAAAAACTTGGCCCACACATGAGCAGGCAAAAGAAATCCAGTGAGTTTGACATGAAAATGTGAAGTGAATTGTTTGTAACTAAAATCAACCACGCTGTCATAAAAAAACATTAGCAAAGGATCATCATGCTAGACACGTTTCAACAAACCTATTAAGAGATAATCACAAAATCAGTTCCTGTACTTTGTCAGATATCCATTCCTAGACCGCAGCTTTTTCAATTTGAGTTCCTATAAATTTAAACATTGATTAATTAGGACATTTATTTTGAAAATACCCTTGATATGGCAATGGTTTAAATACTCATGAGCAAAGTAATTTTTTGAAAATGTACTTGATTGATCATTTTTCAAGAGTACAAGAACTCAACTTATAAAAAATATAGCATAGAACTCAGAGATTTTGATATAGTACAGGCACCAAGATTATGATTACTTTAACCTACTAATAACTAATCAGGCATAGAATACTCAAACAAAACTGCGTCCAGAATGAACCAAACCCTTACATACCTGTGGTGTGAACATCCTGAGTACAATGAAACCTCATTTGCAAGTCTAAAAAGCTCTTCTTCAGAGGCAGAGGTTGCAACCTCCTTCAGCAGAAGAGCCCTGTCAGTCAAGCCTCCCAGGCAGTATTTAAAAATGATCACATCAGAAATTGAATAGCCGCCACTTGACATAATATTGAAATCCGATAACCTTTCTTCAATACTGTCTGATACAGATGGTGAATTGTCTGCTTCTTCAATATTCTCTGCTCCCCTGGCTAATTGTGTCCCTACTGCATTTGCAACCTAGATTAAAAAATGGTGATGCAGTTAGAATCATGCCAACATAATACAATAATGAAATTAGGGAGAATAAACTTCAACCTCCAACCAAACATTTCTTAATAAATGAGTCTCTCCAACATCACAGTTAAAAAAAAAAATTGATAAACTATACAATATCTCAAGGAAAGGGCCTGCAAGGAAAATGTTTTCCAAGTAGAAAAAATATCATCCACCACCCATGCTGCACATTTGGTATGGGATTTCTGTATCCAGAACAACATACAGCAAACAAAGTACCCAACTTCATGGTATTGAGTTGAGAGTTGGAGAATAAAAGTAAATATCATAGATTATATGCTTATTTCATCCACAGTTATTACATGTTTTCTGAAAATCACTTGTCCTTCTCTTACCTAAAGACATAATTTCAAGCACCAACTTTGGTCATGTCAACAGTGGGCCCCAAGAATAAAAAACAGGCACCAAACAATCTTCGGTAAATCATGTGGAACAAAAAAAAAAAAAAGATAGAAAAAACAAGAGTAAAAAGCGAAAGATACCTTAAGCAAAAAACATAGTAGAAAAGTTTTAATGATATGGGAGCCAGATATTTGAACAATCAAATAAATGATACAGGGTGATCTCCACAAATATCCTATGGATGGATAGTTATGCTTACAGTAGTCATTCAACTATTCATACTAATACTACTACAATCACAAGGAAGGTGAGAATGATGATTGCAATGAGAAATACAAGAAAGAATGATGATTGTAATGAAAATTAAAAGAAAACTCATTTTATACCTGATTAGTTGTCCAAGTATCAGAGTAGCATGCCACATCTGGCTGCCCCGTTGCAGATGTCCTTTCTTGCCCCAGTTTGATCCGTTTTGATGATGGACTAGGTTTTATTTTGTGGATAGAGTTTTGCTGCAATTCCAAGGATCCATTACATAGTCCAAATGATTGATGTTTATTTAAAGGGTCAGCAGCAGAAGTTGGCCTTTTCCATGTCAGAGATGTCCGAGGATTACGACTTCGAGAGATGCAACGGATTGGATGGGAAAATGCCTCTAGGAAATGATACCCACTGAATTTTGGAATTTCTAATTTAATGCGGAAAAGCCTATTATCACACTTGGATGAAAGCTGAAATGGGAATGAAAGCAGAATCACTAGCAAATTCCATAAATATTGATAGCAAGAAGCCAAATTGCAAAGTAAACAAATATAATCTCCTGTGAATTAGCGAATCCAGAATCCCATTCCAGAACAATTTCCTTGCACCATAAGCAGAATACTGCTTTGTGGCACATGGGCAGGTACCAAACCAAAAGGCATACCGCTTTGGTGTTAAGACTTTTAATAGTCTTGCCTACCAGAGCAGGGGCATGAACCACAAGGAGACCCAAGACCAGCATTGTATGCATTTAAAATATACTTGTAACAATGGAAAAAAAGAACAAGATGTGCCAAGAAGGTAAGATCAGCCTAAATAAGATATATTTTTGCTTTTTAATTAAAAAAAAATAGGTAACTCACAGACTCATTCAAGTTGAGTACACCCAACATGGGAAACATCTACGTTATTATTCAGGAACAATAATGATGATTATCTCAGCTACATGTAAACGACTCTACTTTAATACAGTGTTCATCAAATTGTGAATATGCAACACAAACTTTTTGCAAATATGCAGCAGCATTTGAATTATCTACAGATTGATGTCTAGGATATAACATGACCAGATGGAAAATCATAATAATTGTATGCTTATTTATAATGCAAATTCACGGAATGATCAAGGTCAAGAAACAGCTGCCAACTGCATCAGACTGCAAGCTGCAAGTTAGCTGCAGATAAGGTTGGTCCCATTGCTGCAATCTCCATTAGAGGTATATATGGTAAGCAGAGTTATTTCAGATAACCACAGCAGTATGATAGTGTTCTTTAAACTTTCAGTCTTGTAGGAAAATAATGCGTATAGAATGCTAAAGACATTTTCTAGGAAAACTGAGAGGAAGAAAATAATAGTGGAAATGAACATAAGAATGTTCATCTTGTCCATGCATAGAAGAAGAGCACTTGTACACTGGATAAGTGACCAGAAACATTTTTCAAGTCTGACATTACTACCTGGGATATTTTGAGCTTCAAGGATGCATGCCCATGCAATAGTTTGCCTGGTCTATCATAAGAAGCAAATTCTATCCCATCACAGCTTGCCAAAAGGGGATCTTCATCATCAGATGTTTTCTCCACGGGAAGCCCACTGTCCGCATAAACCAGTGAAGCAACAATCTATTAAAGCAAGTAATGTGCAAATGTTAGTACAAGAAGAAAGGCCAAAAATACAAGTAAAATATGGTAAAATGCACTACTGGAAACCTAGAGATACAGACCTCCAATTCCTTGTTTACAGCCTGGCATATTGCATTTAATAAAACCACATCCAAGGAAAAAATCCTTCGACATGAAGCCTGCAAACAGAAATATGAGAAGAAAATCTTAGAATGCTGCTATTTGATTCATAACTTCCACAATGTTAACATAACCTGTAGGAAAATTAATTGTCTGTTTGTCCACACTCCACAACCTCTAGAGGATTTCATTCGACCCAATTTATGAGTTTGAGAGAGATAGAGATAGGAAGATTCTTGGTGTTGTGTGGTGCTTTCAATTATTTGGTAAACTATGTTTGGAGAGAAAATGTCGAGATAAATAGAAATCAATTCTTATCTAATCAGTTAATTTGGTATAGAGTGGCTTTCTTGGCTTCCTCTGGTGCTCTACAACTGAAGCTTTCTGAGCGCTTTCTAACCTGATATATTGTGAGACTGGAAGTGTTTCTACTTGCAATAAAAGGCTAACATTAGTAGAACGCCTCACAGCAAAACAAAAGCAATAGAAATGAGAAATGAGAAGCAGAAAATGCCCACAAAATTTACATGGTTCACCACAGAGCATTGATTCAACCATAAAATTAGGAGGGGAATGGAAAATACAATGGAGGTTCTAAATTAACCACAATTCGACCTGAAACACATTTGTATACAACCAAAAGTAATAAATCCTAATTTGAAGGTTTTCACCTAATTTGTTGGGCCAGATCACAAGTTGTTTGACCAAACAAATTTCAAGACAAACCTCCTAGTATTAGCAGCTAGTTTTAAATTTGTGGATACTTTTTCCTCCTTTCTTCCATTTCCTTAATATGATTTCGTTTTTCAATTACAATAGAACATGATATGATAAGATTCATATGTAATAAATGATGAACATTAGTATAACCTAAATTATTTCCCACAAAACTACTTTTAATCTCCAGGTGTTTACCATCTAGGAATATATGTAAGTTGGACAAAAAAAATCACAATTTCTTGCTTTACAGTCCTAATCTCAGCAATTTTTCCCCAATCGTACACATGGGCATATTTCACTAACCAGTCTTTGGAATTTTACACCATCCTTTTCTTCCTCTAACAGGCGAAAATCATCACACGCACTGACCTTAAATTAAAACCAAGCATATGTAAGTAGGATGAGAGGCAAGGGAAGGAAAGTTTTACAAATTCATTGTTTATAGATGTACTCTGTTTTAAAACATTTTCCCTTCAAAGTTTCACCTATCTAGGTTGGAAATCTTGCTACGCTGCATGAGATAAAATCTTACTGTAAATAATCCCAACTATTTCTCATTGTTTTCTTTTCTTTAAGACCAAACAAGAGAACAAAATTAATTTTAAAAATCTTCACTTGTTCACTCCCCTTCCAACTTAGCAAACAAAGGGCAAAGAGATGTCCTCTTCGCCTATGAAAGATTGAATTGCAAATACATGCATCGAAACCTAGCCTTTATGCATAAGCTGCCTATGAATCATTTTCTCACACAAAAGGAATGTTGATATGTGCAGCATCTTACTAACTCAAGATGACA
>Ga0307516_10010673_pt1 | contig 10069 bp, 6 predicted proteins | sample 19_EM_MG_FD_203310 | JGI IMG/M metagenome (GOLD analysis project Ga0307516, IMG submission 203310) | Populus trichocarpa ectomycorrhiza microbial communities from riparian zone in the Pacific Northwest, United States - 19_EM | ecosystem: Host-associated > Plants > Roots > Unclassified | place...
ATTTAAGTGCTCAGCTGTATGTATTCAGTATTTCTGAACGAAAATATGAAACTTGCATCTCTTAAGATATTCATCACTCTTTTATTCACTTTGAATGGTTTTATGACAGGCAAATAGATTCTGATTATTTTCACTTCCACTTAAGCACTAGACATGTAATACTGCTCATACAATTGGGTCTCTTATTGTAATCCTCCACGTACTCACAAAACTGGAAATTTTGAGCTCATACAAACCACGACTGTATTGAAGCTCTCTAGCATTTCTTTTTTCTTTTTCTTTTTTTTTTTGTGGCACCAATAAATTTAGGTATACCTTTTTCCCCAGTTTCCAAGATGCTACTCTTTGGCTCCTATCCATTAAAAAGGTGCAATGTCAGACTTTAATGTTCCCAATTGTTTCAATCCTAACCCTGCCCCTGCCATCCAATTTGTTTCAATGCAGATTCCTTTAACATTTTTTTCCTTATGGTCAAAGAAGCAATTTAGCGGGCCCCAAATATTATGTGAAATAGAAAAGAGCAGAAAAAAATTCAAAATAATCAGGGTCTTTTTAAAGTGAAGGAATGGAAATCTTTTTGTTTCCTTTAGCGAATTGGACAGCTGGTTTGGGATTGAAACAATTTGGAAACAAAATGATGACTTTGTGCGTTATAAGGGCCGAACTGGAACATTTTGGAAATTATAGAGAGAGAAAATGGTTTGCACTAAAATTTTACAAAGGAGATAAAATAAAAGGGTTAGTTATTCGATCATCAAATACAAAAAAGTTGGGAAAATTAAATAGAAGCAAAAGCACAGGAAACATCCACTAACCACAGATAAAACAAAACAAGCTTAGAAAGTTATATGTCCAGAAATCTATGGCTGTTTCTCTGACACCAAAAAGGTAATAACACAGAATGGAAACACTCTCTATGGCACTTTATTCCTACAATTTCAATTGGCTTCCCAGTTGGAAAGAATTTAAGCAGCAGTTATCAGCATCCTCACCTGATTTTAAAAAAACAGAGATGCTAAGGACCGCTAATCTCTAGCTACTGAGAGCAACAAAGAAAATGAACCAATGACTCATGACAACATTTAAACAGAGAACATTAATCTAAACTAGAGTGTGCATACAACACATGCAAGCAATATAAAGAAAAAAAGATGAGCATTTTGAAAGGTGGTGTGCTATGCTGAACATAACTAGCACATATCCTGCAACAAGAGGAGCAAAACTCTCATAAACACTCTGAACTACAAAAATGATTATGAACATTTTACTGACCGGTGCATGAAAGACTTCTGTGCCTCACTCTCCAGTTCTGCAATTTTATCCAACAACGCCCTGGCTGTTCCTATGCCATCACCAGCATCCTTTGTCGAGAAAATTTCAGTTAGTTAAAATGATGAAAGAAACACAGAAGAGTATAAAAAATACTTGTTGGAATACGAAACTGAGGACAACCTTTTGGACATGCTTAGATCCTCTGCTAAATTCAATATAAAAGTCCGAGCCATTATTCTTTATCCATCTTCCATTAGACAAAAGGACAAATGGCAAACCAACAAAAATATCTTCTTCAATCTCTATTTCAAAAGATTGCACCTGTTATAAGGTAGATTGTAGAATTGAAAGGCATGGTTAGATTTCAAAGCCCTATGGGGCACAGGAAGATATAAAAAAAATTAGCATGCTCACCTGGTAAGAAAATTTAGCAGAGGACTCATTTTTAAGTTGTGTTTCAGCAGCCTCCTTGAGAGCAACTGAACCAGGAGGCAACACGGTTGGAGGTGGCTCCTGCAAAATCATGCATGCAAGCATTAAATCTGATCAAGTAACAGAGAAACTGGCTACAGGTTATAGAAGATGAAGACATTGATATTGATTCCAAAGGTCTACATCATCCTGAGTAACGTCTAAAGTTAAAAGTTATAAAAATCTTACCATCCACTCTCCAGCCTTTTTAGATAAAGCCCAGTGAAGAGTAACTGGCTCTTCAAAATCAGTGGCCAAACGAACCTTCAACTTACCACCAGGCTTTGTTACAAGTACCTTGACAATGTGTGAGGAGTTTTAAATTTGAGAGAAGTTTCATCAAGTCAAAAACTGTAATTGATGGAGCAGGGGCACACAGTTGATTAGCACATCCCTTACCAGAAGTTCCTTATCAGCAAGCTTAAATATTTTCTTGTTCAGCACAGCACCACCATCATGTTCTTCCTTTTCCTTAGCAAAAAGCTCAACAGCCTTCAAGACTTTTGGTTCTATTGAAGCTTTTTCCTCCACAGACTTGGAAGCTCTGTCCTCTACTGATTTAGCAGAATGTCTGTTGATAAGCTGCGCTAAGTCTCTCCCTTTGCGCTGAATTCTTTCAGTGCTGAAATATCTTTTGTTTTGAAGTTGCTTTGACACATTAGTCTTGATTTCTCCTTTACTAATCTTCTTCCGAATCTCATCAACAGAGACACCTTTGCCCAGTTCAGCTTGCAACTCTTCTCTTGCTTTCTCAAATTCGCTCTATATGCATGGAACCATTATGCCAATAAATATCACACACAAGCAATCAGAGGCGATCTCATTAAATTGCAAATGGAAATTAATAAGTGTCTGTTTACCCCAGCAGAAGCAACTAAAAGGAAAACATTATGGAAACTAACCGACCAAGAAAAGAAAGGAAATTTACCTGTTGCTGCTCTGGAGAAAAATTGGGTTTCCCTGCCTTTTCCCATCTCATATAAGCTTGTAATTGCACAAGATCATCAGGTAGGTTGTTTTCTATTTGAGAGACAGATGGCTCCTTAATTTCACGTATATCATTTTTGTTTGTCAGCGTTGCACGGAGATCCTCAATGGAAGTGCCTCTGGCTACTTTCTCCATTAGCTCAAAGCGAGCAGCTTCATATTCCTCCTAAGACAAGAAAATTTATCCATCAAAGTAAGACAGTGCTTGAAACATCAAAACCATAAAATTAAACTATCTGCAAGAGTTTATCAAAGGAAGTTATGGAGAATTGCATGTACAAAGAAAAAAACCGTGACACAGGTGCTTCCTTGCTAACAAAAGAAAAACTAGACAGGAAAGCACAGATGCAAAATTAAAGTACTATAACTTAGCAGTACAAATAGTTTGTCTCTTTATACTAAACGATGTTTTAACACTTGCCTTCTCTTGCTCAGGGGTATACATTTGTTTCCCATTTCTTTCCCACCTTAGATATGATTGAATCTGCACAAGTTCTTCAGGAACCGAGACATTAGGAATTGTCAACTTCTCTCTCGTGGGTAACTCAACATAAAAGTTCTGGCCATTGTTCTTAAACCTGCCAAATTAAGAGAAGTAAACGAAAAGAAATAATATCACACATTGTAATGAGCTCAAACAACATACAGGGAGCTAGCAAAAGCAAAACTTTTGAAGCTCACCATTTATTCTGGGCTTCATCAACTATAAGAAACTCTATAGCTTGTATCGCAGGATCATCAATCGCTATGTTGATGTAAGAATTGGAACCAGACTAGGGCATAAACAAAGTATAAACCAGCCAAAATTAATTATTTAGGTCAGCCAAACATTTTTCAGTAAAATGAAAGGCAAAGAATCTTGTTTTTGCTTTTTCGCTCTTACCTCCATAAAAGGAGATCTGAGGGCTCTGTTCTTATAATTTTTGGTTCCATCTGGCTGAAGAGAAGGAAGCACCCATTTTCTGACACAAAAGAAAACCAACATAAGAAAGAGAAATAACCAAAACTATAACGACAACGGAGAATTAAGTCAATATAGCCGAAAGCAAGTACAGGCAGACTTACTCCTTTCTATCACGTACTACACCCCAGTGTAGGAGCAAAGAATCACTACTATAATTGATCTGAATATTTACTTGTGCGATGGATGAACCAGAGGAATGGCTGACAAAAACCTGCTCATTACCAAAAAAAATTAAAATCCGTATCACATCTACAATAACCAACAAACACACCAAAACATGGCTCCAGTAATTAAAGCCATGCTCACTCATCCCTTGTTGACTATAAATACCTGCATTTCAATATTTCCATCCAGATTGAATCTCCCTGCAAGCTGCTGCAACGAAAGAGTTTGTTATTCAATTTAGTTACCAAAGGAAGAAAAAGCATTTCATTTTATTTCATTGAAAGCTATCTCCATGTCTACAAACTCTAAAACAAAAAATTACCTCAGAAGGTGGATCCATGGCTAAGACAGCTCGCGGAGTGAATATAAAAGAGCGGCGTGCTCCGGCGATGCCTAATTTTGATTTCCTGACTCTTAAACTGTTCCCATAAAAGCTGGACAACGGCCTACGTGCAGATTGAAACAAAGAATTTGCAGGAATGCCTGTAGAATTGAGCTTGCTGCTTCGATGCTCTGAAGCCGTTGGACGAAGCAAACTCTGGTTGTTGAAAACTTTATAATGCCCGATTATGCTACTGTGATTACTCATACTCTAATTATTATTATTACTATTCCTTCAAATTGGATTCTCTTCTTTACCTTCAAGGATGATTCGAAGAATCCCCTCCTCAACTCACCTGAAAATTAAAAATTAAAACAAAAACAGATTCAGATTCATATTGTTTAAGATAAATTAGTAGAATTCAATCAGAATTAGCTTGTAATCTAACTAATTGCCTAACAAGATTCAAACAATTCAGAACATTTCCAAAAAAAATTCAGGATTTCTAAAATAAAGACGGGGATTCTGTGACAGAAATTGATCAAATTTCTTTTTCTTAAAAAAAAAAAAGAAATGCTTTACCTTGAATTAAGTCAAAACAAGAAGAGAGAATTGAGAGTGTTTTTTTGCAAGGAAATTTTTGGAGGCAAGAGAGAAGTAGGAGGAGCTTGGAAATTTTCCACTGATTCAGTGCAGTGCAGTGCAAACCATGCAAGTTGACATGGAGTGGCCGTTTCTTATATGTCCACGTTTCTTGAAACTCGGGATTGGGAGCTTGTCACGTGCCACCACAGTGATTGCGAGTGATATGGGGAGGGAAGCGTGGGGTCCGTGACCGCCGGTGGCTTTTTGATATTTCTTCTACTAGTTTTTTTTTTTTTTCTTTTTTAATCCTTGATTGTCCCTTGTTTACACTGCGATTTTCATGATTTACCATTTCATGTTCTCAAATATCTCATAATTATGAAGAATATTTTTATTTAATGAATTATAAATCCTTATGCTAAGTTTAGATACTCATAGGTATTTAAATGATAATTAAATTTGGTAATATTTAAACAATTTCTTTTTGAATTCCAAACATTTCATCTAATCACTTTATAATAAATATACTGTAATATAATTCGGTGATGTTTGAAAATATAATAATAGTTGTTTTCAAAGTGTTTTTTTAAAAAATATATTAAAATATTATTTTTTTTTATTTTTAATATTAAATTATCTAAAAACATTAAAAAATAAATTTTAACAAGGGTTTAATATAGCATCATCCACTAATAACTACATATAACAGCCGCTAAACAGTGGCCTAAAGTGAGTCCTATTAGCCTTTTCCTTTTCTAAAAGCTAAAGGAGATATGCTAATTATGTTTGAATTTATTTAAGGCAAATCCGAAATATATATTTTTTAAAAAAAAAGTTAAATTCTTAGAACAGAATTTTTGAAGGGTTAAAGATAATCAAGCAAATGCTTCTGGGGGCAGTGTCCAATTTGGTAAATTTGCAGCCTTTTCAAACCAACGGCATAAATTTAATCCTCACTGTAGAAATTTAAGATGCACTCCATTTTGTACTCTTTGATGGATCCAAGGAACAGTAGATTCAACACCGAATTCCTTGCAGATGCATTCATGATAATATCTAGTATTTTATTGGAGGGAATATATATATATATATATTTAAAAAATGGAAAAAGGGTACGCCTTAAATATCTGAGCAATGGCTTTCGTCTCCACCAGGTTTTTTTTTTTTTTTTTTTAAAGTGGACCAGAGAGAAAATATCTATGGAGTATAAGGACAACGAGCTAGATGCGTCTTTGAAGATCTATGGCTTTTGAAAGAAAGGACCCGGAAACTAGAAAACAAAAGAGGGAAAGTTGATGTGAAAGATGGACAAATGAACAAACGGCTTCTAACCGGGCAAGAAACTTACCAGCACGCAAGGAACTTTTCACTTCTTCTTTTTTTATATTTTTTTTGGAGCGTGTTTTACATACGGTTGTTTTATTAAAAAAAAATATTTTTTTATTTTTTAAAATTTATATTTAACATCATCATATTAAAAATGTATAAAATTATTTAAAAAATTAATTTTAAATAATATGTTTTTTTTTCTGCAGCGCTACCACACGCGAGTGAAGAATAATATCCCCATAAGAATCGTCCAGATTTTTTTTTCTTTCTCTGGAATGATTATCATGTGTTTCAGCCATCAATGAGAACCGTAGAAACACGACCGTAGCCTTGTAGCCGACACCATAGTTTCTGATGATCATAAATTATTTTTGATCATAAATTTAAGCTATCTCAACTATTTTTTTACCCTTCTTTCTCCCTCTAGATCATGGTATTTAAAGGTAAAAACACATATATTAATCGTATATGATGAATAATAAAAATGGGTATAAGTAAACAAAGTGAATATTCATCGTATTTCATACCTGTTTTTATTTATTAAGCACGTGCTAAGGTTGCGTTTAAGGACCTAATTGAAGAAACAAAGTAGCAAAAGGACTAACGATATTTTGGTAAGAGATTACGAGGATAAAAATATTTTAATGGATGACTTATTTGTAAGGAATCAAATACAAGGACCAGACTATTTTCTAAGAAAGTAACAGGGACTAAAACGAACATTAGTTATGGGTAATTGTTTTTTCTAAGCAGTCATGGGCTGGGTATTAAATAAATGGGTATGGGGTCCGGCATATTTTGACGTGAGTTTGTAGGATAATTTTTTTAATGGTTTGAAGGATCGGGCACCGTCCATTGCCGTGATATTCTCTATTTTCATTCATTTTTTTCATTTTTATGTCAACATTACAGCTTTGTTTGAGTTTGGTGTCGTAATATAATGCATTTTTTATATTTTGATGTGGTGTAATTTTTAAAAGTATTTTTTAATTAAATATATATTAAAATAATTTTAATTTTTTTTCATTTTCAATACCGTACATCGAAATCATAAAAAAATCTAAAATAATATTAATTTAATTTGAAAAATAAATCATAACACAAAAACAAACACTAAAAATAGTGTTTATTTACTGTTCTGGAATAAAAAGGATGGAGACAATAAAAATAGAAATGTTTTGGTTGAAGAGACAAATATATAAAAATAAATTTGTCTTTGAAAAATTTTTATAATGAATTTATATACTTTCAAAATATAAAGTACAAAAGAACATTTCTCTAGAGACAATACTTATTATTTTTTATTTTTAAAATATTCTTGTAAAAAACTCTAAATTCTAAAATTGTTCAAAAAAGACATGTAAGGAAAAATATAATTATTATCATAATTTTAAATTCCAAATCGGGGGGTCGTTCTAGAACAAAGCCTAGGTTACTAGTCAAGGTTCAAGTCACAAATCAGGTTGACCCGAGTCAACATAAGAATAAAATGTGTTATTATCGTAATTTTACAACTCGATTTGAGGATTAATTCGAGGCAAAGCTTTGGCCACGAGTGAGGTTAACTGTTGACCCGGGTCGACTTTAAAGACAAGAGTGATATTACCATAGTTTAAAAACTTGACTCAAGGTCGACCCAAGGGTAAAGCTTGGGTCATGTGTCAAAAGGGTCAACCTGGTTGACTCGATTCAACATAAAATAAAAATTATTATTATAAGATTCAAGGGTTAACCCGGGACAAGGCCTAGGTCACATATCAGGAGGGTCAACTTGGGTCAATGTAAGCATAAAGTTGTTATTATTATAATTTTAAATCTCAACTTGTGGGTCGATCGAGGCAAGGCCTAGGTCATGGGTCAAGATGGGTTAACCCGAGTTAACGTATGAATAAAAATAGTTATTATTATAGTTTTAAAATTCGACTCGGGAGTCAACTCGTGAAAAGGCTCGGGTCACAAGTTGAGAGGGTCAATTCAGTTGCCCAAATAAAATTTTAAAATAATCAAAGCAACCTTTTATTGATAAAGTGTTTTTTCAAAAAAATCAACGGGTTTTTGACTCGTGTTTTATCTCGAGTTAACCTAAATTTTTAATCAAATCAGGTTAAAGTCAATCATTTCTCTATTTTTTTCTTAAACAAGAATAAATTCAGGCCAATCAAATCAATTCTAGTTTTATAGTTAAAGTTATTATAATATTATTAATTTCAACCATCAATATATAAACTAAAGTAAGATTAAAAAATTTCACAACAATACCTCTTAGAGTTAAAATAAATTTTTTATATTTTATTATATATTATCCATCATAATTAAACAATTATTTTATTTTGTTCATCACCACGTAACATAATTCTATTTTTGTCTCTCTCTCTTCTTCTTCTTTTTTATTTCATTGTATTTATTTCTTTTATCTTTGATGTCTCTGTCTCTTGTGTTACGAAACTATAACCCAAGGCTTCCTGACACAACAAATCTTTTGTATTGTTCTTACTTTTTATAAGCTGAGAGATAACACTCTTTGTTGGTCTGTTACTCAAACCTCTGTGTTTTGGGTTTCCTCCGTTATGCTTTGCTTTCCTAGGATGTTGATGCAGCTTTCCTGTGTATTTTTCACCATTTTTATCATGGAGCTTTATAATATATGCATGATCTGGTTTGTCAAAAAATTAAAAAACTCCAAGAGGAATGCGGGTGATTGCTAGCTAATTATTATTAAATATAAAAAACCCTTAAACTTAATTCCAAAAAAACAGTAGAAAATCATCACCTTCCCAAAATAAAAATTTGCAGAAGGGAAGCTTTGACTGAACAGAAAACAGAGGAGGAGAAGAAGAAGAAGAAGAAGAAGCTAATACACGCTATTATAAATACTCATGGCTAACAAATATGTTCATGACGAGACCTTGCAGTTCCCTTTATTGCTGCTCTACGACGCGCGAGTGAAGAATAATATCCCCATAAGAATCGTCAAGATTTTTTTTTCTTTCTCTAGAATGATTATGAATGTGTTTCAGCCATTAATGAGAACCGTAGAAACACGACAACAGAGAGTGTGACCATAGCCTTGTAGCCGACACCATAGTTTCTGATGATCAAAAATTATTTTTGATCATAAAGTTAAGCTATCTCAACTATTTTTTTACCCTTCTTTCTGCCTCTAGATCATGGTATTTAAAGGTAAAAGCACATATTTTAATCGTATATGATGAATAATAAAAATGGGTATAAGTAAACAAAGTTAATATTCATCGTATTTCATACCTGTTTTTATTTATTAAGCACCTGCTAAGGTTGCGTTTAAGGACCTAATTGAAGAAAAAAAGTAGCAAAAGGACTAACAATATTTTGGTAAGAGATTACGAGGATAAGACTATTTAATGGATGACTTATTTGTAAGGAATCAAATACAAGGACCAGACTATTTTCTAAGAAAGTAACAGGGACTAAAACGAACATTAGTTATGGGTAATTGTTTTTTCTTAAGCGGTCATGGGCTGGGTATTAAATAAATGGGCATGGGGTCCGGTATATTTTGACGTGAGTTTGTAGGATAATTTTTTTAATGGTTTGAAGGATCGGGCACCGTCCATTGCCGTGATATTCTCTATTTTCTTTATTTTTATGTCAACAGTACAGCTTTGTTTGTGTCTCGTGTTGTAATATAATGTATTTTTTTATATTTTAATGTAATATAATTTTTAAAAGTATTTTTTAATTAAAAAAACATTTAAATAATTTTTTTTTATTTTCAATGTCAGTAAATCAAAATTATAAAAAATATTAATTTGATATAAAAAACATTTTGAAAAATAAGTTTTAACACAAAAACAAACACTAAAACTAGCGTTTTGTTATTGTTCTAGAATAGAAGGGATGAAGACTTTAGAGATAAAAAAAATTGGTTCAAGAGATAAAGATATAAAAATAAATTTGTCTTTGAAACAAATTTAGAGTGAATTTCTGTATTTTCA
>Ga0307516_10010674_pt1 | contig 10068 bp, 4 predicted proteins | sample 19_EM_MG_FD_203310 | JGI IMG/M metagenome (GOLD analysis project Ga0307516, IMG submission 203310) | Populus trichocarpa ectomycorrhiza microbial communities from riparian zone in the Pacific Northwest, United States - 19_EM | ecosystem: Host-associated > Plants > Roots > Unclassified | place...
TGCTAAACCCTTTAAAGTATTGCAAATGATTGAATCAAATAGTTATGTCATTAAATTTCCATCAAACTTTGATATTAGCTCTACTTTTAACATGAAGGACATGCTTATATATAAAATACAAAAACATATATTTAATGATCCTTTAATGATCCTTATGAAATCCCTACCTCATTATCCTTATAATTGGCATTGAACATATTAATAGTATTTTGGATACACAAGTTGTTCTTACCAAAGATTATGAAGTTTAGTGAATCGTAGTTTGTGGGCACATCAGTCAGATCCTAACTCTACTTGGATTATCATATTGACATCACAACAACTTAATCCTAATCTTTAGAAGCATTATCAAAGTAGCCTTGACACTACTAGAAAATCGATAAATACAAACGGATATATCGAGGGAATATTTCCGTCGGTAAATTTCTAAGGGATTTTACCGACAGAAATATTCCCTCGGTATATACCGAGGGAATTACCATGGGAAACAAAATTAAAACAAAGCAAAAAAAAATGATGACGTGCCATTTTTACCAACGGAATTACCGATGGAATAAAATCCGTCGGTAAATTCATCGGTAAACTGTGAACACTGTTCCTCATGTCAATTACAAAGGGAATCACTGACGGAATTTTCTGTCGGTATTTTCCAAAGAGCTCCAGAACTGTTCACCTTCCAATTGCACTGTTAATTGTTGTTCTTTACGGACAAAATCACCGACGGATTGAAAAGTCGTCGGTGTTATTTGGCGGTTTTCTGAAAAAAATCAATTAATTTAAAATTTTCATTTAAATATTACAGATGGAATCACCGACGGATTGAAAAATCGTCGGTAATTGTTGGCGGTTTCTGAAAACTTTTTACGAAATTGAAATTAAATATTATCGATGGATTTACTGACGGAATAATTAAAAAATATTAATATTCAATTATCCGTCGGTAAATCCGTCGCTAACGCGCCCCAATAAAAAGCCTGAATCCCCTTATTTCACAAGAGACAGACTCATTGCTTATTATTCTTCTTCTTCTACTTCTTCTTCTTCTTCACAATATGTAAAAAACATCAATATCTATTTCTTTCTCTTCTTTTCTCTCCTCATCTCCTTCTCATTTCCTCCATGCTCGGGTATGTCTTCTTCTTCTTTCTTCTTTTATCCTCTTAGTTTTTTTTTAATTAATATGCTTTACAAAATTTTCTCTCTCTCCTTAGCTTCACTTGCAACTACATTAAGGTAAGATTTTTCTTTTTTCTTCTTTTTTCATGATTTTTTTCACTATATTTGTTTTTTTTTTAATTGTTTTTGTTCTTAATAATTGTATAAATGTTGTTGTGAGATTTTTTTTGTCATATGAGATCAATTTTTATTTGATTTATTTATAGGATTTTTAAATTTTTAGCAATTGCAACTTCATTTTTTTCATATGAATTTTGTTAGTTGAATTTATTTTTTCGTTTTATTTATTTGTTGCAAATTTGTTTGAGTTGATTTTCTTATTCTTTTTTCCAAGCATTTTGAGTATATATTATAGATGGTTGATTTATGTTAATTTAAGTATTTTATAATTTTATAAAATAATTTTTTATAAAATGTTTTTAAATAATTACCGACGGAATTTCCGTCGGTAATAAAAAAATATTATTACCGACCCGTCTGTTCCTTCAGTAAATCCGTCGGTAATAATATTTTTTTATCAGCAACAGATTTACCGACGGACAAAAAATTACCGACGAAAGATTCACCGACGGAGCATTTCCGTCGGTGATTTCGTTAGTAAATTAATTACCGACGGAATATGTGTCTTACGCCGACGGAAAAATTTTGTCGGTAAAACTATTAAATGTAGTAGTGTGAACTACACTCGATGAGGTCAAGTTTCTTCAGCCCCGAGAGAGTTGGTGGGGACATTAGATTAGTGGCATAAATTATGCATGTGTATGGACGAATATGACAGAGGATCGCTCAACTTGTTACTCTTTAGTTGAGAGATAGAACATATCCAAGCCCAAGTTATTGAATTTTATTTAGTTTTATTATTGAACTTTAAATTATTATTTTGTATTGGATTTTTATTAGTTATTGGGTTTTGAAGTTCAAATTTAATTCTGATTATGAGTTTACTATTTAAACTTTTTTTTTACAATATAGTCAGTTTTTATGATGAATTATTAAAATTTACAGACTTCTCCTCCTCTCTTTCTCCTCTCTTCTTTAGCTATTTTTTTTTCTCTTTTATTGACTTCTTCTTCTTAGCTTCTTCTTTTTTCTTACCTTTTCTTTTTAATCTTTTTTTCCCGTAATAGTATAGAGACCAAATATGAACAAAATTCTTTGAAGAAATATGAAATTGATTTTTTGTTATTAACAAGATAGGTGGTCTGCACTACACAGCAGGATATGCCAAATTTTTTTCTAACATAAAAAAAATACTGAACAAGAAATGAAAGGGAAAACTAGAATAGAACAAAATTACTATATAAATATATTCGGGAATAAGGAAAGGAAAATACTGAATATGACTCTAAAACTATAAGTTGATTTTAAAATACTTTTGGGTATATCATGAGATGAAATGAGGAAAATGTTAATCGTGATATTTCCTTGGATTAGGAGGAGTTTCAAGAGCAGCATCCTCGACAGCTGGAGGAGCACGCTTAATTGGAAATTCAGGTAGGTGTTATTGCACCTTTATTTTTTAATTCAGTATCTAAATTCTTACAATGTTATTTATATGTTTTAATGTTTATTAAGTGATTGTAAAGAATTTATATTAAAGAAAGGTTTGGTTAGAGATGATAATGATTGCATTAAAGAGGATTAAACATATGTGGATATATTAAGTCAATCAATCTTGTTCTGAAAGATGAAATTGAAAAAAAAAATTAATTGTACAAACGGATGTAAAACAAAAATTAGCAATTAAAAGAATGAGGACCAAATTAAAAATTAAAACATATAAGAGGACATTTTAAATTTTTAGATAGAAGGATGAAATTAAAAAAAAAATAATTTCACAAAAGGATAAAACAAAATAGCAATTAAAAGAATAAGAACTAAATTTGAAAAAAATAAAAGGACAACCTGTAAAACAATTTTTAAATTTTAGAAAGAAATTTAGTAATCAAAAGAATGAGGATTGAATTTGAAATGACAATAAAATGAGAGGAACCCTCTGAAAACTTGAATGGTCAATGCAAATTTCAAGGATAAAAGAGAGAAAATGAAAAGAAGAAAGAAAAAGCGATCGGCAACACACCACCATGAATTAGCCTACATGCATTACCCCTTATGGAAGAGCACACTAAGATGCATCCAACACAACCCTAGACGATCAGGTTTGGTATCGGAAGAGGTCACACACACTGCCATAACGTTGTGGCCTCCCTCACTCTTTAACGTGTATATTGCACGAGGCAACCTTTTTTTACCCTGAATGTTAGCTTTAGACCCCATATTTATTTCATAATCCAATTTGGTCTTTGAAACCCTCATTGCTTTAAATCAACAAAGTTTAAACATATTCCAAAAAACTAAGCATCAACTAAGAACTAGAATTTCTCCTCAACATTGTGAAATCTTTATATCTATGTAAAAAAACAATTTACATATTTATGTAAAAAAAACATTTTATCAATTCAATTTGAAAAAAAAACATATGGAAGAATCAAATTAAAAAAAAATAGCAACAACTAAATAAAAAAAAAGACAGAACTATTTTCCTTTCCCATGGAAACCAATCCCTAATGGGATAAAATTAAAGGTGTCCAAAATTTTTCATAGACCTAAACCTAGTCCCCCAAGCTTTATTGCTTTAAACCAACAAAATTGAATTTTATTTTACAAAATCAAGTATCAATTGAGCAATAAAAAATTTTCTCAGCACCTTGAGGTTTGTATTCGTAGGCAAGTAAAGCATATAATCATAATATCAAATTTCAAATGTAAGCCACTTCACTTTTATTGCTGAAAAAAAATAAGCAAATATGTTTTTTCTTTAACATAAATCTCATTTAGAAAGTTTTCAATTCCTATTATTAGTAGTAGCTATTTTATCCATAATTTATAATTATATTATATAACCACAAATTTTCACAAAACTCTTCTTCATTTGTCAAAAATATCCCTCCATGAAAATGTTTTAATATTTTTAAAATGCCAATTCATTTTGTTTCATTTGCATGCCTATTCATAAATTGCTTAAAAATAAACTTGCTAAATTACTTTTAAACTATTATTATAATTTACCTCATTGACTCTTTATTTTGTTACTCAAACCTCTAAAAAAGCTCAATAATAAGCCAATAATGATAACAAATTCAAAATCCAAAACTAATAAACCTAAAAAATATGGGAAAAATATTGTGATTGTCCATGTAAAATTACTTTTTTCCCTTCTCAAAACAAGTCACATAGCTAGCTATTAGGGTTATATTGTTCTTTTACAAGGGTGTTTTGGTCATTATTATATTGATGGGGTGATTGGGTTTTGTTATATTTCTGATGCACAGTAAAATAATTATGTTGCCTTTAAAATCAAGTTCCTTAAAGCTAATGCCAAGGGGATTTTTTGTATTTTGTATTTTTAAGAACAATAAAATGACTTAAATGTCTTTGAAAGTTGAATTTTCTTAAGCTTATATCAGGGGCATTTTTGCATTTTCACTCGGGCTTTTTTTGTTATTAAAGGTTTGTCTAGGAGCAATTTTGTCATTTAATCAATATAAAATATTATTACAAAAATGTTGTTGACGTGCACAATATATGCATCAGTGCTTAGGTGACACTTATGCCTTTCGGGTGGCACATGCAGGGCCCATATAGTAGTCATGCATCGCTTTCTACGACAGCGTTTGAATTATCTTAGCATTTCCTATGTGATGAAGAGGCGCGTGTGACTAATGACTGTTAGATTAGGCTCTAATGATCTTTTTTTATTACTTTTTTTCTTTCTCTCCTCCTCAATTTTAGCACCAGGCCCTTCAAAAATTCAAACCAACCCTTCGATTTCTTATTCCTTCAAATTTTATCCATGTTCTTTTAATTACGTTTTATTTTATTTGGAATAATTGATGAATTTAAAATTCTTTTTCAATTTTATCCCCTTTTAGTTTTTACATCTTTCAAGTTTGATATTTATTCTTTTTATTACTATTTGGTTTATTTTAAATAATTTTTTAAATTGATTTTTTTCGATTTCATCCTCCCTAACTTTTTTACCTATCAACTTTGATCTTCAATCTTTTGATTGCTATTTTTCTCACTTTGACAATTTTTTTAAATTGATTTTTTTCTTGATTTCATCCTTCAACATTAAATTAATTGGAAATTGAGCTTCATGATGAGTACGGGTCTAGAATTTTGTGGGTTGCGAGTTTTATAGAGTAACCTAGGTTTAGAAGGTTCGCCCGGGTTTACTTGTTTTTTTTTAAGCTAATATTTTTTAAGTTTTAAACTTAGGCTTTTTTATGGGTTTTGTGAATTCAATTAAGGAATCAACTGAAGAAAAAAAAAAGTTTGAAGGCCTAATTCGAATTAATTCATAAAGATTGAAAGATTATGCACACAATTAAAATTATTAAAGGCTAAATTGGTGCAGTCGGGGATTCAATGGAAAGAAATTTAAAGATTGAAAGCTGATTAAAGGTCAAATTGAAAATTTTCAAACCTAGTGACCAAAGTGCAAAATACATATAAGCTCATAAATTGAAATTCAAATTAGGGGCCAATTTGAAAAAAAAAATAAAAGTTTGATAGTTGATAGAGTTCAAGTTTGTATTTGGATTTCCTATAGGATGTTGTTTTAGCTTAATTCTTGCAGTTAGATCGAAGCTCGAACTCATGCATGGTTGTTATATGCCTTTACTTTACCCATTTGAAGCTTGTTTTGGATCAATTGATCTATAACACTTTTGAATGCCTAGGTTAGGGTTAAAGGTTGTTGAGTATAATTCATATACTTTATGGTTTGATTGTTTCTGTTAAGTGCATCATTATACTTTAACTTTCCATTCTTTATCTCTCTATGCTATTTATTTAATCTTATTTAGTATTTATCATGGATTCAATTTCTGGATTGGTATAAATATTCTTAACCAAAATTCAAAAAAAAATCCCTTTAGATTTTCATTCCTTTTTTTTCTATTAATGGGTCATTTTTTAGGCTTTTGTTTTTGGATTGAGAAACTCAACCCATGTGGTTGGATTGGGTCCATCAAGTTGAAGGCGTATTTGTTTGGTCCAAAATTTTGCAAAGAGAAAAATGGATTTTTCCATACTTGAGACATGTTTGCCAAACGCGATCTTAAGATAATTTTTAAGCCTCTAACTTTTAGCTAAGGGTGTGTTTGGTAAACATTGCCTATTGACTTTTAAACAATGTTTCTTTTTCTCATTTTTAGTATTTGCCAAACATAGCTCATGTTTTTTTTTAATTAATTCATTGTTATGCCTTCAAGGGACCTATTTGTAACAAATTTTATGTTTCTCATCTTTTTGCTCCTTTTTATTTAATATTTAAGATTGTGACCTACATGTGAGGTATTTTTTTTGGTATTAAATAAACCATTCTTTTGTCTAAAAAATACAAAAAACAACAAAAATCTTTCTTTCAAAAATATATTTACATATTTTAAATTGCATATGGCCATGTCCTTTAAATTTTTTAAAAAATCATATTTTCATAAAAAAATATATAATAAAAAAAATACATGGCATGATTTAACATTTTTTTTAAAATACTAAAATTCAAGAAAAAAAATATTTTGTATATTTTTTTGCATGTATTTTTGGATTTAATAACAAATTTATTAAATTAAGAAGAACTTGGCCTATGTTTCAAAAACATTAAAAAAATCAATATTTTTATTTAATATCTAGAATTATGAACTTATACATAAGACGTATTCCCGATATTAAAAGAAACAAATGCAAAAATATGTTCGGACTCCAGAATGGCTAGGTTTGACCCCTAAAATTAAGGTTTACTCTACTGGGGTGGACCAATTTTTAACCATTAGACATATCAACAATTAAAAGAAACACATCAGTGGCTTAGTAATTAGACAAATAAACAATGCAACTTACCTTAAATTGAGTGTACTAGAGGTGATACATTCTCCCTATACACAATCAGTCTGCTTATTCGGATTCTGATATCACTTAGGGTTTCTAGTAACCAAAATATTAGGTGGTGACTCCAAACTTTGTATTTTTTTAACTGATAGAGGATAAGAATTTCCTTTTCTTTTCATCCACACTCGAGGATCTCGATTTGAAATGATGATCATTGTGACGCCACATATATGCGACACTTATAAAAAGTACAAGACTTTCAATGATGAATACTTTTGAGAGCTTTCAAAAGATAAATATATACATGTATTTCTTTTGTTAAAGTTTATAGTTAAATAAATATATTTCTAAGTCTGAGAGTATGATTCAGATCTTTAAGTTTTGTTCATTAATATAAAAACAAAATTATTTATCTTTTTTATTTTAGTTTTCCTTTCACTTGAAAAACATGTTCATTAGTTAGAAAAAAATGATATTTCAATAAAAAAAAACATCAAGATTACATTTATTTTTAATAAAAAAAATAAACCATCCTTTATAATAGTCATCTTATTATTTTATATTTTTGATAATTTAATTATAGAATATTAGTTTTATTTTATTTATATTAAAATTATCATGAAAAAGTTATATTAGTAACTGAAAAAAAAAATCTTTATATTAGATTTATAATAAAAACAATATTTATGACACTAACTAAATACAAAAATATAAAATTATGAATCTTTTAACGGTTAAAAAGTGCTTATATGTATAAAGAAAAGTGTATTGTTCATGTCATTTTTTCATTTGAAAAACAATGAAAGAATTATGAATAAAAAAGTGTGAAGAATCTCTAAATTGTTAAAAAGTGCTATTTTTGTTAGGTTTTTTGGATTGATATTTTTTTATTTGTTAATATTAAATTGGTTGTGAATTGAGATTCATGATTGAGCCTTGGTCTAGAATTTCATAGGGTTGTGAGTTTGTAAGATTAGCATAAGTTTAGGAGACTCACCTGAGTTTGCTTGTTTTTTTTTTATTTTGTTATTTTCAAAGCACAGGAAAATGACCAGATTACCCTTAAAAGCAAAATTTCTTTGACTAGCGCTCCGAGGTGTTTTTCGTATTTTCATCCTGATTTTTTTGTTATAGTGGATTTGGCTGAGATACAATTTAGTATTTTAATAAATATAAAATAGAATTTAAAAATAAAAAATGGTTGGCGCATGCGGGTAAGAACGTCTGTGCCTTTTGAGTGGCATGTGAGGCATCGTTCGGTGGCTAAATGCCATGACTCCTCCTTTCATACGAGGAGGCACCTCCTTCCACGTGAGGCGACACCTCCTTTCATAGTTTTTTTTTTTTTACTTATTTTTTTTATTTCATCATTTGATGTTGTTTATTTTAAAAAAGAGGCTTTATGACTTTATTTAGTTTTTTTTCAATCAAGTTATCTCAATCTCATGACCTTGTCAATAGGTTTGGCTAGTTAACCCAAGTATTTTTTTGGTGTCATTTTTTTATATATATATATTTTTTTATTTCACCCTTCAAAATTGAGCTCTTTTTAAAATAAAGCTTTGTTATTTTTCTCATTTTACCTTCTATTAGATTATACCATCTGCATGATCTGCCTCGCGAGATTTAACGAATTTACCCAGGTTTGCAGGTGTTTATTTTTTGTTGGCTGAATTTTTTTTTATTTCAGCCTTCTACATTTGGATTGTTGGGGATTGACCATTATTATTTTTTTTCAATTTGCTTTCTATAAAATTGGCTCAATCTCATTACCCGGATTGTGAATTTGCATACTAGTTCAAGTTGACTCAAGAAGCTTTATTATTATTATTTTTTTAATTTCAATTTTCTCTTAACTTTGGGTTATGTTAAAATTTAGCTTTTTTTTTATAAGAAAAAAAGCGTTCCTATTCTTATGGTTATTCATATCACGTTTTCTTTTAAGAATTGATTTATTTATTTGTCACTGCATTTTCTATCATTAAAGAACTCTAAAACGCGTGGGATATTCACTGTAGCAGGGTTTTTTTTTTACATGTTTTTTTTTGCTTTTTTTTTTACCCAAAATTTATTTCTTCTTCTTTTTTTTGTTTTTTTTTTAAATTTTTTTGTTTCAAAATTATCTTTGCTAATTTTTTTAAATACTAAGCTGGTTGAAAATTTAACTATTTAGTTTTTTTCTTTAAAACATTGTGGATTGATATAATATTCTTATACATTGTTTTTTTTTATGATTTCTTTATTCTTTTTTTTTTCAAAATGGTCTTTGTAGATTTTTTTTTATATTAAGTTGGTTGAGAATTTAGTTTTATAGTTTTTTTTTTAAAAAAATAATATGGATTGCTACAGTGTTTCCCCTACATAGTTTTTGTTTTGCTGCAGTGTTTCCCCATATATTTGTTTTAAAAATTATCTTTATAGAATTTATTTTTTCAATATTGAGTTGGCTGATAATCTAGCTTTAGCTTTCCCCATATGTTTTTTTATTTTTCTTTTTTTCCAAAATTGTCATTTTTTACATATTTTCTTTTTTTTTTGTTTTGTTTTTTTCAGAATTATTTTTGTTGATTTTATTTTTTTACTATTGAGCTGGTTGAAAATTTAGTTTTTTTGTCTTTTTCTTTAAAACACTGTAGCTTTCCCCACGTGTTTTTTTTCGCTTTTGTTTTCTTTTTTGTACATTTTTTTTTCATTTCTTTTACCCAAAATTGACTTCTTCTTTTTTTAAATAGCCTTTGTCGGTTTTTTTTTATATATTGAGCTGGTTGAGAGATTAGCTTTGTAGCTTTTTTTTTAAAAAAAAAAAACTATGGATTACTACAGTGTTTCCCTTACATGGTTTTTGTTTGGCTACAGTGTTTCCCCCACATGTTTTTTCTTCTTTATTAAATTTATTTTTTCAATATTGAGTTGGTTGAGAATTTAGCTTTAGCTTTCCCCACTTTTTTTTTCATTTTTTTAAATTTTCCCCACGTTTTTTCATTATAATTATAATTA
>Ga0307516_10010675_pt1 | contig 10068 bp, 18 predicted proteins | sample 19_EM_MG_FD_203310 | JGI IMG/M metagenome (GOLD analysis project Ga0307516, IMG submission 203310) | Populus trichocarpa ectomycorrhiza microbial communities from riparian zone in the Pacific Northwest, United States - 19_EM | ecosystem: Host-associated > Plants > Roots > Unclassified | place...
AGAAATTGAGAACCCGAAGTAGATTAAAGACCTGAACCTACCAGGGCAGAGACCGGCACCATCAACGACGGGCTTCGCCTCTTCAGCTTGTAAGCCAACATAAAGTTCGAGATTGTTGATATTGGAGTAGAGGTGTTCCGCAATCTCCGCAACCTCCGGGTCGGAGTTCCATTCCAAGAAGCTGGAATAAGCTGGAAGGAATCGGCATGCTAGTTTTGTAGCAGAGACTTCATATACTCACGTTTGAGACCAAGAAACTGTAAGGCAAGTTGAGGTCAGGGAATGCACAAGGAAAGGAAGAAATCATAGACACCTTCCGGAACTCATTCAACGAACAAACACCCCATCGGCGATTGGACTCGATACCCATGATCTCGTGCAGCCTCATAATATGGGGCGTACCATGCGCCCCGAAACTGGCCGCTGGATGCTCAATCCTGCCATGTTGTTAGTAAAATATCATACATAAACGAAGTTACATACGCATTCTTGATGACGGCCGCGAGCTCGCTATCCTTAAACCTTCCGTCGTCTCCGCGTTTCAAACTAGGAAAAGCTTAGGAACAAAAACCAGGAGACGTCACTGATCGAGCCACCCACTTGCCAAACGTCCAGTGAGTAACATCTGGTTCCTGTGCCTGGACCTTCAGAACAGCATCTTTGAAATCATCGATAGTAAGCTGCGGAACGCATTGTGTGAATATATACCATGGACACGCCCAGAGCACGACTTACAGTCTCTATCGACTGGCCAGGGAAAATGTGGCCCATCAATTGCTCGACCCACTTCTCATCAGCTTCGGAAGTAGTCGCGTGCCACCGGTACAAACAATTGAACTACAGCAGCATCGTCTGTCAGGAGCCGAGACATGGACAGTAATACTTACCTCAACACTGCAGACATTTCCACGGCCACGCTCGAAGAGCTTGTGGTCCGTGCCACGAATTTCCTGAGAGCCTATAATCAGTTACACTGGAATGGAATCTCTAGGGGAAACCACGGACACTAAAGGGATCCAAGCTCCAGGTGCTGGTCCCGCGAACGAAGCCGAGAATGCTGCTAACGTAGTCCGCAAAGACCGCACTTCCGAACCAAGAGCAATTGATGAGACGCGCCGTCTGGAAGATCTCCTCTTCCTGATCGGCGATTTTCTTCGAGCGTTGCGGGTCGCCCACAGGGATATCATCTGGGTTCTTCCACTTATTACGCTCATTTATCTCTAATAGTTTATGTGCGATGTACTAAACGTGACAATCAATAACGGAGGAAACGTCATCGCAAGACCGAGAACGTACATTGTGATTGCGGCTGAACAGCACGAGCAAAACGCAGACGGCAGGCGGAAGCAGGAGAAGACGATCTTCGGCAAATGTGTCAGGTTGGAGAAGCCCTCGGCCATCGTGCACACGAATCTTATTGAGCGTCTCTTCATTGTTGCCGTACAGTGGCGCGAGATCAACGTATGACGATGTTTCGTTGATACTCACATCCCTGTGAGATGTGCGGAAAACGCTTTCCGAAAAGTATATGGATTAGTATTCAATAAAATTGAAAGGAAAAAAAAAAATCAGACATACGTATGAATGACAAGCGCCGCAAATGAAAACATCATGCTAGACAGTCCGGCTGGGTGCTTGACAAACTAAAACCGTACACGTCAAGGTGATGACAAATATATTAGAATGATCAAGGTTTCGACCTTTTTACGCTTGAGGAGCGAATCAAAGATAAGTCCAGCATCGGGAAGCATGTTACGCGGGAGCGGATGCGTCTGCTGCACGCTGCGCGCATATGGCAGGTCAGCCTTGCCCATGCTAGGATCACAGATGTTGTTATAAGAGCCATCAGGCTTGCGGTACGCGTATTGGGTGCCAATGTACGTCGGCGGGGGGTGAGAGAGGTCATCATAAACTGTGTCATGCGCCGGGTCAGATTGTCAGGCAAATTGCACGAAGCGCGGATTCACGCACGTAACTCGATCAACTTGTCCTGGAGCTCCTGAACTTTGTGCTTCAGAGGCCCGTCTGCATTCTTGGAGAGGAACGCGACGACGTGTTCCAGCTGTGCGTCATTTTTGGCCAACACGTCAGCAAAACCTGCATCAACAATATACGGCACCAAGCCTGGTTAACGACTTACAGCCATCTTGCGGTCATCAATCGAGTTGAGATGCTTAAACGCATCAATAGCAGCCGCCTGTAACCATATCATCAGAGGCATATCACCCGCTGCCATGCAGCAGGGCACTCACTAAGGCGGATGGTTCATGATACGAGTTGATGCCCCTCTTGAACTACGCGCGGAAAATGAGCCGACGAACGCTCCTTTCTTTATACAGCACTTACCACAGCCTGGAACTCTCTCACTGCAGTTTCATTATCGTCATTAGACTGTGTGGCCGGACCAGACTTGGGGATGAAAGTCTGATCGGTGGTTGTGAGCATATTGTGTAGGTAGTAGGTGAAATGACGGACCGATGATGCGCGGGCAAGAAACTTGGATGACGGTCTGGAGGACATTTTCACAGAAGAAGGGGGAAAGGGGGCGCGTGGAGAATCGTCATCTGGGGTTCATTTAAAAAGAAGAGCGCATCATGCATCATGGGGTGTCGACATAAATCGGGAGAACGGATCACGCACTGCGCCGAGGCGAGGCGAATGAAGAAAGTCAAACATTCCTTCGGAAATAATAACACGCGCCGATGTCTTGAACTTTGCCTGTACATGTCCGATACATAATAATGTTACGAGAGGAGCGCTATCCTTGTCATTAACTTTTTGGCGGTGATAGAGTACTTGCTGAGAAGGCATCGACGTACACACGGCGCATGTCGCGGCACGTTACGCCTTCGCTAAAGGGGAAGACGGCCGAGCCAAGATGGGCAATTTCCCTGCATCGTGTCGTCCTGGATCATTGTCAAATTGTTTGCTCCAATTTGTCGCGTACTATCCGGCTACCCTTCTTCCCAATTTGGTCATATATTCTCCCCTTCATCCGTTCAACCTCCTCAACCTCCTCGGCAATCTGAAGAACCGACCATCCCTGACAGGAGCGACCATAAATATTGTGCATGACGTAAAAAAAATCATCGGATCGCGGCATTTTATCACCCTGGTCCAGCATTTCCATTTCACGCAGTTGCTTTATACTGACCAGTACTGTCACCCCAGGTGCGATTGCACAAACAACTACTGAACGTCGCCGCGAAGACCAAATTCATTCTGTCTTTGTCTTGTGCTCCTGCTCAACTGACTCCACAACGCTCGACCTGTCAGGGAGCAATGCTGCGACGTCATCGATTTTCCTAAATTGCCACGGGAACCTGGATGGGTACAGGAATGGACGCATGTCAAAGCCTGCCCAAAATGAAATAATTCAGCTCCAAACCGATCGCCAACGATGCGAATCATACGATTGTCATCCGGGCTATACGCCTCCTACGTCCACACCAAACCGTCAGATAAATAAGAAGAAATGTATCATAAGGCGTACAGCGTGGTACGACGGTGTGAGCGTCGTCATCTTGTGCCGGTTGCGCGCGTATTCAAAATAGAACAGTTTGACCTTCTCGGCGATCTGTCCAGGCGAAAGCCGGGCACCCCATTCATGCACCAGCTTGGTGAAGATGCTGTACGGACCACACTTCTCCACCTTGCGTAGCCGACCAAACTCGGACAGCTCGTCGTACGTCATCCCCATGTCGGCCTTTTGGGATGTGGTGTAAGCGAGCCGGGCGGGTGGAGTACACGCTCACCTCGTCAGCCTGCACGTATGTTTCCGTAAACGGCTCCAATTCAGCCGTGGGAACGGCGGTCAGGAAGCTATACGATCATACGTAGACGCGACATTCAGCCTCACACACTTCCGACATTGATCCAGACACCACTCACCGGCCGAGAATCGGAAGCTGGAACTTGTCCTGCGCCCACGCAATGAAACGTTTCAGGTCCGTCTTGCTAATCCCTCCAATGGGGTTCACGTCCGCTTAAGAATGTCCGCGGTACACAATCAGTACAAAGAACGGAGAAAAAAAGTCTAAAACCGACCTGAAGAACAATCGTATTTGGTCAAATACCCACGCAAGCTGCACTCCCATCAAGCATCAGAAAAAGGAAATAATGGCCCGGAGAGCGAGCACGCACGCACCTTTCATCTACGTTTGCGCTCCCCAGCACAAGCAGCCCCCCAGTGCGACCGCGAACCCAAGGCAGGAGCTGCGCAAAGAAATATGCTATTACCATTCGTAAACGCGCCTGGATATTCTGCAACGCGAGGTTCTCTGCATCGCTCCCGCCATGCACTCGGTAGCGCGGTCGCACACCTGTCACGACCTGAAAGAGCGTCCGAAGCGCCGTTACGATAGTGTCCATGTTCACGTCCGTGTGGTAGCTGACGTCCCTGTCAGGCCAAAAGAGCGTGATAAGTATCGGAGACGAACCTGCCAAGTGCCTCGGCCAGCTCCTTGGCGCGTCCGCGTGTCTCGGCACTCGAATTCTCAGTACCCATATAGCATGTGTGCATGATCCGCCCACACAGCTCGCGTGCGTCCGTAGGGACGTAGTTCGAGTCTTCGGATTCGCCTGCGATGCGTCGCGCGTCCGCTATCACCTGTGTGTCTAATCCACCACCATTAGCTAGGGCCAGGGCATCAATAAAGGATGCTAGACATACTTCCGCTCCGCGCCGCATCGACAGCCAGTCGACACATCGAATAGACGATGACGGCCGTAGCACAACTATCGATACCACCACTAAGCGGCAAGAAGTACCCCTGCATACGGGAACGACGAAGGTAATCCCACAGCCAACAAGCGGGGCCCAGCCTGCGGTGTTATTATCCATTTCGATGAAGACAAATAGCGGAGAAGTAAGTAAACGGACTCACGCAATCTCCTCTTCAGGCGTGTGGTACCTCACCTCATTCGGCCGCGCCGCAGGGCGGTTGAGTTCCTCAATCACGTTGAATTTGCCGCTAGAAAGAGCAATGGGCGCCTCGATGCGGTGGTAGCGCTCAGCACCGGCCGCCTGCATGCTACGACTACTCTTCGCGCGGTGCGCACGCACGTCCTCAATGTCAATAGTAGCGGCGACGACCTCTACGTCCGCGAAGGAGAACTGTGAGCCTTGAGCGATGATGCGCCCGTTGAGAGCTATCATCGCGCAACCATCGTAATACAGCCGGTCGCCGTCACATCCTTGTTGGTTCGCGTAGAGGTACACGCCGCCGAGCTTGATAGAAAGAAAACAAGGAGTCTGTCAGAGACGGAAGAGGGGATCAGTAGGGCAACATTACCTTGAGAGTAGCCTCTTTAATGAGGTCGACGCGTCTGTTAAGCTTCCTAAGTTCGTGGTGGCTCCCACTCGAGTTTGTGAAGATCTCGACACCGTCGAGGCCCATGAGGATATGCGGGCTGTAGAGAACGAGGCAAGAAAGACGCAATTATCCTCTAGCACAGCAAAGACCCGTCAAATTGGTTACCTCGCAGGTGTGAACAGCTCCTCGCACAACTCGACTCCGATGCACGTATCCATCGTGCTGACGACGCAGTCTCCAAACGGCACTTTTACCTGTCCAGTGACGGCTTGCACGATACGGGGCAAGTAATGTTCCTCCCATTCGCGGTGTTTCATCCACGGCGTGAAATACCGCAGCTCGCGATAATTCCCATCGTTCGCGAGCCACATCTTGGGGCGTATGAGCAGTATCATGCGATTATGGATGATCACGCGGCAGTTATATATCACGTTCTTGTGCATTATTGGCCTGCGCCATGGGATATGCGTATGCGTATGCGTTTGTTATTCGTAATTGTCAAGTCGGAATGTATGATATGAGGAAGGGGCGGAATAAGGGTAAGAGGGAAGATGCACGCACATCCCGATGTCGCAGAGAATGTCGAGAGTCTTGTCAGAGGAGAGTATGCTCGCCAACACCTCCCACGAATGCAACACCGTATCGCCTACATCTCATCAGCCATACTCGAAAAAAGCCCAGCCCAAGTACTCACCTTCAAGAAAATGGTCCAAACATCCATACCCGGGAATCTCAAGCTCGGGCCCAACACGCACGGCAGCCCCACGCGCCTTTGCAACGACGATACTCTCGATGATGCGTTCCATATTTCCCTATATAGTCATATCCACTCACTTCAGCTTCGTTTCGCGCGGGCGCAGAAGGCAACGCGGACGCATACCTGGAAATCCATCGCCCATTGGTTTAGGGAGCTATATGAGATCCAAGTTGGACCAAATCAATCGATAAGAATGAATGAAACATTAGCATACCATCTGGAAGAAGCAGGTAGTAGTGTAGTAGTTGGGACGGGATAAAACCTAGTGGCTGCTCACGTCGCGAGAGTGATCAAGTGACCCATCCTTTGCTGCAAACTAGCTGTCCCTCGATGCTCGACACTCACCAACTTGCCAATCTCCGGCCCGATAGAGTTCCGACTCAGATTTACGATTTGATTTTGCTTGCTCGTTAACTACTCATCTCACAAGTAAAGTGTAAAGTACCGTAAGTATCATAATCATAAATAAAGCACTGCATGAGTAAAAGAAAACTCCAAAGCACAACTCAGAGATGGTCACCTCCAGTAGGACGGAGCATCCCGCCGCACAGGTGACCCAGAAGACGACGGAGTAGCAGTGCCCCGCCCACCTCGTCCACTCCATCCACCATCCGACATCCTTCTGAAATCACCACCACCTCTTCCATCATCTCTTCCTCCATTCCCACCTCCTCTGCGCCCGCCACCTCCTCCCCGTCCACGCCCTCGCGGCGACTCATCACGACCATAATAACCACCGCGACGCCCGGGCCCGCCACCGCGCTCGCGCTCTCGCTCATCATGCCCACCACCACCATACGGTTTCTGCATCGGCATCGTAGCCGTCTGCTGAGCTGGCCATGGGTGAGGTGGCAGTCCGGGTGCATGTATGGATGGCACTTGTATGGATTGTTGCGGTACGGACACCAATTGTGGAAGTTGCGGTGGTGCGGAGGACGGCTGCTGCTGTTGCTGCAAAGCAAGCAACATAGCCTGAATCTGGTCAGGAGAAAGCGACGCGACTTTCGCCGCCAATTCAGCTGGAGAAGTCGGTGAGATCATAGCTGGTGATGAGAGCGGCGCAGGAGCAGCAGGGGCGGATGGGTTGGTGGAGACTGTTAGCGGCGGCGCGGGGATATGAGAGAGTGCGGCAGCGAGCGCAGCGGGCGCCGCATTTGGCAACGGGGCACCAGCAGGCATGATGCTTGCCAAGGCGGATGCAAGTGCCGGTGGTAGGATCGAAGCTTGTTGTCCTGGAGGTGGTGGGAACGGCAAAGGCTGACCTGTATGTATTGATTGCGGAGGGGGATGGACAGTTGCCGATGGCTGAGGTGGAGCTGTTAGTGATGGCGGTGGTGGTAGTGGTGGCGGTGGTAGTGCGTTGAGTCTGCCGCGGTTTAGCACCCAAATCCCTAACAGACAATCTGCGCTCCGGGTTTGGGGTAGGTGCAGGTCATCAAGAAGCTCGATATATTCGGGCAGGGTGTGAGAGCTCAACAAAGGAATGACGTAGAGTTCCCGGCCCCATTCTCGTCCCCTCTGGCCCCAGGGAAATATCAATCCATGCCGGCTGTTCACAATTAATGAATTATCAGTGCCGTGCGATGGATAGGACAAAGACCAGAGACTCACCCTTTATTAATGAGAAAGCTAGATACAGTCTTGAGCGCCGCCATATCTGCATCTGAAACAGGCGTCCAAGCGACGGCGATAAGTTCTTTTGCGGAATTGAGCCTCGAGGCGACCAAATACTGCGCCGAGCTGTCGATAGGCACGCGACCATCGATTCTGAGGTAGTCAAGAGGGAACAGCATCCGCCAAAGTGGTGAATCGGATGCGAGGCCACGGCCACCGATCTGGCGTGCGATCACCCTAAGCTCTTGAGAAACGCTCAACTCGGCCGGCATGCTAATCTGTACAAAATGAAAAACCGGTCAGAAAAAGTTTATCCTACTTCACCCCCAGAGCAAGGAGCAAGACGAAAGAAGCCGATTCCGACTCACGATGCCATTCCAAACGTGAGGCAGTCCTTCAAAAACGACCTGCGGGTCTGGCCGCGAAGCTTGCTCCTTTCTTTCCTTTTCCTTTTCCTTTTCCCTCTCTTCCTCCTCTTGACCCAAGAACATGGCAAAGTCGAGATCGTCCCCGCCTTCGCCGTGCTCCACTCCACCAACTCCTCCCTGTTCAGGCTCAGCGACAGAAGCAGGTTCTCCTGCGCGCGATTTGCCTTCCTCAACGGGAGGTGTCGGCGTGTCTAGGTCCATAGCTTCCCCATCACCATTGGCCTCTGGGCCCTCTCCTAAAAGATTATCCTCATTTGGTGGAGGTGGCGGCGGCAGAGGGGGAGCAGACCAAAGCGTATTCAGATCGAAAGACGCGCGCGGTGGCATGTCGGGTTTGCTCGGCGCGAATGGGGAGATCCCGGTCATAGGCGTCGATTGTCCCTGCTGTCCTAACCCCTGTCCGGCTGCCGACGACTCACTCGCGGATGCGGGCACATCGGGCGCCGCTGCCATAGAAGAAGCAGTAGCTGAAGTGGACTCTGGTGGCTCGTCATCAATGTGGATAAAGTCGCCCAAGTTGAGCTCCGGGTCGACCGCGTGCGCAAAATCGGACGTTTGTGCAAGCGGCGGTGGCGGAGGTGCATTCCAAGGCGCCGGCGTGGAAGAGGGAACGACAGGGGATTCAGGTGGAACCGAAGCAGAGGGGGGATTCGAGTGCGTGTGAGCCCGGGGTTGGACGGTGCGCAGCCGAGCGAGGCGTTCGCGTTCGCGTTCACGTTCACGCTCCTGCTCGGCCATCTCCAATTCGCGCTCGCGCTGCTTGGCGACAACAGAGTCTTCGTTGACATCCTCAATGTCCTGTAGACCCTTGTGGGTGATCTTGGAGCGTGGGAGGGTCGTCTTGACTAGGATGGAATGTTCGAGGGCGTCCTGTTCGGCTTGTTTGATCGACTCCTGTTGTTCTTGCGAGGCAAGCTCCGTAGAAGACATAGTCGAGAGCATCGCGGGTGCAACTTGTCCAGAGGAAATTCGCTTGTGCAATGCAATGCGGTCGGATTGCTGCAAATTAAAGGTAAGTGTGCGAAAACGCTCCCTGCATGAAAAGAATTGGACGTCCTCAATCAGTATAACAGAGTGCGCGGATAGCTAAGAAGCGTACTTGTACTTTACGCCCGCGCCCGGTTTGCCATGCACTGGCTCCGCATAGGTATCAAACACTGCGTGCTCAACTTCGGCCGCGAATGCCGAGGCCCGTTCCCGCAATTGCGTCTTTTCCTCCTCAGTCAGCTCTTCAGGTTTTCTTTCTACAGTCGTCGCATTCTTTCTCTCCGCGCCCTCCTCTTCCTTTGCATTGCTCTGCGGGTAAACATACGGATATTGCATAAATATGCCTGTAAACATCTCCGAAAACTTGCCCAGACAATACTTGCGGGCGGCATCTTCTGCCGCAGACATAGTCGTAGACGATGACTCGGCACGCTTCCGCTTTGCAGTAGTCGACGCTGTTGCGACGCCTGCGGCACTGATGGATTGCTTGCGCTTCAGTGTGGTCGGTTGCGGAGACGTGGATACTGTCTTGGTCTTTGTCGAAATGACATTAGTGCGGCGTGCATGGGCACCCGTCGTCGCGGCCCTTTCTTTCTCGCTGTCTTCGGACTCGGATGTCGAAACCGCGGCGATGCGCCTGTTATTCGTACGCTGTAGAGAGGGCGAGCGGTGAGCACGTGGTAGTTCGGTGCACAAGGGTGGACAATGACGCACCTTTCGTTGGTGCCTGTTCCCGCCCGCGTCCGAGCGAGGATTACCTTCCTCGACATACTCGTCGCCACTCTCGTCATCGCTCGACTCGGACAGCTCCGCGGGCGATGGCCGGTGCTGCCGTTCCGCCTCGGACTCCACCTCCATCTTTGCGGATTTTTCGGCATCTTTCGTCTGCATACTGGCTGCTTCAGTAGGCTCTTCGGTTGCAGCGTCCTCAATGGGTTCAAGCGCGTCCAAACCCTCCCATTCCACT
>Ga0307516_10010677_pt1 | contig 10065 bp, 10 predicted proteins | sample 19_EM_MG_FD_203310 | JGI IMG/M metagenome (GOLD analysis project Ga0307516, IMG submission 203310) | Populus trichocarpa ectomycorrhiza microbial communities from riparian zone in the Pacific Northwest, United States - 19_EM | ecosystem: Host-associated > Plants > Roots > Unclassified | place...
AGCCCCAGCATGTGACACTTGGGTGACGCCGTTCAGCATTCGGGCGTGACAACAGCTTTTTAACTATCTTGCTCATTTCATCTTCAATTAACTTCGTTCAACCTCGCAGTACTTCAAAATATGCACTGGTTGTATTGTGGTTGTAAAAATGTTGGTAGAATTGTGTATTTTGTGAAACTGCCGGTTGACCATGACTGCCGGACTTGTTGTACAGCATAGTATGTAGATACTAGACAGGTTCTAAACACGACGGTCCAGCAACATTATGTTATGATCCGCCGATGGCCAATAGCCGAAGAATACTCGTGCTCTTTTGATGGGCCACCTACTATCGCTTACCACTCAGTTTGCCTCCCCACCAGTTGGCCGTCACAAAATGTCACAGAAAGTAACGCATGGTCACTCCAAAGTTTTCAAATCCCGTTCGGTGGCATGGCCGTCACAGGCGTGATTCCTCTGTTTGTCACGCTGTTTTTGCTGTCTCAACCAATACTCAGTGGATCACTGTCATTCAACTTCGCAGTACCTAAGGATACGTATTTCATGACATGTGGCCATACAGAAAATTTGCTGTTAGGGAAGAAGTCGTCATTTTGAACAACCGGCCAACTGGTGGGGAGGCAAACTGAGTGGTAAGCGATAGTACTTGATACTTTCTCTGCATTACTTATCTGCAAAACTGCCCGAAGGAATGACCAGGAGCTCCCCGTTTGGAAGGAAGGACATGTTGTAAGACACTTTCCGCTCGCTTACTCGACGCTCGGTGGCTCAGATCTGCAAATTTACCTGAAGGAATGGGCATGAATGCATGAAATGTCAACCTCCGTTTGGAAGGACATGCTGTAAGACGACTTTTCCGCTCGGTTAGACGCCCGTTGGCCAATGAGAGGGCTCCGTCAAGTACAAGAGACTGTCAAACAGCCGTCCCGCTTGTTGCGTGTTCTGGCATATGTACTACAAGGCTGACCAAATACATATTGGCCAACCAGGCATGCCTTATTGTTGTGGGTCCCTATTTGCAAAATCTGATCACTGTACGTCACCACTGAGTACTAGGACCCCAAGAACCTCTCATTGCAGTTGTATCTCGTCGCGAACTGCACAGCAAGTTGTGGGTGCGTTCTTGTCCATGTGTATTTGGTAAAGCAGCATGTATTAATCGTATAAAGCCAATGCATCTGGGACTATCGTCTTACATCAAAAAATTGCCCTCTCCAAAGCAGACGTTGTATTAGGATGCCTTCTAGTCTTCAATGCGCGAAAGAACTACTTGATAACGTTCTCACACTTCTCGGGGATAATGAAAACCTCACAGAGGAGCAGAGGACTTCTATTGTCACTGAATGCAGGAGGTATGTAGGCTATGATGATCATAATCAGGTTTATTAGATAATTTGATCTCGGTTTGCAATTCCTAACCTAGGTGTCGAGAGGAGCTGGTTCAAGTGGAAAGTGCTGAGTTTTCTCGGAATCGGTATGCGAGGTGGTTGGTGGGGGAGTCCTCTGCGTGTCAAACGATTCTCCACAAAGCCAGGGTACTCCACAACCGAGTTGAGGTCTGTACCTCCACTTCAATGCTTGACTCCTCTGACTGCCTTACAGTACGTCATCTTCACAAACCGATCTGAAGTGGTATTGCGGGGTCCTGTGAACACAGTTGTCGCGGCTCAGCCGTGTGACAAAAAGAAAAACGAAGACAGTGCCACGCCAAACCAACCCTGCCAGGATCCTAACTACAGGTCACCATCCAGTTCCCCTTCGAATAGTGTGAATGGTCACGCAAACTCAGCGTTTGATCATGGAGAAGATGGGGTGCGATTGCCAATGCTCTCTGAGTCTGATTCTGGATCCATGCACCATTCCATGGATACCAAGTTTACAAATCCTACCTTGAAGAAACACTTCACCGAGAAACATGAAATTTTTTCAAGTGGTAAGGTCTGTTTCTACTGGTCTGTTCTCTTGTGCTAAGGGATATTGTCGTTCGCAGACGATGATTCTAGTGTACTGCCTGGTCGTCCAGAAGTCGTCCAGTCTCAGACTACGCCGGTAGTAACCAGACATAATCAGCCAGCTGCTACTCAGTGGGCTAGGGGCGATTCCACTCTCAATAGCCAGTCCAAGCGGGAGAACCCGGGCCAGACAAGAAGATATGGGCAAGCACACTCTCTAGAACAAAATTCAATCTCAGGTATCCATATCGGGAATAATACTTCCGCTGTTACCATGAATGCCGGGGGACATGGTCATGCGGGTCCCGGTATGTCTTGTTAAAGATTGATGTGTGGCCTTGTAAGTTGACTCCATCCCTTATAGTCCTCAATCGAAGGACCCCCCACTCCCCCCCGTATCATGTGCGGCCGTGAAGAAACTTACTCGAAATTAGGCGATGTGCAATAGTGTTATGCGTAGACTGTTTTAATCCGTCGATGCTGTTGTAAATGTCATTGGTGTTTCTAGATTGATAACATCGACACGCAAGCCAGTCGACCTTTCGGTCATACTTTCAGATCCGGCAAGCAAAAAGTGACACACATCATCAAACTAAAAGGAAATCCCACATGTGGTCTTGTTTCGCTTCAGGAAGAACGTTCTATTTCCAGTTGGCAAGTACGGAGAAAATACAATCTGTAATGTCGGACACGCCCTGAATTTTGTGAGGACGGGTATACAACCATGTCTGTATCAAATTTGCATCTAACAAAGCATTCTAGAAAACAGCAGATCTTAGATCGTTCGATCAATCTGCCAAACGCCAGTGTGATATTTCTACTTGGTTCTTTTGGGGTTACCTTCGGTGTCGAATAAGGCATGTTCGTCGCCAAGCACTCTGGGTCCATCTCCTACACAGGTGTGAATGAGCCCCTTGACTGCACCAAGCTCGTATTGTCGCGCAACGGCAGTGTTAAAGCCCGGCACGAGACTTCCCTCAATGACGTCATTGAGGAAAGGATCCACGAAAGGTTGTGACTGAGGGAAGTATTGGATAATCATGCCAACGATCTCCTTCATGTTCTCTTCTGGTGCGTAAATGACAGCATTTGGGCCGGCGTCGAAAGTATACGCTGCTTTGCGTTTTCCGCCCGCAGCAATCGAAACTCGGTTGTATTCAGTCACAACAGCAATGATAGCACGACTGACGTCGTTCATGTAGAAGATCGGGGGTTCGGTATCGAGAGCGACGGCGTGGAATTGATTAGAATCCCGCATGGTAATGCGTGCGAAGGCATCAAAGTCCTTTGCCAAGATAGCTTTCTTGATATCATCCAGCTGTGTTTCAACATGCTGGATACGGTATTGGAAGAGGGCGGAGGTCTCCACGGTGCGCTGCATGCCAGCGGTAGAAGACGTTCCCTTTTTGTCGTCGGAGACTACACAAATGAGAGCATGCATTTCTGGCCAGAAATCACGATCTGCAATCTGGACAGCACGGGAGTCAGATCCTTGAAGATCATCCCTTCCCATTTGCCACTCCACAAACCCGCCAAAGAGCGAGCGGCAAGCAGAGCCGGAGCCCTGACGAGCACTAAGTGAGAGCTCAGAGCGATCGGAAGGTTGGGAGACTGGGAGATCGTAGAGATTCGCAAGCGAATAAACCAAAGCTGCAAAGCCAGATGCAGACGAGGCAAGTCCAGCAGCAGTGGGGAAATTATTCTCTGAACAGATGTGCACTTTTAAATGAGAGATCTGAAGAATGTGGAATGTTAAGTTAGCTGATATATATATATATATAAATGAATGGTAGCGTAGAGGTGTACCTTTGGCTCATTTGGATGTTCGGCTTCGAAGTGTTCCCGTTGCACCCTCATGGCTCGAAGACACGTGCTCAAACGTTTGTCATTGTCAATTTTGATCTCCTTTCCGTTGAGCCAGAGCAAGTCCTCCTGATACTCTGCACAAGTGCGGGAGGTGGTGGTGGAACAGAGATGGTCCTGACTGAGCGTGACCGACAACGATGAGTTGGTGGGTAGAATCAGGGATTCATTGCGTTTTCCCCAGTACCTAGAGCAAGATCAGAGATTGTAAGAGAAATTAGCCTGTCGACTGACTTGATACAGGCAATGTTGACCGGCGCAGAGGCAGTAGCTTGCTTGAAAAACATGATGATGGTTGATCGCAGGAAGCGAACAGACTTGATCAAGGTGGCATGATATAGAGTGGCTGTGTTGTCCGGAGGTGATCCTGATATGGATATGTCACGCCGATATTGTCACAGGGGTGACATCCGATCACGCCGACCGTTTTCCAGGTGTCGAGTCTGTCCGTCCTTTATCGACATCGACGGCGACACATTTCGACGACGACGAACACGACTGCGGCATTGGAAACAATACAGGCGACTGCAATTGGCTGTACTAGCGTTTTTGGTCTGTTTACAGGTTGTGGATACTTGCAGCACCTGCCCACCCCATTGTCTCGGCTATAAGAGCCTACTTGGTTCTACCACTAGCAGGCTGTCTTGGGTGTGGCCAAATGCCATGTTTTACTCCCAGCAGTCCCCCGCCGTTACCCACAAACATCCAAACCACCAGGACCAGTCTCCGTGGAGTCGTACGCATCATCCTGTATTAGGACCTCCAGGCTCGCAAAACATTGGGCCGTCCCCCGCATCCCCTGGCTATGCGCTCTACACCAATGGATCCGTCAACCCGATGCAACACCACACAGGTCATCCTCATGCCCTCCCACACGCTCCAATCGCCCACCACCAGCACCACAACTCCCTTTCTCACTACCCCTCACCTCCCAATGGCCATATGCACTCGCAGCATATGGGCCAGGCATCCCCAGGAAGTGCAGCCAGTCAAATAATCACCCCCCACTGGCAGCAACAGCTTCTCAAGTGCGAGGTGCGCGTGTTCATATCATACACGTCATACACGAGTATATATCTGATCAACCAATACATTTAAAGATGATAAGATCGTCCCGCTCACCCCATCACCGGGCGCGCGCTAGTGCAATGGCCTCACGGACAGTCACTAAATCAGCTATTCCTATTACGAACCCAAACCATGTGAAACCCAACATCACTACGGACATATCTGAGTCGGCATCTAAGGATGGCGGGATTTCAACTACCTCCAGCACGCCTGCTCCTACTAGTGCCTCGGACAGCTCCCCCATTTCAGCCAATTCAGCACCAAACCATCCGTCTTCGACAGTCGCACCCATTGCTGAGGCGCCTCGGCCCACCGCGAAGCCCCCCGAAAATACATGGAACTCACTCGACATGGGCGGGGTCAATATTAAGACGATCCCGCCAACCTCTGGCCTTTTCACTTTCACCTTCCTTATTAACCTCTACCTCAACCACAATGGGTTGTCATCAATACCACCAGAGATCTCTAAGCTGCGGCATTTAGAAGTTCTAGATTTGTCGGGGAACGCCCTTACTGCTCTCCCTCCAGAGATGGGCATGCTCACGCAACTCAAAGAGCTTTATCTCTTTGACAACCAGATTGTTGCACTGCCGCCGGAACTTGGTAGCCTGCACCAACTTCAAACTCTGGGCATAGAGGGAAATCCCCTTGACACATCCCTCAAGACCATCGTACAGAAGGATGGCACCCCAGCGCTCATCTCATTCCTTCGGGACTCTTGTCCACCGCCGCCACCGCCGCCACAGCGTGTGTGGAAAAACGTTATCAGTCCGATGGAACGGGAAGCAATGGCAAATGACCCTCATACAGAGATTTTCAGCGTGCTTTGCTACAACATCTTGTGCGAAAAATACGCGACTGAAAGATTGTATGGCTACACCCCTTCATGGGCGTTGTCATGGGACTACCGGAAGGAATTGATCTTGACAGAGGTGATGAGCCACGATGCAGACTTCGTATGTTTGCAGGAGGTCGACATCGCTCAGTACGAAGACTACTTCGTGAAGCATCTCGAAGGACAGGACTACGAAGGTGTCTACTATCCGAAGTCACGGTACAAGACCATGAGCGATGCCGATCGTCGCCAAGTTGATGGCTGTGCAACCTTCTACAAGACGAACAAGTACGTACTCAGGATACTTGGCATACTGACCTCTAAACCCGTTTTAGGTACCAGCTCGTAGAGAGGCAGCTAGTCGAATTTAGTACTGTCGCGATGCAACGACCAGACTTTAAGAAGACGGATGATATGTTCAACCGCGTTCTTGGCAAGGATCACATCGCTGCCGTCTGTCTCTTTGAGAACAAGGAGAGCGGGACTCGCATTATCGTTGCCAATGCACACATTCACTGGGACCCAAGCTTCCGAGATGTCAAGCTAGTCCAGGTAGCGTTGCTAGTGGAGGAAGTAGAGAAGATCGCCGCCTACTTCTCAAAGTTACCCCCTCGTCCGCCGGCCACCTCTGACGATCAATCTGGCTCGTTACGTCCGCAACCTGTGTACACAGATGGGTCCAAGATACCAACCATCATCTGTGGTGATTTCAACTCTGTTCCATCGAGTGGCGTCTGCGAGTTCCTCTCGACCGGGTTCGTACCACCAGATCACGCAGACTTTATGTCACACCTTTATGGCAAGTACACGACCGATGGTCTCAGACACAAACTCAACCTGAAGAGCGCGTACGCTGCTGCTGGGGATATTTCGTTGACGAACTATACCCCCAGCTTCCAGGGTGTGATCGACTATATATGGTACACAACCAACAACGTATCTGCCATTGCCGTTTTGGGTGAGGTGGACAAGGGGTACCTTGAGAAGGTGGTCGGGTTCCCGAACGCGCATTTCCCTTCTGAGTAAGTGTCGATGTCCCGCTGTTCGATTATTCAGCCGACGTACTGATGGACATTCTTTCAGCCATGTGTGCTTGGTGAGCGAATTCAGAGTGAAACCCCCACGAGATGTCCTGCCGCGCTCATTCATGGCCAACCCTACATCGAACGGTATGCCCCCGTGAAAGGAGGAAGGACGCCGCCCATCTCATATCTCATTATTGCTTCATCCTTTTCTGGTTCCCTTGTACCTGTAATTGTTCCCCAGTACATTGGTTTCTGTTTCTTGTGCATAGGGTTTTTTTTGTGTACATGCAACAGTACCTAACATGTTGTCCCGTCCTGTCCAAATCCAATGCTATATTTACCTTTCTGATTCCCACCTTTCCGCTTGTTGACCATAATTTTTCTTCCCTTTCACTATTGGTTTACAGTAATTGTTGTCGAGTCGCCGTTCTCCTGTCCCTCATACAAATGAGTCTGTAGCATGTGCGTTGTACCAACTCTCGTATTGAACTTATTTCCATGTTTCCCTCGAGCATCGAATTTTGCATGTGGTCCATTGTCGCCTATATACATGGACAGGGTCCGTACAAGGTGAATTACTAACGCACACAAGGATAGGGGACATTATATTCAATACCCTGGAGACCACATCGTTATTCCCTGTTCAGTCCATAGCGATTACTACAACAAATGCATCTTTCGTACCCGTGCAACAAAGCCAGAAGTCTATGGGAATGGGGGTGTATAAATAAGTTCGTTGGCTGTTTATAAAGGTAATAGTGCATGGGAGAATGAATGAAGAATGAGGGGGTAGAGACGAAGGAACTGAATGCCATGGTAAATTAAAGTCTGCAAAAGAAATGGGTCAGAGGAGATACTGTGCTACACATCAAGGTATGTTGCAAACACGATAAGTGATCGACGAACATAAGGAAAAAGAAGACACTAGCACCTAATGAAGCGAAGCGGCGTCAGTCGAGTCATGTCCCAGACTCCTCTCCGCCTCTTCGTACGATGGCAGCCCATGCATACTCGACAGAGGGGGGACACCACCTATGATGCCCCTCGTTGATGCCCCATAATCGGGGACTTCTGTAAGAGTACGGTGCCACAACTCCGACTGGGTCCTCGATCTTGTCACCTCCGAAGGGGGAGTTGGCGGCGTAGTAGCTACGGGATGTGGTGCATGGGTAGGTATTTGGGGATGAGCATAATGGCCAATCGTATTCGTTGAAAAAGACGACGGCATGGAACTCGCGAGGTTTGGATGTGAGCTTGAACGTGAGGGTCGCCATGCGTGAGTTGTAGGTTTCATTGTCACGTTAAATATTCCAGGAAGAGACCGACTCTCTTGGCTGCTGTGAACATACGTCTCATTGGATGAAATGCTTGCACCGGCACCGCCAGCACTCAGACCCGCCATAGAGGTCATTGTCAAGTACCGATCCGGACTTGGTGCCCGACTTCCACGACGACTCACTGGCCTCGACCCGGAGCGACTTGCAGGGGCACTGCTTCCATTGGAAATCGAGGGGAAGATCGGGTTAGGATTCTGCGGGGACGCGCCCGGCGAAGACATCAAGAGAAGTAACTCCGAGTTAATCCACTCTAGTGGGGTGCGTGTTCCTGGGTGGGGGACGGGAGGTAAATGGGGGATCGCCGGGCGCCCCGGAGATACAGAGACAGGCGGCGTCGATGGACTCCCGTCCACATGTGTCATCCAAGGATTTGTCACGCGTACTGTACTGGCTTCCGGGAGGTACATACCCGGCACACGATCGCGTATATGGGAGGGATAACTTGGCAACTCTGCATCCTGCTCTTCCTCAAGGGGAACCTCTGACGGACCAAGCAGGAGGCGACGCGTAGCGGCAGAGTTGGCGCGTGCTTCTTCAAGGAAGTGGTGGTCGAGGACGTACAGTGGGAGCGAACAACGCAGTTCAGAGGTATGTCCGTCTAAATTGGACATTAAGATAGACCAACGTATTCGGTGGGTGACTGCTATAGGCTCCAGCAAGTGCGAACACGTCATAGACCTTGGTATGGTAAAGGATATTTGGGTAACCACGTCGGTGTCACTCATGTGAAGTTCGTCAAGATCCGTCGACACAGCAGGTCCTGTTGACGGCCCGGGTATCGGTTGAGAGACAACAAAGTGGGGGTCGGGGGACATGGAGGCCGGGGGAGAGGGCGTACACGACAAGCCTGAACTTGGTGTGCGAACTTGGCTGGATAGTCCATTTGGGGGAGAAGGATGGTGCACCTCGTGCAAGATGGGCACAGGCACTCCATCGTGCTGCGCGAGTTGCGACACCGCCCTTCCATGGGAAATCTGGTGCTCCACATTTGCCACAGTTCTAGTGTGCTCCTGCGTGGCTCCACGACAATGAATCTTCGTTGTCTCCTTTAGAAGGGTGACCACCTTTAAAACGCGGACACCCTTTGTCAAAGGCGAAAATTTGACAGCTGCGGTGAGTGTATCACCGATTGCCCAGGCTTTATGCGGAAGCATGATGGAGTACATAAGTTTTTCAGGCCAGCTGCTCTCGATCTCGACCGTTTGCTGATACTCGAGGGCCTCCGGGGCGAAGGAGCGCATGAGGAAAACGGGAATAGCAGCTTGCATGTTATGAGCAAAGCCAGGCCGTACAGCGACGGCTCTAAGTTTATAGGATATAAACATGCCGCCGTGGGCAGTAGTTGTGATGCTAGAAGGCAATGAGCCCCCTAGCTGGAGCTGGAAAGGGAACAAATGCCGGCCAGCCTTGAGGGTATGGCTGTGGCGCTTCTCGCCTTCCAAAAAAGACCAGTCGTGTGTGCAGAGACTGTATATCTGAGAGTTGTTTAACGCTCGCCTAGGTTTGAAAGTCAGACCATTAGCCAACGTCGAAGAAAGAGAGGACACACTGTTCATTCAACGGCGTAGGGAGCCTGACTTTGCCCCTGAATTGGAGTGTGATCTCTTTGATGGAGGTCGACTCGGCGAGAATAAGGACGACGTGACCGGAGAGTAGAGCGGGTTGTACATCTGCGCCCGCTCCCCTGAAGGTGATGCAGTTGGATTCCACGAGGATTTCGAGACTGGAGCGTTCCTTTTCCTTGGGCATGTCGTGGTCTGTCGAAGGGCCTGCGAGACTGGAGAGAGCGGCATGGAGCGCTGAGGAGAGGTGGTCATCGTCATTGGATGGGTTATGTAGGTCGCGGGATGGAGAGGAAGGTCTTGTTAGGGAAAACGCCATGATAGTGGACATGGTTTGGATCTGCCTGACTCGAAAAGGAGCAGGCGAGAAGAGAGAAGAGCACCAATCGCGATATGGACCGAACTGGGAGGCTCAGCAAGACA
>Ga0307516_10010678_pt1 | contig 10065 bp, 3 predicted proteins | sample 19_EM_MG_FD_203310 | JGI IMG/M metagenome (GOLD analysis project Ga0307516, IMG submission 203310) | Populus trichocarpa ectomycorrhiza microbial communities from riparian zone in the Pacific Northwest, United States - 19_EM | ecosystem: Host-associated > Plants > Roots > Unclassified | place...
TACTGTACATCTAGACTTATTGGTTCAACCGCATGGTTAATATGAATAATTAAGCTATCCTCAATTGGCTTCTCCAAATGTTGAAAGTACATAGAATATTTAATCCACACAGTAAGATACACCTTCTCTCAAGCCTACAATAGATCAGGCATTCCATATATTTATGGTAAAAAAAATTTAACGTGTCTCTTTTGGGTAATTCCTTACCTATAAATATTTGAAGATTGGCTAACCTTAAAATTTTTGTTATATTGCTTTTCTCAGGTAAAAGGGATGGAAGTTTTAACTTATGGTGGGGCACCTGTTGCATACGCTCTACACCCTGCAGAAACAGTAAGGACCTTAGCATCTGTGATTATGTTTATTATGACTTTCAAGGAACTTTTCATCTTGTTCTGAGATGATGCAATAGGAACACATATGAAACATCACTCAAAGACACATTTTATGGTTTGCCATAATGCTTTTACTAAATAAATTCCTTACATATGCTCTCTGGCAAGCATTATTTCCCTTCACTGGCCAGACATGTATCATTTAATACTTGTTTGCAATTATCTAGACTCTGAATCATGCATTAGCACTTCCCTTTGTCAGAGTGTTTGTTTTGCTGCTGAACTCAATAATTTTTTCAATTTTAATTGTCATCACTGTTAATACATCTCCATCAGATAAGGATAAGGTTTTGCTAAACATTGTTATCGACTTTTTTGGTTGTTTTTCAGATCAATTATGTTTCTGCTCATGACAATGAAACCCTATTTGATGTTGTGAGCATGAAGGTACGATCAGCATGCTTTTAGAGTGTTTGATTTTAGCCATTTCTCACAGACCCAATGTTGTTTTACAAGAGTAGTATATATGACACTGTTCTAACTCATCTCCTTACTGTAGACTCCAATGGAAATTTCTGTGGATGAGAGATGCAGATTAAATCATTTGGCAAGTAGTGTAATAGCATTGTCACAGGTAGAGTTCATGTCATTTGTTGTTAAGCGATGTATTTTCATGATTCAAACTAATGATTTTTTTTTTAAATTTTCATCACGAGTATAATAAATGTCCTTTTTAAATTGTGCTTCTTGAGGATAATGTTAGATAGCTTGTCATCTTCAATGAATGAGGCTCTTTACTTAGTGCATTAGTAATATCTTCAACATGTTAACATGTTTGAAAATGGTGGAAGGTTTTACATAATGAATTGTTAACGTAGCTGGTTAGAATTTGGGTTCCTTTCAACACTTGTATCCTGTGTAGGACATGTTTGTAATCAGGCTGATAACTTAAACTGTACAACCAAATCATGTAACCTGTTTTACAGGACTCCCAAACTTTCCTTCCCAATAATCGTTTATTAGTTAGTTGTCATAAATACTAGAGTTTTTTGTTTTTCCCCATTCTACTCTTCTGTTCCTGAAGAAAATAGAAAAAGGAAGCTAGCGAGCACATCATGCAAACTACATTTACTTGACCATTTTAATTTACTATAATTTAATTTTGTCTTGTACTTTGTTTGCTAGGGTTTTGAGGCATAAGAAAGCCATGCAACATTATCATGATTAAAGGTCAATTTGCTCTGTACTTGTTATCTTATGATGACTTGACAGTGTTTCCTGCTTTTTTAAGGGAATACCGTTTCTCCCCACTCTACTCTTCTGTTCGTGAAGAAAATAGAAAAATGGAAGCTAGTGAGAAAATCATGCAAACTACATTTACTTGACCATTTTAATTCTCTAAAATTTAATTATGTCTTGTACTTTGTTTGCTAGGGTTTCAAGGCATAAGAAAGCCAGGCAACATTATCATGTTTAATGTTCAATTTGCTTAGTACTTGTTATCTTATGGTGACTTGACAGTGTTTTCTGTTTTTTAAGGGAATTCCATTTTTCCACTCTGGTGATGAGATGCTACGCTCAAAATCGCTTGATCGTGACTCTTACAACTCTGGTGATTGGTTCAACAGGTCTTCTGTTATTCTTGTTTTCAAGTTGCTATCTCAATTAATTAAATCTGACTCCAATATTTATCTTCTAATTAATTATAAATTTGTCATTACGATAATATTGCATGTTTTTAACCTTGTGCTAGTAGATTCTATTCATATTTTCTTGTTATGTGGTGATGCCTGTCATGTTCCTTAGTTTACTTGTAACTAATTTCAGGCTAGATTTCACTTACAATTCCAATAACTGGGGTGTCGGCCTTCCTCCAAAGCAGAAAAATGAAAAGCACTGGCCACTGTAAGCAAGAATTTAGTGTTAATCATTATCATGCGATTTGAAGTACCTGGTTGTGTTGATTAATTTCTTTGCTCTACAAAATACTGTTATAATATATATAACTGGTTTTCATGGTACTTGGTATCTTGGAGGAGGAAAAAAAGAACTGCTTTTCATGGTTTGTCCTCTAGAGCATCTAACACAACGTTTCTCTTGAAATTCTGGATGTCTCTTTTCCTCAGAATAAGACCAAGACTGGCTGATCCATCCTTCAAGCCTCAGAAGAATCATATCCTTGCCGCTATCAATAATTTTTTAGATGTGTTGCAAATCCGATATTCGTCTCCACTTTTTCGTTTGACGACAGCTAATGCTATTCAGGTAAGGATTTTCAGTTATAACTTGCTGATTTGGGATGGTTTTGAGATTAAACATGTTTAATGGCTTTAATATGAACACTGCCTATGTAACAAAAAGGTCCTTTCTGCTATTGGTCTCTTCTTGCTCTTTATTGAAACCTTAGTTTTAATCCTCCTATACCTTGGAGGAACCTCATGTGACAGAACTTGATAGTTGACTATTCAATTACCTAAAGTGTAAACAGGTTCGGCTTGACCTAGGTTGGCCTTATGCATACCATCTTTTGATTGTATGGACTATGAGAAGGACCATGATCGTGTGATCTCAACTCTTGACATGGCAATAAAGCGTGGCAGTAGTTTGCTACATAAGGGTGTTAACTGTCTTATGTTTTTTGTTTAGTTTTTAATTAAGACACAGTAAATTACTTAATCAAGTTAAAAAAGCTATTTTAATTTTCAGAATTTAAAATAACTAAATAGTGGGAGCCACCTTTCAATAAGTGGCTCATTTTCCATTATCCATGTCATTGAATCGAGAGTTGGGGCCACTCTACTTTTTCCCTTATGGGAAACACTTTTTCCAAGCCAAAATGAACTTCAATTTCCATGCATATGGTCTCCACTAGATTTATTCTCTCTAATTTTCTTGGAAAGTTACATGGAGAAAAGTGTACGTTTTAGGCTCTAAATAGTTGATGTTCTCCATTTCCATCTTAATCATCTTCAGAGTAGCTGTGATCAAATAACTATGGCCTGCATGATCTTGAAAACTTTGTGAACTAGAACTAGATTGATGTCATTCCTTGATTATTCAACAATTCAGTGCATTCTTTAAAAAAATCACTGATATTTGATTGTTATTTTTCATGATATTTTCTTCTTTCTTTTCCTACATTTTCAGTGCTTAATTATAACTTTGGTTTGTTCTCAAAATAAAAGCAATAACTAAAATTGCAGTGGTGTCTTTCACCTAAACTCTCACAATGCTTTCTTCCGGGTTTCTCCCTTGTCCTGTCTTTTTATATGTATCAGATTAGTAGTGAGCATATCATTATTATGACACTAATTGGTTTGTTCTCAAAATAAAAGCATTATCTAAAATTGCAGTGGCGTCTTTCGCCTAAACTTCACAATGCTCTCTTCTGGGTTTGTCCCTTGTCCTGTCTTTTTATATGTATCAGATTAGTAGTGAGCATATCATTATTATGACACACTAATTGGCATCCAGGAACGGGTACGATTCCACAACACCGGTCCTTCATGGGTCCCTGGTGTTATAGTGATGAGTTTTGAAGATGGCCATAGAGGTGTTCCAGGATTAACTCAACTGGATCCCATGTGGGTGAATATATATCACTGCTTCTACTATGATTCTGAATTGTGTAATTACTGATAGTATTATGGCCTGTTCTACAGCTACTCTTTCATTGTGGTGATCTTCAATGCCAGTCCATCTGAGGTATCTTTTGCCAGTCCTGTATTGCGGGCAAGAACTTTTCAGCTGCATCCTATACAGGTAGTTATTTCTTGGTTAAGCTTGGCTTCCGAAATTCTTTTGGGACAGAACACTGCTGACCTAGTTTTCAGTGGAACTCTCGAAATAATACTTCTAATAGAGCATTAAGTTTCCTGCGGTCTCTCTCTCTAGGTGGACTAGCTGGGATAAGTTTAGGGTAGCTGAGGTTGTAGAAAATACCGCGTTTAAATTGGACAAACAGTGACAAATATGAGAGGGATGGTGCCCATAAGTTTTTTGTTCCATGCTATTTTTGTCTTTCATTTGGATGTTAATTTCTGTTGGAAAATGTTGTTTTCTATTTAACGTTTTTTCCTTTATGGGAATTTCGATGCAGGCTATGTCAGCTGATGAAGTTGTGAAGAACTCATCATATGAAACATCCACAGGGTGCTTCACTGTGCCCCCAAGGACAACATCAGTTTTTGTGGAGTATCGGTAAATTGACACCATCCACCACCATACACGGTGGTGAATATGCATCTTTTATTTCATATTTCGTAAGTTGAGCATAATAATCAGCAATTGATCCTGCTGAAATCCCACACCAGAAATAGACGTACGAATTGAAAACTTGGTGGTATGAAATGAAATATAAATTTAACATTTAACTGGGTTGAACCATTGAATTTCATTAGAAAAGCTCCTTTTCTTGTCTCGGTCTTCTCTTAATTGATCATTGGGGTGGCTCGATTTTTTCCTCGGGAAGAGTCCTAGGCTGTTGACATCGTTAGATGGAGATTTCTGTCCTCAATTATTCTAGTCTGTGGTTCGGTGAACGAGAGTTAGTTAAGAAGTTGCTTCATAAGACAAGTGAGTGCAAGAGGAGCCCAACTATCAGAGGTGTGAACCAAGCTTGGTAGAGTAGTTTTTATTTTTCCAAATGTTTTCTTAAAAGGAATATATTAAAAAAAATATTTTTTTATTTTTTAAAATTTATTTTTAAAGTCAACACATTGAAACAATAAAAAAGCTTTTCTTTTATTTTTTTTAATGTCAATACATTAAAACTATTAAAAAAAAATTAAAAAAAACTTTCAAAATTTTCAAAAACGTTGAAGGCCTATCAAATTGTCAATTGGAATCCAAACAAATATTTTATTTTTTATATATCCCACGTCTGTTTCAAGGATTACCTCACACTGACAGCCCAGAGAAATAGAGCCAACGCATAATAACACATGATCTGATAACCATGGCTAATTCCATGTTGAAATAATCAGTTCGTACTAGGGCTGCTTTCAGTCTGCCACCCTGTAGATGTTGGTATTTTTCATCAACAAATTCATGCGGTGGTTGATTTTAAAATATAGAAATTTTTTTATTTTTTAAAAATTATTTTTAATATTATCTTATTAAAATGATTTAAAATTATAAAAAAATAATTTTTTAAAACATTGTTTAGAATGCAAATTCAAACTGCAACTAATAATAAGAGATTATTTGGGTTGGTATTAGTAATTTAACAGCACTAGAGTAATTTTAGGTTTGGAGGTTATGATTTAGAAATTGTTGTGAATATGGTGTAAATCGTATTTTTAAAAAATTTAATTTTTTTTTTAAAATTTAATATAATTTGTATGTTTTGAATTATTTTGATGTGTTAATATTAAAAATAATTTTTAAAAAATAAAAAAAATATTATTAACATATATTTTAATATAAAAAATTATTTAAAAAACAACCTAAAAACATACTTTTATTCAGAGAAGAAAGGGGAGAAAGTAGATGTGATTTGCAATATGATAGCAGTCCAATCAGTTATATCTCGCCTTTTTCTAGCGATTTTACTCACAAGTCAACTGAGCTGAGTTGAGCATTAGAGTAGATCTACTTACAGGTGTAGATGTATAGTGTTAAAGAAAAGAAACTTCTTAACTCCTTGATCCTACGTTGCAAGCAAAAGACACCAATAAAGTTCCAAGAATTATGTTGTTAGAATTGCAGTCGCAGTCCTCACTTTAACAGAACGAGATTAAGATATTTTTTATTTAAAATGAATTGAAATAATACTTTTTATTTTTAATTTTAATTTTTTTTAATATTAATACATTAAAATAATTTAAAAACACAAAAAAAAATTAATATCCAACTAATAAATCAATATAAAAAACACCAAGCTCCCGTGAGAAAGTGATGTCCAACTAACTCCGAATGTTAACAGTGATAACATTCCCGATCTCACTAACGATCTTGTAATTCATAGAAGGTCTTGGGGTTTGTCTTGCATGAGTAATTATATCACTCAATTAGTTTCAAGTTAGTGTTAACTAGCAGGTTTCGTTAGGGTGGTCAAGAGTTTACAGCTCTTTAGGTGAGATGAGGGCCTGTAGTGTACACTGAATTTGTGATGCTTAACTAGACTGTAGTAGTAGTACCACTTCATTAGGGGAGAGAGAGAGATGCTATCTTTTTCTGTAATTAGGCATAGCAAACCATTCTAGCCTGTTCTTGCTTCCCCATAGAGTGGGCGTTCATTAGATCTACCATATGATGTGTAGAGTTATCCAACTCGATCATATTTGTGGCCTCTTCTACTCCACACTATTTTTTTATATAAAATAACGATAATAATCTTAGTGGCTTTATTTTTCTTTAGCTAGATATATACATGACAATGATTTTTTTTTTTAGTTTAACGTGAGTGTCCGGGCCAACTTGCGCGCACCTCGACTAATTCCACGGGCCCTGAAGTTAACGACCATGTAAGCCTCCAGTGACCATCATATGAGCAACCACAAGGCTCGAACCTAAGACCACAAAGGGAGCAAACATTTTGGTCCCAAACTCTTACCACTGGGCCACCACCTAGATGGTTATGACAATGATTTTAATTTTACTCGATTGTGGTAATTTTATTTGGTGATGATATTGGTTACTAATGTTACCTACATTTATTCTGGATATTAAAAGCTTGGTTAGAAACGCGGCTGGCTTCGTATCATTAAAAATTTTAATTTTTTTATATTTTTAAATAATATTAAAAATATTTATTTTTTAAATAAAAAAATAATTTAAAAAATAACCTCTACCCATCACAAACATCCAGTAAACCTACCTCACAGGAGGAGCCGTTGCAACAGTTGACTGGGAAAGTGGATCGGCTATTCGTTGTATTAATATTTTCCTCACGTATTAATTAATTCCTTTTAATGAGAATAAATTATTTGGGAGTTTTTCGGTTGCTTTAGTGTCAACATAACATATTCCATTGAGTGGCTCAGAAGCTACTATATACCTCTCTCTCTCTTTCATGGATGACTTGTGAAGTACAGATAGTATAGTGTATAGCTAGTTAGTATAATAATATAAGAGAATAAACTATATATTATAAAGTCGTTTATACATTCAGTACTGGCATACTTGTTAGCTAGCAATCTCTTCCAAGTTAGCTCTTTGCACACTTTTTGCAGAAGCACAACATGAAAACTAAAAGAAAGTGCGAGATCATGTGTGGCGTAGAAGATCATGAGGATAAGAAAATCCTTTGCTTGCCTAAATCATGGTTTCTGGGGGTGGTTTTGGATCCTTACGTGCCTCGCACAACCAATCAATAATGGCTCTTCACGTCAAGAACTTGCCGACCCATTATGCATTGACTCGCTACCTACTTGCTCAAGAATATTATTAATGGAAGTGAAAAAAATTCAGTGATCACTACCACTATGCATGAACCATGTATATATGTCATGGTCAATTGTGTGCGAGATATTGTAGATGCTCACCATCTCCTTTGCATAAATTTTTGTGATCTTAGGAATTAAAAAATGGCCCATGTAGATTTTTGAGATTTATCAGAAGAAGATTCCACTTAATTTCGCAGTGAGGTTGAATCACGCTTTTATCTTCTTTTTCAGAAAACTTTAGAGTGCTTCGTAAATAAGTACTTAATAGTAGAGAACTATAAATAAATTAAAGAATTAGAGAAATAAGAGAGAGTATATATATATTAGCCAAGATAAAAATAATATTATTATCACTTTCATGTATCTCAATGTCATTTTTTCTCTCATTATTTATCCCTTTTTTTTTCAAAAAAAATTCATGAAGTTTTGGTAATTTCTCCTCAAATACTCTAAAATCCCCCCTCATCGGCTCATCCCTCTATTCAAGTGAAAATCCAAAATACGTTCACCTTTTTGTTTTTTTGGTTAAAACAAAATTATAGGATGGAAATCAAATACATGGCCCGTAATTCCCATTATAAAAAATTATGATTCATTATTAACAACACTAATTATCAGGTATAAGTATTTGTAGTTTGCACCCAAAATAAATAATAATAAATTAACATGCATTTATGATTAAACGAGTTTTTTTTATCGTTAATCAATGAAATTAAGGCACAATCTTCGTTTCTAGAACGGTTTCTTTATTCTAAGGCATATATATATATATATATATATATTATATTAACCAAACTTTACTAATTAACTCAAAAGATAATTAACTTCTTTGTTTGTATTAAAAAACGTCCAAGTTCATACATATGCAAGCTTTACTTCACTTCGAAACCAGTGGAGCTCTATGTTATCGAATGAAGTGAACTCAATGATTAGATTGTGAAAAAATAAGACAACTTGAGAGAAGGAGGTTTGTCATTGGATAATGGCCCGTACATTAATGGATGCTTCGAATTAAAAGGGAATTACATGAACAAGACATGAGACAGAACTGATTGTGTGATTAGAAAATGGAAGAGCCAGCAGCACATGAATTGAATGATTAGAAACAAATTATGTGTTTAATAATGCATCAGATCATGTAGCACTCACTAAGATACTCAATCCAAGTTTTTAATGCTTAAGATACCCCCCCCCCACCTGTATTGTATTGGGTGATAAATCTATTTCTTGAATTTCAATAGAATCGCAAGAACAGAGAGAGAGAGAGAGAGAGATAGGGAGAGAGAGAGGAGGGAGAAATGGAAACCCTCTCCTTTGCTAATTAAGAATATTGTATGGATTCTTCAACACTGGAAATTTCTAAAAGCACTAAAATTGATCTCTTGGTAATATAATGGCGTTAATTTTGAGTGAAACACCCTGCAGCTCGCCCACCAATGGAATAGTGGAATAATGGAGCACGAGTAGCTAGGTGCTTACTATGTAAGGAAGTAGTGATGGGAAAGAAAAGGCACAAGAAAGGTTGGTCATGCAGACATGGAAATTATAAGGAAATAGACAAGAAAGAGGAGCTCCGCAGATTCCGTGGGTTCCAGGCTTGCACTCCAATCATCTCTGAGAGAGAATCTTTGAGGCAAAGTAATGGACTTTCTTTGCGTTGCTTTCTCTCCCTTCTCCTCTCGAACAAACTCTCTCTTTATTTATTTATATATACGCTCCTTTTTCAATCCATATATAGCATATTATTATCCGATTGCCTGTTATATATATATACGCAGCAAGTTTATTTCTTCAAAAAGACGTGTGAAAAAACGAAGGCGGAGTTTGGAAGTTCGGTCAAAAAATTATATGTTTAAAAATTGATTTTTTTATTTAAAATTAATTTTTAAAATATTTTTATGTCATATATTAATATTAAAAATAAAATTTTAAAAAATATTATTTTAATACATTAAAAAATAACCACTTTAAAACAATATTATCTCTTCACACTTCCAAATATATATGCAGCAAGCGTAGCATCTGCCACTCACTTGCACTCGCCCCTTTCTTCATAACATTAGACCCTAGGAACATGTCTCTCATGTACTATTGTGTGCCTCTAGAAGTAATTAACTATATGTATAAACAAACAATATTTTATTTGTTGGAAAATAATTAATTACAATAAAATGAATAAATATATACTTAAATTTGATCATAAATTTTGTACGAATTCTTTAATTATTGATTTGTTTTTAAAATATTATTAATGGATAAATAGTACGCCCACACACATAATTACTTGAACCGGCATCTCAAAGAAACTTTAATAAATAAATTTCTTACTTAGTTTTATTATA